>OFGO01000015.1_pt1 | contig 170969 bp, 162 predicted proteins | sample 1521761 | NCBI WGS metagenome assembly OFGO01 (sample SAMEA3504128, study PRJEB24116) | mouse gut metagenome | biome: mouse gut; feature: mouse-associated habitat; material: faeces | place: Denmark | collected 2011
TGATTATCCTGTAAAAGGTGTTGTGCTATTTCTTCAATTTGGGGTGAGTACTAATGAATGCAATTATTTTGGCGGCAGGAAAAAGCTCTAGAATGAAAAAAGATGGTTATGACTGTCCGAAGCCTTTGTTGCCAATTTTGGGGACACCTAATATTGAACGAACTATTTTAATGCTTCATCAATTTGGTATTCAGGAAATCTATGTTGTATGCGGCAGTGAAGATTTCGATGCCTATTGCTATTTGCAACGGGAATACGGATGTTGTATCATCCAGAGCATATTTCATTTTAATACACTACACTCAATGAGTCTCGTATTGGAAAAACTGGATGATTCATTTGTAATTGAAGGAGATGTTGTATTAGCAAAAAATATTTTCATTAAATCTAATACCAGCTTTTACTACACAACAAGATATGAAAGTTGTGAAGTTGATGCATGGTGTCCGACTATAAAAGCCGGCAAAATTGCTGAATTTAATATTGGTTCAACTTCGTTACCTTGTATATTCGGAATTTCTTTTTGGGCCCATAAAGACTGCCCCACAATAATATCCGAGCTAAAGCAATTCTATACAGACGAGCATTTCAAGGATAAAAATCTTTTTTGGGATGATCATATATCAACCATGCTGGACAAATTATGCCTTGGCGTCTATGAGATATCCTCCAGAGATGCTTGTGAAATGAATACAGGGGAAGAATACCAAACCGCTCAGAAAATGTGTGCGCAATATTATCAAAACTGCGAGCAGTTCATTTTAGATTTTAATGGCAGGCCAGAGGATCAACCCAAGAAAATGGAATTAACTTTCGTCCGCGATCTAGTGAGTTGTCAGAAATGGCAACTGCGGTTGCTAGAATATGTCGATGGACCTACTGAACATCTCTTTGATAGCCCTGAATCATGTGTTTTCCATAACGGAGAATACCCTTTTATGGTAAAGAACGTTCAAAGCGGGGAGTATATTGCTTATTTCGATGTGGCCGAAAGTTCCGACTATATATTGCTTAGGCGCCTATTCATTGATGAAAGATATCGCAGGCAAGGGATTGGCAGCAGTATAGTTAACTATATTAAATTGTACGCAATGCTTTCCAACAAAGAAATGCGAGTAAATATATATGAAAAGGAAGCTGAACATTTCTATACAGCACTTGGAATGAAACTTTTCTTTAAGACATTCCGATTTCTCAGGGGGGACAGCTTATGAATGGAGCACAAAAAATTTCAGAAATATTGGAGCTCTACAAAAAGGAATTTATTGACTTTGATGTGTACATAGTTGCTGATGCTCAAGCACAGACGATACGGGAAAGTGATGCTCGCATCATTCATGCGGATGAAAGCGAATTCTTTTCTCGATCTGAGTTTGCGGGAATCGCATCTGCAATATTTAATGTATTTGGGTTTGTGAAAGTGTTCTATAATGAGATTTCTTTTATTGAGTATTTTATCCAGAAAAAAATAGATCCAGAAGGATGTATTGTCTATAACCTATCCAGAGATGGTATGCATCAAGGCAAAAAATCTCTGATTCCAGCCTTTTGCGATCTCTATAACATTAGATATACTGGCAGCGATGCGTTTGTTATATCACTGTTAAGAAATAAGGCAATATATAGTGACGTATTGTTCTTGCATGGAGTAAATGTCCCCATAACGGTACCATTTTATCATAAAAGGACAAACTATGATGATATAATGGATCTTCTAAACAATAAAGAAATCATCATAAAAAACATCAGCGAATCTGCAAGCATTGGCCTATATCCGCAGTGTAAAATGTTGCTCACGGCCAAAACCTATCAAGAATTTTGTGATGTTGCTGCCAGTGTTAATTCAATGCGTGTGCTAGTTCAAGAATTTATCCATGGCAGTGAATGCGAGGTGTTGGTAATCCAACAGCAAGGAGCGTACTTCGCTCTTGATCCCATTGAGATATCTTTTCCTATGGATAAAGATTTTATGGACTCACAAGTGTCTAACAACTATACATATAGCTTCAAGATGCTCACAGGACCAATATGTGCCAAAGTGCGCCAATCAGCGGTACAAGCGGCAACATTGCTCGGAATAAAAGATTATGCTCGTTTTGATTTCAGAATTCAAAACGAAATACCTTATTTGATTGATATAGCGGGCACACCATATACAACACACCATAGTTCCATTGCCTATTTGTTTGATCAATATGGTTTGCAATATGAAGATATTTACAAGACTATAGTAACCTGTATGCTTACGAACTATAAAAGCGATTGTACCTATCGTGTTTAGTCGCTGTACCACAAAATATTTGACAAAGCAACAGCAATAAAAATGAACCTCTCAATCCCTTGTACCCTGTTGACTTATCAAGATAACCAAAAAAGTAATTAGGCATATGAGGTGTATTGAATATCCGACAGCATAAGTCCTCTAAAAAAGAATTGAGATAAAATGGTTTCTCTGCGAGAGGTCTGGACCAGATTATTACAGAAATCATATGGACTCAACTGGGTGTGTGTTTTGATTAATTGAAGGAGCGCCTCATTTTTTCTCTCCCAAAACACTTCTTGTTTTTGGAAAAGTGAAGGAACAAAGCCATTAAGAGTATTGTATATTGCTTCCGCCTGCTCCCACATTCCATCTCTAATCATCCGATATGCCTCAAACCAAGCAAAGTAATAGCGATAAAAGTCATCTACATCTTCATCCTCAATATTTGAGATTTCTGAACAAGGTATCATGCGCTGAAGCTTATCCTTGTATTTCAAGTAGTTACCATCATCTCCACAATACAAAAAGAGTGAGCATAAATTAGTCAGAACCACATATTCAGTTGCACATGGGATTTTAGATAGTTGCTTTTTTAGTAATTTGATTGCTCTTTTTGCTGCTGCAACGCTTTTTCGTTCGCTTTTTGTCTGTTGCTCAACGTCCATGAATTCTGCGATTAACATATTATTATGCAATTTGGCTGGTTGAGGAATCGTAATACCATAAGTGCTAGCAATAGATAAAGCCTGCTTGCAGAGACGTTGGGCTTCACTAAACTTTTGAATGACGATATCTGTTCCAGCTTGGCACACCAAAGTGATACAATATTCATCCCACATTTGACTGCTTTGAAAATACCTCTTTGCCCGCTCATAGTAAATGCCACATTGAGTCTGATTAACAAAAAGGAACGCTTTTCGATTGAATACATTTTCAATATATTGCGCAAGGCCTCGTGCACCTTTCACCTTGCTATTCTGTGAGATGTTGCAACTAAGTTGATAAAGTTCGGTAAATCGCTTGAGTTCATTTCGTGCATCCAAAAGATATGGAGCAACACTGTAAATAATATTAAGGCGAATAATAGTTTCGTCTGTTTCTTTTAACCCTATAGGATTCGTAAATGGAGATAGCGAAACCTCTGTCCGCGCAAATTGGATACATTCCTCCAGAAGCAAACTGAGAGTAGAGTCAAATGGTGGACGGTTGCGATACAAAAAAAGAAAATATGCTCTTGTAATTTCTCCTTGAAGGGGAATTTCATGTCCTACTGATTTAATTGCCTGATAGATGCTTTCAAGTAAATTAAAATCCATTTGCTCCTGGCTATCTTCCAACATTTTATAGAAGTTTTCAATTTGCTCATAGTCCGACTTCTGCTTGGCAGTAGAGTAATCTTTCATCAAGCGTTCAATTTTAGCAAAGGCATCATAGTCAGACAGACGATTGGCATATGCAAAAGAGAGACCTAATAATGCAAATGCCTGCGACGTAATCTTATTAGCATATTTAATTAAATAAAAGGCTCTAAAATAATATTCATCCTGCTCATTTTCAGTATAATATTGGTAGTAATAAAGCAACCTCTCTTTTCGCTTTTCGATGCTTTGTTTCCAAAGAGCATTCTTAATCTCCACACAATGGAATTCATAAAAGCATTCAGCATCTTTGTCAACAAATACCTCGTCTTTTGCTATGTCCAAGCTATTGGCAACGGTATTGTCATCTCGGTGGGTAATTTGTGAAATTTCACTCGTTGTAAATCTATCCAAAGATAATGCAGAAGAAAGAATAATGTCTTCCATTTCTGGCTCGGCAACGTGCTTGGCCCTACCAATTTCTTTTAGGTGCAAAAGTCGATAATTTACAATTTCCTCTAATGCTCTAAAATAATCAGTGTTTTGAACAGCTATATCAACGAATAGAAAATCGACAAGAGATAAATTTCCATTACTTATTTTTTGCATGGCTATTATATTTTCTCGGATCTTATCCGTTATTGAGACAGTCAAATGCTGATCTTCAAGATATTGACAGATGTCTTCTGTATCATATGGACACAGAGAAAAATGCACTACTGATGTGCTATGTCCTAGTATTAGGTTAAAGCAGGAGTCGCAATCCGCATCTGAGATTAGGAAATATATTTTGATCGATAAGCTTCTTTCAAGTTCATCCAAATGAGATAACACAAGCTTTGCAATAGCTTTTACAGCACTATCAGATGCAGATAAACTATCAATGCAAATAAGCACATTTGTTTTGAAGTGTGTATGAAGCATATATTTAAGCCGATTATATTGGGTCTCTTCGCTTTGCACTCCTATACCAGCCCCAAAAGATAAAACAGGGGTACCAACAGACATTGATATATCACTAATTTTTTGACCTTTATAACGAGCATTAGCCAAAAGAAAGGCATCACCATAGTTTATAATAGGTCTAATTGGGGATGCCGCAGTGAATTTTGTTTTGCAACCCAAAATAATTTTATTTGTAACGTAGCTTTTTCCAGAACCAGATGGACCTGTCAAAAGCGTAATTTGTGGTGCAGTTTTTGTTTTATATGATTGAACGAGTCGTTCTGCAAGAATGTTACGACTATTAAGGCCAGAAATGGTTTCTCTTGTCATTTGTCTTCCCAACCTATAACTTTTTAATTTATTAGGATAATCACTAATTTAAAGAAAAAAACACCCACTATTACTAAACCCTATACAACAAAAAAGATGGTGCATCGTTTCCGACGCACCATCAATATATGTAGCGTATTTATACCCTACTGAACTTATGCCTGGGGCATTTTGGTCTTCTTGCCATAGCCATACTTGGCAGCGCAACCGAGTTCCTCCTGGATACGGAGAAGCTGATTGTACTTAGCCATACGGTCTGAACGGCTTGCAGAACCGGTCTTGATCTGGCCGGCATTGGTAGCAACTGCGATGTCAGCGATTGTAGCATCCTCAGTTTCACCTGAACGGTGAGAGATAACAGCAGTGTAACCGTTACGCTGTGCGAGCTCTACTGCACGCAGAGTCTCAGTCAGCGAACCGATCTGGTTAACCTTAACGAGAATCGAGTTGGCGCAGCCTTCTTCGATACCGCGTTCGAGATACTTAACATTGGTTACGAAAAGGTCGTCACCAACGAGCTGGCAACGGTCGCCGATAAGATCGGTGAGAACCTTCCAGCCTGCCCAGTCGTTTTCAGCCATACCGTCCTCGATTGAGTCGATAGGATATTTTTCAACGAGACCCTTGAGGTATTCAGCCTGCTCCTCTGAAGTGTAGGTTGCACCGTTAGCTTCCTTAGCAGTACCGTTGTTGAGGTGGCTGTAGTGATACTTGCCATCTTCATAGAATTCAGAAGAAGCGCAGTCAAGACCGATGGTAACATCCTTTCCGGGAACATAACCGGCCAATTCGATAGCCTTGATGATAACGTTGAGAGCGTCCTCAGTTCCATCGAGTGCCGGAGCGAAACCACCCTCGTCACCTACTGCGGTGGAAAGGCCACGTTCGTGGAGAACTTTCTTCAGGTTGTGGAACACCTCAGTACCCATACGGATACCTTCCTTGAAGCAGCATGCACCGATAGGACGGATCATGAATTCCTGGAAGCAGATAGGAGCGTCAGAGTGAGCGCCACCATTGATGATGTTCATCATCGGAACCGGGAGAACGTAAGAGTTGCAACCGCCGATGTATTTGTAAAGAGGAAGATCAAGGTAATCAGCGGCAGCCTTTGCTACAGCCAAAGAGACACCGAGGATAGCATTTGCACCGAGATTGCTCTTGGTTTCAGTGCCATCAAGTGCGATCATAGTTTCGTCGATCTTGATCTGATCAAGAGCGCTCATGCCGACAAGAGCTTCAGCGATCGGGCCATTGACATTTGCAACAGCTTTCTGAACACCCTTGCCCATATAGCGGCTCTTGTCACCGTCACGAAGCTCCAGAGCCTCGTTAACGCCGGTAGATGCGCCGGAGGGAACAGACGCACGGCCACGTGCACCTGATTCAAGGATTACATCAACTTCCACTGTGGGGTTGCCACGCGAGTCAAGCACTTCGCGGCCGATGATTTTTTCAATTTTCATAATTCCTTAAAACTTAAAAAGTTGGTATATATTATTCTTAAAATTTCTCAGATATCTCTATCACTCGCAAAGTTACTAAAAACTTTTCACTAACAAAAAAGCTTTCACAACTTTTCACGCCATTCACATCGACAGACAATCAGATTCCCAAGAAGCCATCCATAAATCCGCCGCAGCCATCGAAATTCCGGACTCAGAGCGTCACAAAAAAAGCGACGCGCCAATGCTTCTTGACGCGCCACTTGTAAAGATATCATTCAAAAATCCCCCGGAAGGGATATGGCTGAATTTATTCTGCTGCTTCGGTTGCTTCAGCTGCCGGAGCTTCTGCCTTGGGAGCCTCTGCGGCCTTGTTGGAACGACGTGAACGACGTGTGCGTCCTTCCTTCTTGGCACCTTTGCCACCGAGCATGTTCTCGTTATAGTCAACGAGTTCGATAAAACACATCTGGGCGTTGTCACCAAGACGGTTTCCGGTTTTCAGGATACGGGTGTAGCCACCGTTACGCTCTGCGATCTTCTGCGAAACTTCGCGGAAAAGCTCGTTGATAGCTTCTTTGTTCTGAAGATAGCTGAACACAAGACGACGGTTGACCATCGTGTCATTCTTTGCTCTGTTGATCAGGGGCTCGGCGTACATGCGCAGTGCCTTTGCCTTTGCCAATGTCGTGAAGATGCGTTTGTGCATGATCAACGAAATGGTCATATTGGCCAGAAGCGCGTCGCGATGGGCTTTTTTACGACCGAGGTGGTTGAATTTTTTATTATGTCTCATCGTTTATTACTCTTTATCTAATTTGTATTTTGAAATATCCATCCCGAACGATAGATTCAGGTTAGCCAGAAGATCATCAAGCTCTGTCAGCGACTTCTTGCCGAAATTGCGGAACTTGAGAAGATCATTACGGTTGAACACCACAAGTTCACCAAGAGTCTCAACCTCGGCGCTCTTCAGACAGTTGAGCGCACGAACCGACAGATCCATGTCAACGAGTTTAGTCTTCAGAAGCTGACGCATGTGCAGTACTTCTTCATCGAATTCCTCGTTCTCTTCCTGCTCCGACGATTCAAGGGTGATCTTCTCATCCGAGAAGAGCATGAAGTGATAAATCAAAATCTTCGCTGCTTCCTTGAGCGCATCCTTTGGAAGGATAGAACCATTGGTGGTGATCTCCAGAGTCAGCTTATCGTAGTCGGTCTTCTGATCGACACGGAAGTTGTCTACTGTATATTTCACATTCTTGATCGGGGTATAGATCGAGTCGATAGCGATGACATTCACATCGTCGCCGGCAACTGCATTCTCTTCGGCCGGTACCCAGCCGCGACCCTTGTTGATTGTGAATTCAAGCGTAAAACTTGCAGCTGAATCCAAATGACAGATTACGAGATCGGGGTTGAGAACTTCGAATCCGCTGAGCACCTTGCCCAGATCTCCGGCCTTGAACTCTTCAACGCCGGAAACGGTTACGACGGCTTTCTCTGCGTCCGTATCCTCGACCACCTGTTTGAGGTCTACCTTCTTAAGATTCAGAATGATGTTTGTGACATCCTCCTTAACCCCGGGAATTGTATCAAACTCATGCTTCACACCATCGATCTTGATCGATGAGATAGCAAATCCCTCAAGCGAGGAGAGCAGTATGCGACGCAGCGCGTTGCCGATAGTGATACCATAGCCCGGCTCCAATGGCTTGAACTCAAACTTGCCGAATTTATTATCGGCCTCCAACATCAAGACCTTGTCAGGTTTTTGAAATGCTAATATAGCCATGTGGATCTGTCTTTAGATTTTTTACTTAGAATACAATTCGACGATCAGCTGTTCCTTGATATTTTCAGGAATGTCCTCACGCGAGGGAACGTGCAGAAGCTTGCCTGCCTTCATTGTCTCGTCCCATTCAATCCAAGGATACTTGGAGTGATTGAAACCGGCCAATGCGTCAGCAATAACCTCAAGCGACTTTGATTTCTCGCGAACACCTACAACGTCGCCCGGCTGAACTGCGTATGACGCGATGTTCACAACCTGACCGTTGACGGTGATGTGACGGTGAAGAACCAACTGACGTGCGGCTGCACGGGTCGGTGCGATACCGAGACGGTAAACGATGTTGTCCAGACGGCCTTCAAGAAGCTGAAGAAGAACCTCACCGGTGATACCCTTGGTGCGCGATGCCTTGTTGAACAGGTTGTGGAACTGTTTCTCAAGTACACCATAAGTATATTTGGCTTTCTGCTTCTCGCGAAGCTGAACGCCATATTCTGAAGTTTTTCTTCTGCGGTTCTGTCCGTGCTGGCCTGGAGGGAAATTTTTCTTTGCAAGCACTTTGTCTTCGCCGAAGATAGGTTCGCCAAACTTACGTGCGATTTTTGATTTTGGGCCTGTATATCTTGCCATTTTGTTTTTCTGTTGAAAAGTTAATCAATCTCGGATCCTGAGTGCTGTCCAGTTAGCGGTTTAGTGCAGCCGCGACCATAGAGAGGTGAATAAAAATATGGTCTATTTCACATTGCCGTCACATACTCGGCACGGTCAGATCCGGTCAATTCTGTTTTGATTTCTTTCTATTTGAAGTTCATTAAGACGCTTTCCGCTGAAACATCAATCAGACACGACGACGTTTCGGAGGACGACATCCATTGTGGGGAAGCGGAGTAACATCAATGATCTCGGTTACCTGGATACCTGCACCGTCGATTGTACGGATTGCAGACTCACGGCCGTTGCCCGGACCCTTGACATAAGCCTTCACCTTGCGGAGACCCAGATCGTATGCAACCTTGGCACAATCCTGAGCTGCCATCTGTGCGGCATACGGAGTGTTTTTCTTTGAGCCTCTGAAGCCCATTTTTCCTGCGCTTGACCATGAGATCACCTGACCTTCAGAATTGGCTAAGCACACGATGATGTTGTTGAAAGAGGAGTGAACGTGAAGCTGACCAGCTGCGTCAACCTTAACATTTCTCTTCTTAGCTGCGACTGTCTTTTTTGCCATATTATTTTATTATTTAGTAGCTTTCTTCTTGTTAGCAACAGTTTTCTTGCGGCCCTTGCGTGTACGGGCATTGTTTTTGGTGCTCTGGCCACGGACGGGCAGACCGATACGGTGACGGATACCACGGTAGCAACCGATATCCATCAGACGCTTGATGTTAAGCTGGATTTCGCTGCGGAGATCACCCTCCACTTTATAATCCGAACCGATAACCTCACGTACCTTAGCAGCCTGGGCATCAGTCCAATCCATAACTTTGATATCTTTATCAATGCCGGCTTTCTCGAGAATGGATTTTGCGGCGCTTCGGCCGATGCCGAAGATGTAAGTCAAGGCGATTTCACCTCTTTTGTTCTGGGGGAGGTCAACTCCCACGATACGTACTGCCATATATATTTGACTATTTTTTTTGCAAAATTAATAAAATTATCCTTGACGCTGCTTAAATTTCGGATTTTTCTTGTTAATAACGTAAAGGCGACCTTTGCGACGCACGATTTTGCTGTCCGGAGTGCGTTTCTTTATTGAGGCTCTAACTTTCATTTTATTTGATTTTTTTGATTTATTTTTTATTTGTATCTGAATGCGATGCGACCCTTCGACAGATCGTAGGGCGACATCTCGACACGAACCCTGTCGCCGGGGAGGATCTTGATATAATGCATCCTCATTTTTCCCGAGATATGAGCCGTGATCTCATGACCGTTTTCAAGCTCAACTCTGAACATTGCGTTCGAAAGAGCTTCAACGATAACGCCATCCTGTTCTATTGCAGATTGTTTTGCCATACTGTTTTCTCTAAGTTATTTAAATGAATCTATCCTGAAGCACCTCATAAACCGGTTCGAACGATGTCAGGATCTCAGCCTTGCCGTCAACAACGGCTACCGTATGCTCATAGTGTGCCGACTGACGGCGGTCGCGTGTGCGGCATGTCCAGCCGTCACGCTCTATGACCACATTCTTGCTCCCGAGATTGATCATCGGTTCGATTGCTATACACATTCCGTTGCGGATCACAGGACCCGTTCCACGGCGACCGTAGTTAGGCACCTCAGGGCTCTCATGCATCTTCTTCCCGATTCCATGGCCACACATCTCGCGGACCACACTGTAACCGCGCTTCTCACAATAAATCTGCACGGCATTCGAGATATCTCCGATGCGGTTGCCCTCCTTGCAGGCCTCGATACCCACATAGAGCGACTCCTTGGTTGTACGGCAGAGATTATAGACCTCGTCTGAAATCTCACCTACAGGAAATGTATAGCACATATCACCGTTGAAACCGTCAAGCTCAACAACAAGATCCGTTCCGATTATGTCACCCTCCCGGAGCGCGTAGTTCGACGGGAAACCATGGACAACAATCTCATTGACCTCGCAGCAGATCGCGCCGGGAAATCCGCCATAACCCAGACAAGCCGCACGGCCGCCGTTATCGGCGATAAACTCACGCGCGACTGAGTCGAGCTTATGGGTTGTCACACCGGGAGTCACCCACTTGGCAATCTCGCCAAGTGTTTGACTCGCCAGTGCGCAAGCCTTGCGCATCTTTTCGATTTCTTCAGGTGTCTTGAGATAGATCATTAAATTATCTTGGATAAAGACATTCTGTAATTAGGATTAATACGCGTTGCCGGTTGTGCGGCCCTTGATCTTGCCGTCCTTCATCAGACCGTCATAATGGTGCATCATAAGGTGGCTCTCGATCTGCTGGAGTGTATCAAGCACTACTCCCACAAGGATCAGAAGAGAAGTTCCGCCGAAGAACTGCGCGAAATTCGAGCTGATGCCGAAGAAACGTGCGAACGCCGGAAGGATTGCCACGATACCCAGGAAGATCGATCCCGGAAGTGTGATGCGCGACATGATCGAGTCAAGATACTCAGCGGTTTTCTTACCGGGCTTAACGCCGGGGATAAAACCGTTGTTACGCTTCATATCCTCTGCCATCTGGGTCGGACGGACCGTGATAGCTGTATAGAAATATGTGAAGGCAACGATCATCACGAAATAGACAGCGTTATACCAGAAACCGTTGATATCGGCGAATGCTGCGAAAAAGCCCGAGCCATCCTCGCTGGCTCCGAAACCCGACAGAGTGATAGGTACGAACATGATCGCCTGAGCGAAAATGATCGGCATCACACCGGCTGCATTAACCTTCAGAGGGATATACTGGCGAACACCACCATACTGCTTGTTGCCGACAATTCGCTTGGCATACTGCACAGGAACCTTACGGGTACCCTGCACAAGAAGCACAGCGCCTACAGTAACAGCAAACAGAAGGATAATCTCAACGAGGAACATCACCAGACCGCCCTGTGCCATGGCATCGCCGGGCATGCGGCTCACAAATTCAAAGAACATAGCCTCAGGAAGACGGGCGATGATACCGACAAGGATGATGAACGAGATACCGTTGCCGATACCGCGGTCTGTGATTCGCTCGCCAAGCCACATGATGAACATAGAGCCGGCGGCAAGAATCAATGTCAGGTAGCAGATCGTCCAGAATCCCATATAAGCCGTGCCTGTAACCGCGGCCACCTGCATACGCAGGTTCACCAGATAGGCAGGTCCTTGGAGAATGAGGATGAGTACCGTGAGATAACGTGTGTACTGGTTCAGTTTCTGACGACCGCTCTCACCCTCGCGCTGCATCTTCTGGAAAGAAGGCAGAACCATACCCAGAAGCTGGATCACGATCGATGCCGTGATGTAGGGCATGATACCGAGGGCGAAGATTGAAGCCTGAGAGAACGCACCACCCGAGAACATATCCAGAAGCTGCATAAGGCCGCTGGAATTTGTAAACGTGGCGAGCGCCTTCAGATCCTCCGGGCTTATGCCGGGCAGCACTACCTGGCAGCCCAGACGATAAACCACCACCAAGAGGAAGGTAATAACCAACCTCTGGCGGAGTTCTTCGATCGTCCAAATGTTTTTTAAGGTTTTAAAAAATCTCATTGTGTCCGTTAGATTTTAGCGATTGTGCCACCGGCTTCCACGATAGCCTTTTCAGCTGCCTTGGAGAATGCGTTGGCTTCTACATTGAGAGCACGGGTGATATTGCCATTGGCAAGCACCTTCACGAGCTGGTTACGTGAGATAAAGCCGGCTGCGCGAAGCTCCTCGATACCAACCTTGGTCAATTCCTTCTCTGCTGCAAGAGCATCGATCTGGGAAATGTTGATTGCCTTGTAAGCTACACGGTTGATATTCTTGAAGCCGAACTTCGGAAGACGACGCTGCAAAGGCATCTGACCGCCCTCAAAACCGATCTTGCGGCTATAACCCGAACGCGATTTCGCGCCCTTGTGTCCGCGGGTCGATGTTCCGCCCTTGCCGGAACCCGGACCACGGCCGATACGAGTTTTTCTTGTAACAGACCCTACTGCAGGGCGAATGTTATTTAGTTCCATATCTGTTCTCTTTTGATTGATTTATTAGGCGTTGGTCACTTCTACGAGGTGACGTACTCTGTTAACCATACCCATCACAGAGGGGGTGTCTTCTTTGACCACAGTGTGATACATTTTCTTCAAGCCGAGTGCGTTTAGTGTACGCTTCTGCACTTCAGGGCAGTTGATGCGGCTCTTTATTTGTTTGATTTTGATCTGTGCCATTCTGGGAATTATTAACCGTTAAACACTTTTTCTACCGAAATACCACGGTTCTGTGCAACCTGTGCCGGCGAACGCATCTCATCGAGAGCTGCGATGGTAGCCTTAACAAGGTTGTGGGGGTTCGACGAACCCTTGGATTTTGCAAGAACGTCTGTGATACCTACACTCTCAAGCACCGCACGCATAGCACCGCCGGCCTTTACACCGGTACCGTGAGACGCCGGTTTCAGGATCACGCGTGAGCCACCGAACTTAGCAACCTGTTCGTGAGGAATAGTTCCCTTGTGGATAGGAACACGGATCAGATTCTTCTTTGCCGACTCAACGCCCTTGGCGATGGCAGCGGTAACTTCATTGGCTTTGCCAAGACCCCAGCCCACGATGCCGTCTTCGTTGCCTACTACGACAATTGCGGCAAATGTGAACGTACGGCCACCCTTGGTCACCTTGGTAACACGGTTAATGGCCACGAGGCGTTCCTTAACCTCGATATCGTTGGTCGATTTTACTCTGTTATTTCTCTTTGCCATGATTTCTTAAAATTTAAGACCGCCATTACGTGCGGCGTCAGCCAATGATTTTACTCTACCGTGGAAGAGATAACCGTTACGGTCAAATACTACTTCCGTGATGCCAGCTGCAAGAGCCTTCTGGGCGATTGCCTCGCCTACCTTAGCTGCGATTTCTGACTTGGTGCCTTCTTCAAGGCCCTTGGATGATGCGGCTGCAAGTGTCTTGCCGGCCATATCGTCTACCAGCTGTACATAGATCTGCTTGTTGCTGCGGAACACGGTCATGCGCGGACGAGCGGCTGTGCCCGAAATCTTGCCACGGATGCGTGTTTTGATTTTATTTCTTCTTTGTATCTTGGAGATCATGATTACTATCGTTTAAAGTTATTTAGCACTTGCCGACTTACCGGATTTGCGACGGATAACCTCGCCCACAAACTTGATACCTTTGCCCTTGTAGGGTTCCGGCTTGCGGAGTGAGCGGATCTTGGCGCACACCTGGCCAAGGAGCTGCTTGTCATCGCTCTCGAGGATGATGAGAGGATTCTTGTTACGCTCGCTCTTGGTCTCTACCTTGATCTCCGGGGGGAGCTTGATATATATAGCGTGTGAGAAACCAAGCGAAAGCTCCAGAACCTGACCGGTAGCATTTGCACGGTAACCTACACCGACTAATTCCATTTCCTTGCGATAGCCCGTCGACACACCGACAACCATATTGTGGATCAGAGCGCGATAAAGACCATGCTGAGCACGATGCTCGCGGTCATCGCTCGGACGGCTCACCGTCAGATGATTGCCTTCGACATTGATTGTGAGATCCGGATTGAAAGCCTGCTTCAGCTCTCCCTTGGGACCTTTGACTGTGATTACGTTGCCTTCCACCTTGACGCTTACGCCTGCAGGAAGTTCAATGGGAGCTTTACCTATTCTTGACATATTCGTATCCTCCTCTTTTTAATATACATAACACAGTACCTCACCTCCGATTTTCTTCTCGCTGGCCTGCTTGTTGGTCATCACGCCCTGCGATGTAGAAAGGATGGCGATACCCAATCCGTTTAACACTCTCGGCATATCTTTGTAGCCAGTATACTGGCGAAGACCCGGACGAGAAACCCGCTTCAGTGCCTTGATGGCATTGACGCGGTCTACCGGATCATACTTAAGGGCAATCTTGATCATGCCCGCGGGGGTCTCACCCTCTATAAACTTATAATTAAGAATATAGCCTTGTTCAAAAAGAATCTTCGTGATTTCTTTTTTCAAGTTTGAGGCGGGAATTTCAACAACACGATGGTTGGCTTTAATGGCGTTCCTCAATCTTGTCAGATAATCTGCTATTGGATCTGTCATTTTTATTAATGTTTAAATTGATTCGGTCGTTCCGAACAATATTTAATACTCGTTGTATTATCCCGGTGGATAATCGCCGGTAATAAATCGATTGTCGGGATCCTTATCCTGTTTCTAATCGATTTCTATTACCAGCTTGCCTTCTTTACTCCGGGGATCAGGCCGGCTGAGGCCATTTCGCGGAACTGGATACGCGACAGGCCGAACTGGCGCATGTAACCTTTGGGACGGCCGGTGATGCTGCAACGGTTGTGCAGACGGACGCTCGATGCGTTCTTGGGCAGTGCCTGAAGGGCTTCATAATCGCCGGCTGCCTTGAGAGCTGCCTTCTTGGCTGCATACTTTGCAACAAGCTTCGCTCTCTTGACCTCACGGGCTTTCATTGATTCTTTTGCCATGTCAAAGATGTCTTTCTATTAGTTTTTATTTTTTCTTGAACGGAAGTCCGAACTCCTTGAGCAATGCATAACCCTCTTCATCAGTGTTAGCCGATGTTACGAACGTGATGTTCATACCGAGAAGCTTGCTGATATTGTCAATGTTGATTTCGGGGAAGATGATCTGCTCGGTGATACCCAGTGTGTAGTTGCCACGGCCGTCGAGCTTACCCTCGATACCCTTGAAGTCACGGATACGGGGAAGAGCAACACGGATCAGACGTTCCAGGAACTCATACATCTTGTCGCGACGGAGAGTAACCATAACACCCACGGGCATCTTCTTACGAAGCTTGAAGTTAGAGATATCCTTCTTCGACAGAGTGGCAACAGCCTTCTGACCGGTGATGGCAGTAAGCTCGTTGATCGCTGTCTCGATGATCTTCTTGTCCTGAGTTGCCTCGCCAAGACCCTGATTGATCACGATCTTTTTCAGGCGCGGTACCTGCATGACAGTCTTATAATTGAACTCTTTCTCAAGAGCCGGAACGATACGCTCGTTGTAGTCTTTCTTAAGTGTTGTTGTGCTCATTACTTAATCTCCTCTCCTGATTTTTTAGCGATTCTCACCTTCTTGCCGGCCTCGTTGATACGATAGGCCACGCGTGTCGGCTTGCCCGACTTCGGGTCGATAAGGCTAAGGTTTGAAATGTGAACGGGAGCTTCCATCTTCACCAGACCTCCCTGAGGATGCTGGGCATTGGGCTTCGTTGCTTTGGTTACGATGTTGACGCCCTCAACGATGGCACGGCCCTTTGAAACGAGAACTTTCAGCACTCGGCCTGTCTTGCCACGGTCTTCGCCGCTGAGCACGTAGACGTTATCGCCTTTCTTTATATTTAACTTAGTCATTACTTAATGTGTTTCTAACGGGGTTAAAGTACTTCTGGAGCCAGCGAAACAATCTTCATGTTGGTGGCGCGGAGTTCGCGGGCCACCGGTCCGAAGATACGCGTTCCGCGCAATTCACCGGCATTGTTCAATAACACACAAGCATTGTCATCGAAACGGATATAGCTTCCGTCTGCACGACGGATTTCCTTCTTCGTGCGGACAACCACTGCTTTCGACACAGTACCTTTCTTTACGTCCGACGAGGGGATCACGCTCTTCACCGAAACCACGATGATATCGCCAACAGTTGCATAGCGGCGACCGGTTCCTCCCAGCACATGGATGCACAAGGCTTCTTTGGCTCCGCTGTTGTCAGCAACGGTTAAACGGCTTTCAGTCTGTATCATATCTTTTACTTAACTTTTTCGATTATTTCTACTAATCTCCATCTTTTGGTTTTGCTCAGCGGACGAGTCTCCATCAATCGCACGGTGTCGCCGATGCTGCACTCGTTTTTCTCATCATGGGCATGATATTTCTTTGTCTTGTTGACAAACTTGCCGTAGATGGGGTGTTTCTCTTTCCATTTCACCATTACGGTGATGGTCTTGTCACCCTTATTGCTCGACACAACCCCAATACGTTCTTTTCTCAAATTTCTCTTTTCCATTTGTTCTTTTCTTGGGATTATTTATTGTTAAGCTCGCGCTGACGCAGTTCTGTCTTGACGCGTGCGATCATTTTACGGTCAGCAGTGATTTTAGCCGGATTGTCAAGAGGTGAGATCGAGTGATTGATCTTCAGCTGAGCATATTCCTGCTCCATCTGCTCCAGACGATCCTTCAGATCCTGCGTGCTCATTTCTTTGATTTCTTCTTTTTTCATAATGCTTTACACGTTTTGAGTAGGATCATAATCACGACGTACTACAAACTTGGTGGTAACCGGAAGCTTCTGCGCTGCGAGACGAAGTGCCTCTTTTGCGATATCGAAGCTAACGCCCTCCACTTCTATCAGCATGCGGCCCGGAGTAACAGGAGCAACGAATCCTTCCGGAGCACCTTTACCTTTACCCATGCGGACTTCTGCCGGCTTCTTGGTGATAGGCTTGTCAGGGAATATTCTGATCCAGATCTGGCCTTGACGCTGCATGTAACGGGTCACTGCGATACGAGCCGCCTCAATCTGACGTCCGGTGATCCATTTCGACTCCAAAGTCTTAATGCCGAACGAACCGAAGGCCAACTGATTGCCGCGTTGTGCATTGCCTTTCATACGGCCTTTCTGCGAGCGGCGGAATTTAGTTTTCTTAGGTTGTAACATTGTTGTTTACTACTTGAGGTGGTTTAACGATTGTTTTTAGCTTTGCGACCGAGTCCGCGTCCGCCGTTGCGGCCGTTGCCGGAACCCATGCGGCCTTCCTTGCCGTTGTTTGTGAAAGAAGGAGCCAGATCACGCTTGCCATAGACTTCGCCACGGCAGATCCAAACCTTAACACCGATCACACCTACCTTTGTGTGTGCTTCAACCAATGCATAGTCGATGTCAGCACGAAGTGTGTGCAGCGGTGTACGGCCTTCCTTGAACATCTCCGAACGTGCCATTTCAGCACCATTCAGACGGCCACTTACCTGAACCTTGATACCCTCGGCTCCGCTGCGCATTGTCGAGGCTACTGCCATCTTCACTGCACGACGGTAAGCGATCTTGCCCTCGATCTGGCGAGCGATAGTGCTGGCCACGATCTGAGCGTCGAGTTCAGGACGCTTAACCTCAAAAATATTGATCTGGACATCCTTGTCCGTGATCTTCTTCAGCTCTTCCTTGAGCTTGTCTACTTCCGAACCACCCTTACCGATGATCAGACCCGGACGCGAGGTGCATACGGTGATCGTGATCAACTTGAAGTTACGTTCGATAACGATGCGCGAAACACTTGATTTTGCAAGACGCACATTGAGATACTTGCGCAGCTTGGAATCTTCGAGAATGGCATCGCCGTACTTCTTACCGCCATACCAGTTTGAATCCCAGCCACGAATTACGCCTAAGCGATTGCTGATTGGATTAACTTTCTGTCCCATGTTTGCATCTATTATTTTGCGTTATCAATTGTGTCCACGATCAATGTCACGTGGTTGGCACGTTTACGAATTCTGTAGCCGCGGCCCTGGGGAGCGGGACGCAGACGTTTCAGCATAGGAGCGCAGTTAACGAAAACTGTGCTGACGCGCAGCATGCCGGCTTCTACCTGCTGATTGTTTTTAGCTTCCCAGTTGGCAACTGCGCTCTTGAGCAGCTTATAAAGCACTGCCGCAGCTTCCTTATTGGAAAATTTGAGAATACCGAGAGCGCGGTTCACTTCAACACCACGGATCATGTCGGCAACAAGACGCATCTTGCGCGGCGACGAGGGGATGTTGGTCAATTTGGCGAAAGCCACATCCTTGAGCGCTTCTTTTCTTTTATCGGCGGATTGTCTTTTTCTTACACCCATTGTATTTAATTCTTTTCTTTTCTAAAAAATTACTTTAGGGCCCGATCATTTCTTGTTGCCTGCGTGACCACGGAAGTTACGGGTCGGAGCAAATTCTCCGAGCTTGTGTCCTACCATGTTTTCTGTCACATAGACGGGAATGAATTTATTGCCATTGTGCACTGCGAAAGTGTGGCCGACGAATTCGGGGGCGATCATGGACGCACGGCTCCAAGTCTTGATAACCGACTTCTTGCCGCTTGCTTCCATCGCTTCGACCTTCTTTTCAAGCTTTACACTGATATACGGGCCTTTTTTTAATGAACGACTCATAAGTTTGCTTAATTAATCAGATTACTTTTTTCTTCTTTCAATTATGTACTTCGAAGAAGCTTTCTTCGGTGCACGTGTCTTGAGACCCTTAGAGTACAGACCCTTGCGTGAACGCGGATGACCTCCGGACTGACGTCCTTCACCACCACCCATCGGGTGATCGACAGGGTTCATGACAACACCACGGTTGTGAGGACGACGGCCTAACCAGCGTGAACGTCCAGCCTTGCCGCTGCGCTCCAGCGAGTGTTCGCTGTTGCCGACAACGCCTACCGTAGCCTTGCATGCCGAGAGAACCTTACGGGTCTCTCCTGAAGGTAATTTGATAATTGCATAGTTGCCTTCGCGGGATACCAACTGAGCGAATGTGCCTGCCGAACGAGCCATGAATGCTCCCTGGCCGGGACGAAGCTCAATGTTGTGGATAAGCGTACCTACGGGGATCTTGCTCAAAGGAAGAGCATTTCCAACCTCAGGTGCCGCATCCGGTCCGCTGACAACTGTTGTGCCAACTTCTAAGCCATTGGGCGCGATGATGTAGGCTTTTGCTCCGTCTACGTAGTAAAGAAGCGCGATACGAGCCGAGCGGTTCGGATCGTATTCGATGCTCTTCACAACGGCGGGTACACCGTCTTTATTTCTCTTGAAGTCGATCATACGATATTTGCGCTTGTGGCCACCGCCGATATAACGGGTTGTAAGGTGGCCTTCGGAGTTACGACCTCCGGTTGAGCGCTTGCCGACTGTAAGAGATTTCTCTGGCGTAGTAGCAGTGATTGTACCTTTGAATACGCCAATAACCTTGTGTCTTTGCCCCGGTGTAGTGGGCTTGAATTTTCTTACTGCCATTTTCTATTATAAATTGCTATAAAAGTCAATAGTTTGTCCTTCGCCGACGGTCACGTAGGCTTTCTTATAGGACGATGTGCTGCCCTTGAGCAGGCCGCTCTTGGTCCAGCGCGATTTGTTCTTGCCTCTCACAACAGCAGTGTTGACGTTAACAACCTTCACGTCGTAAAGTTTCTCGATCAAGGATTTGATCTGATACTTGTTGGCGTCGGGAGAAACACGGAACGTGTAGCGGTTGAGCTTATCGGTAAGCTTCGTTGCCTTTTCTGTTACTATGGGTTCGATTGTGATATCCATTGTTGAAACTTCTCCTTTTGGTTAAAGATTATTAATTACATCAAGGCTACCTTCCGTCAGGAGGATAGCGTTGCTGTGCATGATCGCATATGTGTTAATATCCGATGCGGCAATGATTTGCACACCCGGAATATTACGAGCTGACAAATATACGTTTTTATTTTGACCTGCTAAAACCAGAAGGAGCTTTTTGCCCTCTGCTTCAAGATTTTTAGCAAAATTTACAAAATCTTTAGTTTTCGGAGCAGCGAAATCAATGTTTTCAACAACTTTGATCTGATTGTCCTGAACTTTGTATGTCAGCGCTGACTTGCGTGCAAGCTGCTTAACCTTCTTGTTAAGTTTGAAACGGTAGTCACGGGGACGCGGACCGAACACACGGCCACCACCCACGAGAACAGGCGAGTTGATATCACCGATACGGCTGCCGCCGCCACCCTTCTGCTTGTGAAGCTTACGGGTTGAACCCGAAACCTCGCTGCGTTCTTTCGACTTGTGGGTGCCCTGACGCTGGTTAGCCAGATACTGCTTAACATCGAGATATACGGCGTGCTCGTTGGCATCGATTGCAAACACTTCGTCGTTAAGCTGTGCTTTGCGGCCGGTGTCTTCTCCTTTTATGTTATATATTGCGAGTTCCATTATTTCTCAATTATTACGATTGAACCTTTACTTCCGGGGATTGAACCCTTGATCATCATCAGATTGTGCTCGGGCAGAACTTTAAGCACCTGAAGGTTCTGTACTGTAACCTTCTCATTGCCCATCTGGCCTGCCATACGCATGCCTTTGAAGACCTTGGCAGGATAAGAGCAGGCACCGATTGAACCGGGCTTGCGCTGACGGTTGTGCTGGCCGTGGGTCGACTGACCTACACCACCGAATCCGTGACGCTTAACAACGCCCTGGAATCCCTTACCTTTTGATGTTCCCTGAATGTCAACGAAGTCTGCTTCTGCGAAAAGGCCGTCGACGGTGATAGTGTCGCCCAGCTTGTACTCGCCCTCAAACCCTTTGAACTCGGCCAAGTGCCGTTGCGGTGCTACACCAGCCTTGCTGAAGTGTCCGGCCATCGGTTTGGTGGTGTGCTTATCCTTCTTCTGCTCAAAGCCGAGCTGGATAGCCTCATAACCGTCGCTTTCAACTGTCTTGATCTGAGTAACAACACAAGGACCTACTTCGATAACAGTGCACGGCACGTTTTTGCCGTCGGCACTGAAAACGGATGTCATTCCGATTTTCTTTCCTAATAATCCTGGCATTTCTCTTTATTTTTAAATGTTTGGGTTGTATTTTCTTATATTAATCTTATCGATCCTCTTAGACCTTGATCTCTACGTCAACGCCGCTGGGCAATTCGAGCTTCATCAGCGCATCAACAGTCTTGGCTGTTGAATTGAAGATGTCGATCAAACGCTTGTAGCTGGCAAGCTGGAATTGTTCGCGCGATTTCTTGTTAACGAAAGTCGAGCGGTTGACGGTGAAGATACGCTTGTGAGTAGGCAGAGGTATCGGGCCGCTGATAACAGCGCCCGTACTCTTTACCGTCTTCACAATCTTTTCAGCCGACTTATCAACCAAGTCATGGTCGTAAGATTTCAATTTGATTCTGATTTTCTGGCTCATATTGTTGATTGGATTTATTTTTTATTTCAATAAGTCAACTCGTCCCTGGCACTCGGTCAGCACGTTGCGTGCGATCGAAGAGCTAACCTCTGCATAGTGGCTGAATGTCATGGTGCTGGTTGCACGACCTGAAGTGATCGTACGGAGAGCGGTAACATAACCGAACATCTCTGCAAGAGGAGCCTTAGCCTTAACCACACGGGCACCGCTACGGCTTGTCTCCATGCCTTCAACCTGACCGCGACGCTTGTTAAGGTCACTGATCACGTCACCCATCGATTCTTCCGGAGTGACAACCTCGATCTTCATGATAGGCTCGAGAAGAACAGGACCTGCCTTTTCAGAAGCCTTCTTGAATGCCTGGATAGCACAGAGCTCGAATGAGAGCTGATCGGAGTCAACCGGGTGGAAAGAACCGTCGATAACGGTCACCTTAAGCTGCTCTACGGGGTAGCCGGCGAGAACACCGTTCTTCATTGCGGTCTGGAAACCTTTCTGGATAGAGGGGATATATTCCTTAGGAATGTTACCACCCTTAACCTCGTCAACGAACTGAAGGTTGCCTTCGAAACCTTCGTCAACGGGCTCAACGCGAACGATGATGTCAGCGAACTTACCACGACCACCGGTCTGCTTCTTGAACACTTCGCGGAGCTCAACAGGAGCGGTGATTGCTTCCTTGTAAGTTACCTGCGGACGACCCTGGTTACATTCAACCTTGAACTCACGACGGAGACGGTCGATAATGATATCGAGGTGAAGCTCACCCATACCCGAGATAACGGTCTGGCCGGTTTCCTCATTGGTCTGTACGCGGAAGGTCGGGTCTTCTTCAGCAAGTTTCTGAAGACCAACGCCGAGCTTGTCGAGGTCTTTCTGAGTCTTAGGCTCTACAGCGATACCGATCACAGGTTCGGGGAATTCCATTGCCTCAAGAACGATAGGATGGTTCTCATCGCAGAGAGTATCACCGGTACGGATATCTTTGAAGCCTACACCTGCACCGATATCACCGCAGCCGATCTCTTCTTTAGCGTTCTGTTTGTTCGAGTGCATCTGGAACAGACGTGATACGCGTTCTTTCTTACCCGAACGTGCGTTGAGCACATAAGAGCCGGCAACAACATCACCGGAGTAAACACGGAAGAATGTCAGACGGCCAACATACGGGTCAGTGGCGATCTTGAACGCCAGCGCACACATAGGAGCCTCGGGAGAGGGTTCGCGAACCTCTACCTTTTCAGGATCAGATGGATCGTGACCTTCGATAGCGCCATTGTCGACAGGGCTGGGCAGGTAAGCGCAGACATTGTCGAGAAGCGGCTGAACACCCTTGTTCTTGAACGAAGAACCAAGAGTCATCGGCACGATCTCCATCTTCAGAGTAGCGTTGCGGATAGCGCGACGGATCTCTTCTTCTGTGATGGTGGAAGGATCGTCGAAATATTTTTCCATCAGGACATCGTCGAACTCAGCGATCTTCTCAAGCATTTTATCACGCCATTCTTCAGCTTCAGCCTGAAGATTTGCAGGGATTTCCTCGAAGGTGTAGTCAGCACCCATCGATTCGTCATGCCAGAAAATAGCTTTCATGCGGATAAGGTCAACGATACCTTTGAATGTCTCTTCAGCACCGATAGGAATCTGGATAGGACAGGGATTGGCACCGAGAACATCCTTCAGCTGGCGTACAACCTCAAAGAAGTTAGCGCCCGAACGGTCCATCTTGTTAACGTAACCGATACGGGGAACGTTGTACTTGTCAGCCTGACGCCACACAGTCTCAGACTGAGGCTCAACGCCACCTACTGCACAGAAAGTAGCGACAGCACCGTCGAGCACACGGAGAGAACGTTCAACTTCCACAGTGAAGTCAACGTGTCCGGGGGTGTCAATAAGGTTGATCTTGTATTTGTTTCCGTCGTAGTTCCAGAAAGCGGTTGTAGCGGCAGATGTGATAGTGATACCGCGCTCCTGTTCCTGTTCCATCCAGTCCATGGTAGCGCCACCATCGTGCACCTCGCCGATTTTATGAGTCAGACCCGTATAGAAAAGGATACGCTCCGATGTCGTTGTCTTGCCGGCATCGATGTGAGCCATAATACCGATATTACGGGTAAATTTCAATTGTTCGTCTGCTTTGCTCATTTTAATTGCTTGTCAATTGTTATCAATGAAATTGCTGATGATTAGAAGCGGAAGTGAGCGAAAGCGCGGTTGGCTTCGGCCATCTTGTGCATGTCTTCCTTACGTTTGAATGCGCCGCCCTGGTCATTGAAAGCGTCAACGATTTCTGCAGCCAGTTTGTCGGCCATCGTTTTGCCACCACGTTTGCGTGCGTAGAGAATAAGGTTCTTCATCGATATTGACTCCTTGCGGTCGGGACGGATTTCCGTGGGCACCTGGAAGGTGGCACCGCCGACACGACGGGATTTAACCTCTACCTGAGGTGTGATATTTTCAAGGGCTTTTTTCCAGATTTCGAGTGCCGTTTTTTCCTCATTGGGCAACTTGGACTTCACAGTCTCAAGGGCGCTGTAGAAAATTGTGTAAGCGGTGTTCTTCTTGCCGTCATACATGAGGTGGTTGACGAACTTTGACACTCTCACATCATTGAAAACGGGATCAGGTAACACGATCCGTTTCTTAGGTTTTGCCTTTCTCATTTGTCAGTTTACTGATTTGTCGTTTTTTGTTTGCTTGGTTGCTGCTTCTTTCATCTTCAACGGCCGTTCTCCAACGCGCCATTTACTCAACCATCGAATTAGCCTTCCAATAAATCAAAAAGCGAAGTTAAAAAACTCGTTTTAATAATTTATTTTCCGATCCTGCTTTCTCTCCCCGGACCGACGGGAGTTCGTAAGATTGTCGCTATTATTATTTCTTAGCGGCTTTCGGACGTTTTGCACCGTACTTCGAACGACGCTGTGTGCGGTCTTTCACACCGCTGGTATCGAGCGTACCGCGAACGATGTGGTAGCGTACACCAGGGAGGTCCTTAACACGACCGCCACGTACGAGCACGATAGAGTGTTCCTGCAGGTTGTGACCTTCTCCGGGGATGTAGGAGTTCACTTCCTTACCGTTGGTCAGGCGCACACGGGCCACTTTACGCATTGCCGAGTTAGGTTTCTTGGGGGTTGTAGTGTAGACGCGCACACACACGCCACGACGCTGCGGGCATGCATCCAATGCAGGCGACTTACTCTTATCCTCAAGAGCTACACGTCCTTTTCTTACTAATTGCTGAATCGTAGGCATCTTAGTTCTTGTTTTACTTTTCGGTTTATTAAATCTGTTTGTTCTTTATTCTCTTTCGTTTGCTCTCACACATATCAAGACCCAATTATCGCATTATCCCTCAAAGGATTAGCAACAATCAGAGTCCTATTTATGCTTAAAAAGCGATGCAAAGTTACTCACTAATTTTCTAATTACCAAATAATTTACGACTCTTTTTATCAACATTTTCCATTTTATTTCCTTGCCCCCGACATCGGCAAAAATCCAGTCCGATCAATGAGCCACAGCGAGGGATCAAAGACCGCACATAGTTAAATTTCGCAAAATTTGGTTAATAAATTGGGGGGGGTAATTTTTTATCTACATTTGTGATTGACAGATACAACCAATTATTAAACAATAAAAATTCTTTTATCATGGAAAAAACATTTGTCCAGCAGTTGCTAAATGCTATCAAGCAATTCTTCTTCTCATTATTCTACCTTCTGTTCATCATCCCGTTCGGATGTTGGAAAAAGGCCATGATCCGATTGAACGAAAATTCCGAAAATTCATCTCTCAGCATCGATAAGATACAGACCCGTTGGCCGTTCCTGACTTGGCTGAAGAGAATATTTTTCGCTTTCTTCATTGACGGCGTGACATTCATCTCCTATTTTATCGGTGTACTCATTGCTCTTTACGGATTATTCACCCAAGGGTTCGGATCATTCATCTTCATCCTGATCGGCACCTACTACTTCCCTCCGATGCTGGCCGTGTTCCGCGATTTCGTCGTAATCATGCTGCTCCCCTTCCAGAAGTTCCTCAGCTGGAGCGCCAAACCTGCACAGCAGCTTGATCTCGATGTACATAACCACACTCCCGAAAAATGAAAATGAGAAATATTCTGACAGCGGCAATTGTCGCTTTGATGGCATGCACGCTCTCGTCGTGTGATAAGATCGAAAGAATCCGGCACACTCTCGACAACATGTTCAGTTCATCATCCGACGGGCCGACCGAAACGTCAGAACTCACCGAAATCCAAACGGTAAGCGTATCCGAAGTAGAAGTGTCGGAAGAACCTATTTTCTCGGACGATCCGGGAGAGGAGGGATTCCAGAACCGCAGATTCACCGGCAAGCTTGGCGGAAAATACGAAATCGTCGCCATCCTAAGCCTTGAAAACGGCGTCATGTCCGGGAAATACGCCTACAAATCCACATTGGACAAATACGGCGATTCCGATGAATCCTACATGTACCTGACCCAGCGACAGGAAGGCCCGGATTTCCTTGAGTATATCCTGACAGCCTCCACTTACCGGAGCGAAGAGCCTATCGAGGTCTGGGACGTGACCGGCGACGAGGCTTCGATAAGCGGAACCGTCACCATCCTGTCATCAGGCAAGGAACTATCGGTTGAATTAGAATAAAACCTTATACCGTTAAGACCAAGAAAGCCGGCTGTCATAGTCGGCTTTCTTTTTATATATCTGCGGTCAAGATCAGAATGGATCAATATCGCTGAGCGACATTCCTCGCAGATCCTTTTCCGACAATAACAATTCCGAATACGGAAGCCGCCAGTCGATGCCGAGTGCCGGATCATCAAACCGCAACGTAGCCTCCGACTGGGGTGCGTAAACATTGTCAACCTTATACTGGAACTGGGCAGTTCCGGAAAGGACAACAAAGCCATGCGCGAATCCCCGGGGGATAAACAGCTGACGCGCGTTCTCCTGCGATAGCTCGACGGCCACATGGCGCCCATACGTAGGCGATCCACCCCGTAGATCCACTGCCACATCCACCACCGTGCCTTGCGACACTCTGACAAGCTTTGCCTGAGAAAACTCCCCTTTCTGAAAATGAAGTCCGCGGAGCACGCCTTTGGTCGAGAACGACTCATTGTCCTGCACAAAATCAACAGAGCCTACATTTGCCTCAAACTCTGACTTCTTGAACGATTCCATGAAATAACCTCTGGAATCGCCGAAACGGCGCGGCTCTATGATCCACACACCCTCAATATCGGTTTTGATAAAATTCATAATTACTATTGAACTAATTTCACCTGCAAATTTATTAATTTTGCAGAGATATTAGTGCTTTTCTGCGTTTTCGACATGAAAAATATTATTCTACACGATTTCCCGTCCATCCACTCCGGACTTCTTCCGTTGACTTTCACACGACCCGTTTCCGAACTCCACATCGGATTCGGATCAATACGCGAAAAATGGCAGAAACTGCTTCCGGCCAACTATTCCTATTCCACCGCCGACTATCTGGCAGAACTGTTCCCTACAGCATCTGACATAGCCGAAAGCATAGTGATCGCTGCCAACATACTTCCGGACCCCATGCTTGCAGATACCATCTCCAACATGAAACATGGCGAAATGCTGACACTTGCCGACGGATCACCGATCGCCATGCACGGATTCTCATCCCCTGAAGAAGCTGAATCCACGCATGTCTATCCCGGCGACCCAATTGTGATCCGCCGGCCATACGACCTTTTCCTATACAATGCCGAAGCCATAAAAGCAGATTTTGAGACAAATACCGCCGACAGACGGTCACAACCAATCAGCCCCACATGCACCGTGATAGGCGATTCCTCGCTGATATTCCTTGAAGAGGGAGCACGCGCCGAAGCTGTGACATTCAACACCACAGCCGGACCGATCTACATATCCAAAGACGCGGAAGTTATGGAAGGGTCATGCCTTCGCGGCCCCATTTTCATCGGTGAACACGCCTCAGTCAACATGCTCACACGAATCTATGGCGCAACAAGCATCGGTGCCCACTGCAAAGTCGGAGGCGAGATCAACAACATCGTCATGCACCCCTACTCCAACAAGGCTCACGACGGATTCCTCGGAAATGCAGTGATCGGATCATGGTGCAACCTCGGTGCCGGATGCGTGGCCTCAAATCTCAAGAACGATTATACCGAGATCAAACTCTGGGACTATTCCACCCGACGTTTCCTCCGCACCGGACTGCAATTCTGCGGACTGATAATGGGCGACCATTCCAAAGCCGGAATAAACACCATGTTCAACACCGCAACCGTTGTCGGAGTCGGAGTGAACATCCACGGCACAGGATTTCCACGCAATTTCGTGGCATCATTCAGCGAAGGATCGGCCGGCACCGGATTCGGCGACGTTCCTCTTTCAAAATTCATGGCAATTGCTGAACGGGTTATGGCGCGGCGCGATGTCAGGATCACAGAACCCATGCGTCGCCTCTACGCCACGCTCCACGAGCTGACCGATGCGTACAAATAAGCCCGTCCGACAGGCTGACCCACATCACAGATTGAATTCGTCTTCCTCCGCGCTGCGCCCCATCAAACGCTGACGCGTCATGCGGTTGCGGTAATAGCTCTTCAAGCGCAACCAGATCGTCATAGGCTCGCTCTCCACATTCGGGGCAAGGGCATCGCCCACTCCTGCCACGGCGGCCTCCTCGCCAAACTGCTCCGGATAAATCACGATCAGATTATTGTGGGAGAAATACTTTTTCAGGAAATCAGGCAGCGCGTCCATATCGGAAGAGAAAGATACTGACGCACGGCGTGCGCTGACAACAACAAGCAGATCATCATCATTGATCTTGTTAGCCAGAAGTATAAAATCATCCCAGCCGTCAAAAGTGCGGTATTCCGAACGTATCTCATAACGACCGGCTCTCAAAACCGCACTTATATACTGGCGCGTCTCAGCCGAACAGCAGAAAATCACTCTGCAACCGAGCTGTCGCGTCAGATTGCCTATATTTCTGACCCAATGGCTGAATCCGGTCTCATACTGAGCCTTATCAGGAACAGCCACCACAATCCGGCGCACCGTATTGACAGGAATATAGAAACGCGAGATCACGACCATACGGTATGTCGCCTTGAGCAACTGCGTCAGCTTCTCTCCAAAGAAAGAGTCTATAACGGTGCTGCGCCGGTGCAACCCTATCACAACCTCGTTGATATCACGCTCCTCGATCGTATTCAGCAGTCCTGTCACAAAGTTCAGGTCATAGCGCTCAATGCTTTTGAGCTTCACATCCATGATTGAAGCCACATGCTCGGCCACATCAAGCGAACTCTGCCCGACAGCCCTCGACGATGGCGAATTGTCATTCCTGACATGCAGCGCATAGATCTTGTTGCGCAGTCGGTCTCCGTCGCTCATCATAAGCGCCAGCGACACCAGTTCGTTTGCCGTCACAGGATTCACAACGGGTATCAATGTCCTAACACCGGTCTTTCCCTTCTCCCCCTCTCCGGTGATCATCTCAGCCGAAGCTATCGACATAACCTTCAGACGCGAGGCCGCCCGGGAAGTGCCGATGGAGCTGACCGTACATGTCACAAGAATCATCAGCACCGTGCCGTTAAGCACCGACTCATCGAACACCCCGAGATTGAAACCGATCATCACCACAGCCAGCGCAACTGCCGTGTGGGCGTTCGATAGCTGATACAGAATCGAGCGGTCAATCGGGCGCATTCCGAACGTGCGCTGCGTAACATACGCGGCGATCCATTTGCTCACCATAGCGACCGTACTCATCACGGCTGCCACATAAAGCGTATCCCAGCCGGAAGTCAGCACCCGGACATTGATCAGCATTCCGACACCGATCAAAAAATATGGGATAAAGAGAGCATTGCCCACAAATTCCAGCCGCGACATCAACGGCGAACGAGCCGGAATAAACCTGTTGAGCACGATTCCGGCATAGAAAGCGCCGAACACCCCCTCTATATTGATGGCCACTGCCGCCTGCGAGGCTGCGAAAACCATCACCAGGATATAAATAAACTGGAGTATTCCGTCGTTATAATGCTTGAAAAACCAGCGTGTGATCCTCGGATAAAGATAGACTATCACCAGACAATAGACCACCAGCGAGCCTACAAGACGCAGCGTCATCAGGATGCTGAATCCCCCCTCCCGGACCATTCCCACACTCTCGGCCAGCACCATAAGCGATCCGAGAACAGTGAAAATAGTACCGGCGATCGCTATTATAACGGCCGGATTTTTCGTCAATCCGAAACGCGATACTATAGGATAGGCCAGCAGCGTGTGGGCCGCGAACATTGAGGCAAGCATCAGCGATGTCACCATGTCGAGCCCCAGCAGTGCCATTGCAGCCGGCACCCCGATCACCATCGGGATAGCGAACGTGAACAAGCCGAACACAAAGCCGCGCCGGAGGTTCTTCTTCAGGTGATACATATCGATCTCCACTCCGGCCAGAAACATGAGATAGAGAAGTCCGACCTGACCGAACACCTCGAAACTCATGTCACGGGAAAGCACATTGAACCCGTAAGGCCCGACAAACACACCGGCCACAATCAGGCCGATGACATGGGGTATCTTGATCCGGGTGAAAAGCATCGGCACAAGCAGAATCAGGGCGAGAACCACAAGGAATATGGCCACTGGCTGAGTGACCAGTGGCGCAATCGCCGGAATCTGCAAGGCAAACATGTTAAGAGAGGATTTTTATTTCTTATGCGCTATGATGTATTGCGCGATCTGCACGGCATTAAGAGCCGCGCCCTTCTTGATCTGGTCACCGACAATCCAGAATGTCAAACCGTTTCCGTTGGTCAGATCCTTGCGCAGACGTCCCACAAACACCGGATCCTTACCGGCAATGTCGAGAGGCATCGGATAGACCTTGTCGGCCGGGCGGTCAACAACAACGAGACCCTCTGCCTTATCAAAAGCATCGCGTACGGCATCGAGTTCCAACGGCTGCTCAGTCTCAACCCATACAGCCTCACTGTGGGCACGCATCACAGGAACACGGACACACATGGCACTGACATCAAGACCCGGAGCATGCATGATCTTCTTCGTTTCGTTGAACATCTTCATCTCCTCCTTGGTGTAGCCGTTATCCATGAACACATCGACCTGAGGGATAACATTATAGGCCAACTGATATGCGAATTTCTCAATGGTCGGATCCTCGCCACGCTGAAGCTGGGCATATTGTTCAACAAGCTCATCCATAGCTGCCGCACCGGCACCGGAAGCAGCCTGATACGTGGCGACATGCACGCGGCGGATCGGGCTGAGATCATTGATAGGCTTCAGGGCCACTACCATCTGGATCGTGGTGCAGTTGGGATTGGCAATAATGCCACGCGGTGTGTTGAAAGCATCCTCACCATTGACTTCAGGAACAACCAGAGGAACATCCTCGTCCATGCGGAATGCACTCGAATTGTCGATCATCAGCGCGCCGTGCTTGGTAATTGTCCCGGCATACTCTTTCGACACCGACGCACCGGCCGATGTGAAAGCGATATCAATTCCCTTGAAATCATCGCCATGGGTCAATTCTTTGACAACATAATCTTTGCCACGGAACTTATATGTACGGCCGGCACTTCGCTTCGACCCGAAAAGAGTAAGCTGGTCAACCGGAAAATTCTGTTCTTCAAGCACACGGAGAAACTCCTGGCCAACAGCGCCACTTGCGCCAACAATCGCTACATTCATTGCTTCTTGGAATCTAATTGATAAGTGGTTGATATTTTCTGCAAAAATACTCATAAAATCCCATTTGGCAAAATAAAACAAAATCGTCCCTCAAACACTCGGAATCCGGTTCTAAAATCAGCCCATATAAGTTCATTTCTCAGATTGAACCATCGAAAAATTGTAGGTTTTCCAGAAATGAACTATCGAAAAATTGTGACTTTCATCAAAATGAACCATCGAAAAATTGTATATTTGCAAAAATAAACACACATAACACATTGAATATGTACCGTAAAGCATATAAAGATCTCTTAGATTGGAAAAATTCAAAGACAAAAAAGCCATTACTATTACTTGGAGCACGACAAGTAGGGAAAACATGGCTCATGAAACAATTTGGCAAAAACGAATATAGGAATGTCGCATATATAAATTGTGATTCGGAACCGATGACAAAGGAACTGTTCTCAACAGATTATGACATTAACCGGCTTCTGATTGGATTCCAAGCGTTAACAGGTGAGTCCATTGATAAAGATAACACACTTATCATAATTGATGAAATTCAAGAAACGACCCGAGGGCTTCACAGCCTAAAATATTTCTGTGAAAATGCCGCAGAATACCATATCATAGCTGCTGGATCATTATTAGGAGTTACTTTGGCTCAACAAGAATCATTTCCAGTTGGAAAAGTCGATATGTTAAAAATATATCCAATGGACTTTGAAGAATTTCTATATGCCGTCAATCAAAAAACATTATGTGACATATTGTCAAAGCCAGATTACGCCCTTGCGGAAACGTTCTCAACAAAGCTAAACAAATACCTCCAACAATATTATTATATTGGAGGAATGCCAGAAGTTGTAAAATCTTTCATTGAAAATGAAGATCTAAAAAAAGTTCATGACATCCAACTCTCAATACTAAATGCGTATCGCAACGACATATCTAAACACACATCAAAAAACGAATCCGTAAGAATTGGCCAAGTACTTGCAAGCATGCCATCGCAGTTAGCTAAAGAGAATAAAAAATTCATTTACGGAGTTGCAAAAAAAGGGGCAAGGGCAGCCGACTTCGAACTGGCAATACAATGGCTTATTGATGCCGGCCTCATATATAAAGTCCCTCGCGTAAATAAAATTGCTATACCCCTAAAATATTATGAGGACATATCCGCATTCAAATTATTTTTCCTCGATATCGGACTTTTATGTTGCATGGCAGATATACCAGCTTCTTCTTTATTAATCGACTTCAACAATTTATCAGAATTCAAGGGCATGGTGACTGAACAATATGTAGCCCAACAACTTATCTCATCCAGTCTCACTCTGTTCTACTGGGCGAACGACCGTACTCCGGCAGAAATTGATTTTATTGCACAGAGCGAGGGTGCAATCTTCCCCATCGAAGTCAAAGCCTCAACCAATGTCAGAGGAAAATCAATATCAAAATTCACGGAAGAAAATCAAAACGTACATGGAATCCGCTACTATTTACTTGGATATAAGAAGCAGGATCGGATTACCAATTTTCCATTATATGCTGTCACTTTCAGTACAAAACAATGGTTCTGAATGCGGATCATCACATTCAGAACCATCTGGAATTTCTTTTCAGAACATGAAGCCGTCTTGACTTCATGCACTCAGATCAGCGGATCATTTCTCAGCATAGGATAGAACCGTGGGGGACTCCACATCCACCCCGAACTCCTTTGCTCTTGCGAGAATAGCCCGTGCAAGACGAGGCTTCAGATCCTCAGGACAATAGCGGAAATAAGCCTCTGCGGCACGCACATGAGCGGCATCAGGCATAGGATATTCCCGTCGTTCAGGCAATCCGAACACAGAATCGGGAAGCTCCTTCTTCTCTTCGTAGGAAAGTCGGTCGGTCATGGCTGAATCCTTCCGGGTTAGAAATTAAAGCGACCGCCTACCTGAAGCAGACCCTGCGCACCAAAACCGAGTTCACCGAAAATCGTGAACGAACGGGTTATATCGATATCCGCTCCGACCGGCGACAGCTGGAATGCGAAATAACCTTTGTTGTAGGCATCGCCGCCACGGGGCTGCATGTGGGAGATCTCTGCGCCCACCCCAAGATGTCCGTATAGAGTCACGATGCTGTTCCGGTAGTAATCATAACGACCATTCAGCATTATGGCGTGATAGGCAATGTTGCTGTGATGCTCACCCTTGGTTGTCGTGCTGGAGAAGGTGTACGACGGGCCAATCCAGAAATTTCTGGCCACCTGTACATTGAAGCTCACGTTGAGTGCGCCCCATGCATTGTTGACCCCATGCCATCCATCATGATAATCAGCGGCATCCATCAGTGTATAACCGCCATAGCTGAGCGAAAGATTCATTTTCTGTGCCGAAGCACCTGCGGTGATACCGAACAGAGCGATAAGGGCAATGAGAAGCTTTTTCATAAACGGGAAACGGGTTAGTTTGTTAATATTCGTTCTTATGCTATAGAAAACAACACTATCACAAAAAAAGTTTGCTACCTTTGCATCAACCAACTTTTCCACTCATGGCCCACATCAACAAGACAAACGCAGCCCGGCTACTCGACAAAGCCGGCATCAGCTACAACCTTATCCCCTACACGGTCGATGAAAACGACCTGGCCGCAACGCATGTGGCAGCAGAATTGGGAGAGGACATCCGTTGTGTGTTCAAGACTCTCGTGCTCCATGGCGACCGATCAGGCTATTTCGTCTGTGTGATCCCCGGCGACCGCGAAGTGGATCTGAAAAAAGCCGCACGCATCGCAGGAGCCAAGAAAGCCGACTTGATCCCGATGAAAGAGCTTTTGCCCCTGACAGGCTACATTCGAGGCGGCTGCTCTCCGATCGGGCTGAAAAAGCCATTTCCGGTGTTTATCCATCAGACAGCCACCGAATTCGAGACAATCTACATAAGTGCCGGAATCCGCGGTCTTCAGATCGCCATTTCCCCGGCCGACCTCATTAATTTCATCCCGGCAACCGTGGCCGATCTAACCGTCGACACCGCCGAAAACACATCAGAAGAACAATGAACTCATTCGGACAGATATACCGGCTAACGACTTTTGGAGAATCCCACGGGCCGGCACTCGGCGGAGTGATCGACGGCATGCCGGCAGGCGTAAAAATTGACATGGAATCCCTCACACGTGCCATGCAACGCCGTCGCCCAGGACAATCCGATATCGTCACAGCCCGTAACGAATCCGACTCAGTACAGCTGCTCTCCGGAATATTTGAGGGAATCACCACCGGCACTCCCATCGGATTCATTATCCCCAACGCCGACAATCGGTCAGCTGACTATGAGGCCATGAGACACACTTTCCGGCCATCGCACGCCGATTTCACCTACCAGATGAAATATGGTATGCGCGACCATCGCGGAGGCGGACGATCTTCGGCAAGAGAGACAGCATCACGGATTGTTGGCGGAGAACTTGCCGCACAAGCATTGCGGCAGTTCGGAATCTCTATAAATGCCTACACATCACAAGTTGGCGACATTGCCCTTGACGCCCCATACACCTGTCTGGATTTCAACGCCATAGACAGCAACCCTGTCCGATGCCCCGATCCCCTGAAGGCTCAGGAAATGGAGCGATTGATCCGCGCTGTCAAAGCCAAAGGCGACACCATAGGCGGTGTTGTCACATGCATTGTCCGCGGATGTCCTGCCGGACTCGGCGAGCCTGTTTTCGACAAACTCCAGGCCCGGCTGGCACAGGCCATGCTTTCAATCAATGCCGCAAAGGGATTTGACTACGGAACCGGCTTTGCAAGTGCCGCAATGCGAGGCTCAGAGGCTATCGACACATTCACCCAAGCCTCAGATGGAACAATCCATACACTCACAAACAACTCCGGAGGCATTCAAGGGGGCATCTCCAACGGCGAGGATATCTATTTCCGCGTAGTATTCAAGCCGGTAGCCACACTTCTGCGTGAGATTGACACAGTGACCGACAAAGGCGAGACAACAAAATTGCATGCCCGTGGGCGCCATGATCCATGCGTTGTGCCCCGTGCCGTGCCTATCGTAGAAGCAATGGCGGCAATGGTGATTCTCGATTCTCTGTTGCTTCAACGCACCACCCGGCTATGAGTACCGACAATCTGCAATCGTTCTCCCACTTCATTTCGCGGTATCTTCCCGGCAAGATCCAGAAAATATCGGTTAACGCCGGATCGACATGCCCCAACCGCGACGGATCGAAAGGTACCGGTGGCTGCATATATTGCAATAACGCCTCATTCAGCCCGGCCTACACTGCGAAATGCCGCGACATAGTTGCTCAGATTGAGGAAGGCAAGCGTTTTTTCTCGCGGAAATATCCCGACATGCGCTATCTTGCATATTTCCAGAGCTACACATCGACCAACGCTCCGGTCTCCGATGTCATAGGCATGATTGATCAGGCCATGGCCATCGAGAAGGTCGAGGGAGTGATTATAGGGACACGCCCCGACTGCATGCCCGACGAACTGCTTATGCAATTGAAAGAGCGAGCCGCCGGCCATTTCGTAATGATTGAATACGGGGCTGAATCAGCTAATAACAAGACCCTTGACCTGATCAACCGATGCCATTCATGGGAGGAAACCGCAGATGCTGTCCGACGCACGGCCGATGCCGGAATCCCCGTCGGACTTCACATAATCCTTGGACTTCCCGGGGAAACTCGCGAGGATATGATGCAGACCATCGACAGCATCAATAGATTGCCCGTAGACGTGATCAAATGCCACCAGCTACAGATCATTGCCGGAACCAGACTCGCAAAGGAAATAGGCGAAAAGAAATGGCATATCGAGGATTTCACTCCGGAATCATACGCCGATCTCTGCTGCGACATTCTCGAACGGCTGCGCCCGGGAATAGCCGTCGAACGCTTCGTGTCGCAGGCTCCCGACGGACTGCTGATCCATCCGCGATGGGGACTGAAGAACTATCAGTTCATGGATCTTCTTAGGAAAAAGATCAACGAGCGTCGCTGACAGGCTTTCCGGCCTTGACAATATTGGTCACAAGGGCATGGAGATCGTATAGCGGCAACGGATATGGCTCCAGGGCTGTCCCCTCGGTAAATGCGGCGATCATACCTCGTAGCGACCCCACTGATATGCCGAGCATCAGACGTAGGAGATCGACACTGACAAGCATCTCATCATCGGCAACATCTATCAAGCCGTCTATCCGGCTTAATGCAAACGTAGCCTCCGCCGTATAGTCAAGCAATCGGCGGCGTATCTGTCCGCGCAACGCCGTGTAACGGGCCGTAATACGAACCGACACCGTGTGAGCAGCATTATCCTGTTCAAAATCAGTCGACAATGCCACATCAACCTTTTCGCCCTGAAACTTCATCAGTTCCCAGCGGTAGAGCCTCGTCTGCTCCTTTACCTGACGTAGACCCGTCAGCCTGATCTCCAATTCCTGTTCTTCCATATCAGATGTTGTTTTATTAGAAACAGCCACAGCCCGTTCTTTGTTGAATCTGAACGGGCTGCGGCTATATTTTCAGATCACTGAAGAGAATCAACGTTTGCGGTCACGCACACTGCGGCGCGGTGCCGTGGTGGTCTTCGGTGCTTTCTGTGTTTTGGTCTTTGTCTTGCCACGTTTCACCTTTGCCGGGCGAGTTTCCGTCTTTTTTCCGCGGCTGGATGTGGAAACACGCGTTTTCTTGGGCTCTTCGGCTGCCGTAGCCAAAGCTGTCGAATCTTGATCAGCAGCCAGTCCGGCCTCAAGTGCCTCGCGCTTCTCACGTTCGGCTGCGAGTTGTTCAAGAGTGGGCACCCAGAGCTTGTCCTCAAATGTGTCAAGCTGTTTCTGTATGCTGTCCTGCGCGTGAGCAAGATCATCCGGATTGGGATAGAGCTGCTTCATAGAGCGATTGCGGAGATTACGGGTCTTGTAGATATCCCCATTGTAGAGTCCGAGGGTGAAATAGTCGGCATAAGTGCATGTCGGCAGATTATTGGCATCAGACACAAAGATATTCTGCGTTGACAGGTATGGCTTAAGATCGTCATACTTCACCCAGAACATAGGATATTTCATCGATTCCATCCCATAGTCGTCCTCGCGGTGAAGCACCGGACAGATAGCCTCGATCCTGGTCTGCATGCGGTTTGTGCGCGTATCGAATTCCCAACGCTCTATTATGTAGTAGCTGAGAACCTCTGTGGCCGGCACATCGCTCTCATGGATCTCGAATTTAGGATTGCGCTCGGTGCTCCCTTTGGCATCCTGATAATAGATATGATAACGGTCGAGCATGTCGCGGACCTTCAGTTTGTTCTCTTCGTTGAACACTTCGCGTCCGTCAAGATATTCGTATGCTGTCAGTTGTCCGTTGGCAAGCAGGCGCAGGATTATACGGATCAGGCTCTCGTTGCCATCCACAGGCATTTCGGGGAAATATAGCGGTGCATTCTCGTCCTTGGTCAGATCGAGCGAGCGGTAGATCACCTTCATCCACGACAGATCAGCGTCCGAGGCAGGATCCGTCTGCAAACGCTGCTGCATACGAGTGGTGACACCGGGCGTCGTTGTCTGCTGCTGGCGCGACGATTTACCGCCGCGACGCATCACCGCCGTACTGCCGGAGTCCTGAGCCATGGCCGGAACCGCGAGAACAAATGCAGCCGCAGCTGCCAGTGCTATTCGTTTTATTTTCTTCATTTTCTGTATTAAAATGTCCGTATGGGATTTTTCTTGATAGGATTACTACTGGACTATGACCTCCACAGGATTGAGCGTGCGCTCTATTCCATCGGGGCCCGTCGCCTTGATTCGTGAGATGTAGAACCGGCCTTTGCGCGTCATTGAGCGGATGCGGTCCTTCTGCTGCTGCGAGAACTGCGATCCTTCCGAAGCTCTGACGGCGGCATCGCCGTTGGAGTCTATAAAAACCATCTCGAAGCTCTTGACCCGGAAGTCTATATTGAGAATATCATCATCGATGGCCGCATCAAGCCCCTTGGCATTAAGAAGCGATGCCTTGGCTATCGGTTTGCCACCTTTATACCGCTCCGTCGAGCCATTGGATCCGGGCAGGGAGATGAATGCAACCGGATCGGGCAGTTTGCGCACGCGGAACGACGTTGTGTTGACCGTCTGCTGCCGCCCATCAATACTTGCTGTTACGGTGATCACGGCATCAGTTCCGATCTTTCCAGGATGAGCTACCCAATGATCCCCTTCTCTCGTCAGGGTGCCATTGGCCATCGAAGCACTCACCGACGAGGCCGGCACACCGGGCACGGAAATGCTGATAGGGTTATTGATACCGGCATAAAGCACGTTCATCATCGTTGCAGACACAGTGGCCGTAGGTTCTATGACGGTATAGCTCGACGTGAACGGATGCCGAGAAGTCGTGCCATCGCCGTGGGGCACATCGATATATCCTGAATAGTCGAACGAGCCGGATTGCATCGGTGTCAGTTCAAAATGGCCGTTCGGAATCTCGCGACCATTGACAAACACCGCCGGACGTGCCGTGGTATCAACAGCTGCGAGCACGATATCTGCGCCATAACGGCTACCGCGCATCACCATCCGCGACTGCGGAATGACGAAAGCGCTCATGCTGTTGACGCGGACATCGCCGGCATCAACCTGACTGAGCAGAGTGGTCAAAGCCTCACCCTCGGCATAGCGGACATCGTTCTGGAGCTTTGTCAGAAGCGTGATTGCCGCCACTACAGGCTGATTGTCGAACTTGGCTTCCTCCCATGTCTGGGCCATCAGAACGCCGGGACGCTTGAATGGTTCGGTGGAAAGAGCCTTGTCGATATTGACACGCTTCACAGAATCGGTGACAATGGACTGAATATATTTCCGGAATCCGTCGATCTCGCCTCGCAATGCCGCACCCTTGTGTGTGGTCGGATTAAGCATCACAACAGCCGCCGACTCCAGATCGTCGCGGTTGATCACATTGTCAGGATCCCCATTTTCACCATCAGCCTTGCGCGCAATCTCGGTTTTCAGGCTGTCAATGACAAGGAAAACGCGCTGAGACTCAAGACGCACTTCCGATGCCTTGTCGAGCCACGAGCCACCCTTTTCCGGGTTCTGCATGGCAAAAGCTTCCAGCTGGGCATAGACGGCATCGTTGCGTTCCGACACGGTCTCGTTGGTTCGGGTCAGGCCGTCGTGAACCTGCGTGAATCCGTCGAGCACATCACTCGACACATTCAATGCAAGCATGGCAGTCAGAACGATGTACATCAGATTGATCATCTTCTGGCGCGGCGACAGGCGTGTATTGGTTTGTCCCATTTTCTTTTATCCTCAGTTTCTTCTTGAACGAGTTATCAAACAATTTCAGGAGGCGTAGGCTGCGGAGCTGCCTGTGGGGCCGCAGATTCAGGGGCCGCACCGGGCATTCCGGGAGCATACATATTGACGGTCATGGCATGGAGCATCTTGGCATAAACCTGATTGAGTTGCGCCATATACATTGCCATCTTCTCGCTCTCCTCACAATAGCGCGAGCTGGCTCCGGCTGTATCCTCATACATCTTGGAGATCTCCTTGATTCCGCGGTTCACACGGTCAATGGCATCGAGCTGCGAGGAAACGCTCTTGAGCTGAATCTCATAGATTGTGTTCAGTCCGGAGATATTGCGGTTCAGGTTCTGCATCTGTTCCACATATCCCGTGGAGCTCTGCGTAATGTTTTCCGAGTTCTCCGTAATGGCGCGGTAACTTTCGAGAAGTGTCTCGCTGACACGGTTGAGAGCCTCGGTAGTGGTACGCAGCTGACGCATCTGTTCTGCGATGCCGGCCATCTGGGTTATGTATTCCTCAGGCACGTCGCCGGAAGGAGCCATGGCCGGAGAATCGACTGCTGGTGCTGCCGATGCGGATCCGGAAACACCCTGCGATGAAGTCCCCCCGGAAACATTGACAGGTGCGCCGCCGATAACAACGCTCTGCTGACCTCCGGCGAAATCCGGACGATCTTCAGGATCCTTTGAACTGAGTACCGGGAACACCTCTTCCCAATTATATTCTTTCGGCGGACGGTCAAATGCCGTAAGGACGAACATCAGCACCTCAGTACCCATACCGATGGAGAGCAGTGTGTTGCCACCCGGCAGGTGAAGGATCTTGAAAAGGGCACCCCAAATCACAATCGCGGCACCGATACTATATGCGAAGTTGAAGAACCGCTGACCTTTTTCTCCGGAGAGAAAACGCTCAACGCTGTTTTTATATCTTCTGATTTTTCCCATTGTCAGTTGGATTTTATTGGTCGTAGTTTAAAAGAGCCGTAAGCCGTTATTTTTTCTTGATTTTCTGGCCACGGGCAAAGCCTATCTGAGAACGCACACAGCGGAATCCGATATAGCTGCGCTGCTCGTTCTGATATTCCCACATGCGGATATCTGAGCGGATATTATGCGCCACATCCTTCCATGATCCGCCGCGCACAATCTTGCGCTTCATCTTGTAGGGATCTTCCTTGGCGGCATCATAGCGATATTCCGGATTCATGTCGCTCTTGAGCTTGGACACGCTCTCGGTAAATGCAGTAGAAGTCCATTCGCTGACGTTACCGGCCATGTCATACAGACCGAAATCATTGGGTGCGTATGTTCCCACACGCGACGTGATCAGATGTCCGTCCTGCACATAGTTACCCTCCTGCGGTTTGAAGTTGGCATAGAAACAGCCCTTTTCCTCAGTCAATGGCAGATCGCCGGCCCAGGGATACTTGTTATCGCTCTCTCCTGCACGGGCTGCGAATTCCCATTCTGCCTCCGTTGGCAGTCGGTAAGGTTCGATATAGACTCCGAGCGATCCGAGCGAACGGCGCAGATAGTCCGTGCGCCAGTTGGCGTAAGCATTAGCCTGTTCCCAGCTGACACCTACCACAGGGTATTCGTTATAACCGCCATGGCTGAAATACATTCTGACATAAGGCTCGTTGTAGGCATTCTCGAAATCGTTGACCCACGCCGTCGTGTCGGGATAGACGTTGACGATGTAAGTGTTGAGGAAGTCGTAATCTCCGGTCAATCCACGTGTGATTGTCTGACGGATTATCTGTCCGTCATCATCAATGAACGCCGTATCCTTTGAGATCAGAGGTATGTCTGTCGGAACCGGTTTGTCGGTGTTGTACTCGCGACGGGCCGGATTCAGGCGATGTTTGCGCTTTGCCGCCTCTGTGTGGTTATAGATCTCGTAGCGGTAGTTGAGCTGTTCGGGATCAAGTTCGCGCATGCCGGTAATGGGATTAGTGCGGTAGACACTCTCTATGGCACGCTGCTCATCCTCGTTGGCGTTGCGCCATGGAATAGGCTTGCTCCAGTTGAGGTAGGGCTTGATGGGATTTCCTTCGCGGTCCTCCTCGATCTTGAATTCCTCATTGCCGCCGTAAGCAGGATCAGCCAGACGTTCGCGGATGATGGAATCCCTCACCCAGAACACAAACTGCTTGTATTTCGAGTTGGTCACCTCCGTTTCATCCATCCAGAACGCATCGACTGACATGCCACGGGCATCAGCGCGCAGATTCCACGCGCTGTCCGCTTCCTGCGGACCGGCAATGATCGAACCGCGGCTCACGAGCACCATGCCGTAGGGCGTAGGCTCGGTCCACGACGTGGCACTGACTCCGGTCACTTCGCCACCGGATGCATTGCGCGAACCGCTGGCGCAGCCCATGGCCGCCAGTGCAAGTATGGTCAGTGAAAAGAATGTCGTTTTTTTCATATCTACATTATGCGTATACTCTTGTGTTTGTTGTTGTTTTTTCCCGAGAGGTTGAGTTTGACACTATAACCGAGAAACAGCTCATGGCTTCCATGACTGGCCTTGGATATGGCACTGATAGGATAATCATAGCTGTAGCCTAAGAAAAATCCCTTGTACTCTGCTCCGAGAACGGCATAGACGGCATCGTCATGACGGTAGCCCACGCCGAATGTAAGCAATTTTTTCCATCGCATCCGGGCTGTGGCTTCAACTCGTGTGAACGTGAAATCGCTCTTAAACAGCACAGATGGCATCACTTCAAATAACGTGTTTTTTATCGGAATATTGCTGCCGGCCATAAAATAGAGCGTTCGGCGAAGCTGAAATTCATAATTTTTAGCATTCGTCGACGATGTGCCGGAACCGCCCGTGGTCGTACCACCGGTCGACGTCGATCCATTATCATCCGAGAAGGTAATTGTCGGGCTGTTGAGATGGGTCATCGACACTCCGGCCCAGAACCATTTGTGGGTATAGTACGCTCCGACCCCCAGATCGAAGGCATTGCCGGCAACATCTGTCTGCGGTATGGCCTCATCGTTGGAGTCGTGATAGTCATCATCATCAGGAATATACACCTCGGAGCCCTTGAACTGCTCATTAGCAAACCCGAACTGCAATGCTGCCGTCAGCTCTCCCTTGAACAGCTTGATTTTGTATCCGGCCTGGAGGGACACCGACATGTTGCGGTAGAGTCCGGCCGATTCCTGCTGCGCCACGATTCCCACGCCGAACCGTTTGCCGAAAAGTTTCAGCGGCATGTCTCCGGTGATGGCAAAACTCTTGGGAGCATTGTCGATACCTACCCACTGCATGCGCCCTCCGGCACGCAGACGGATGAAGTCAGTCGTGCCTATGGCGGCAGGATTATATGCCGACGCGACCTCATAGTACTGCGAGAACTGGGCATCGGTCTGCGCCGACAATCCCTGCGCTCCCGTCAATGCGGCCAGAATCAGCAAAAAGGAGATAATATGTCGTGATGTAAGTTGTTTCATTCAAAATAAAATGTCAGCACCACCATCTGCGATGTGGCCTTTTTCAAGGATTGTGTAATCTTCATCTTGTCCGGATCATCCACCAGATCATTGCGCTTATGCTGGATCACGTCGGTCAGTCCGAAACAGAACTTTATCTCCGGATTCAGCTTGAAGTACGGGAGATAGAAGTCACAGCCGAAACCCACGGTGAGATAGAAATCAGCCGTGTTGAGCTTCAGGTAGTCCGACCGTTTTTTCGAGACATCAAAAGCCGGCATGATACCGGAGGTGAGATACGGACGGACATTGCGGAAGCGTTGCGCAGAGTATTTAAGATCGAGCGGCAGAACCACATAGGTAGATTTCAGATTCTGCGACAGCCAGTTATCGCCTGTCGTATCGTGCATCTTGATCTCGCGGTTGCCGAAATAAAGACCCGGAGAAAGACGTAGACTGAAATAGTCATTGAGCCGGAAATCGATCAGGCCATTCACGCAGAATCCCGGCGAAAAGGATGGCTGATCAACAAACCAGGTCTCCCCGGCCTCGGTCACGAAACCGTTGTTGGTAAAATTGAGGTCCTGGGTATGTACCCCGACAGAAAAGCCCAGATGCCACCGTCGCATGTCGGCATACGGACGATTGAGCAGCTTATCATTAAGCTGCTGCGCCAACGCTCCCGTACCGGGGAAAGCGGCAATCGAAACAAGGAGGATTAATACTATGCGATAAAACCGGTTCATGCTTTTATCTTAACGCACATCCCGTCCGATTATTGCCCCAAAGTTGACTCAGGTTTTGACATAGGCTGCATTTTTGTTAATTTTGCGGCATGAAGATCCATCTTTTTAACCCGGAAAATGATCTGGCGCTGGCGTCGGGACTTGAATGCTTCACGCCACCGAAAGGAGCTGTGGCCATAAGCCATGCCGGTGCGTTACTACCAATGTTCTGGGCGGAAAAAGATGATCAAATTCTCTCCGACATTGCTCCCTCTCCTGAAATGGAGCAATATATCCGCCGTTACCGGTTGCAGGGTACAGCCGTATCACACACGGAAGCCTGCGCCTCACCAAGCCCATGGGGATGGAGTCTCTGCTCTCGCCGTATTTTCCGGAAGGCCGGCGTTGACGATGGCCTGTTGCCCGACAATGATACCCTTGAAAAGATCCGGATATTGAGCCACCGCCGCTCGTCCATTATCATCAACCGTGGACTGGGCGTCAGTGAGCATCTGATCCCGGTGGAGGCATCCTCGCCCGAGGAAGTGCGCGAGGCTTTGGCCCGATTTTCAGGCAAAGGAGTCATAAAGCTGCCATGGTCGTCGAGTGGCCGGGGTGTGATCCGCGCCGATCAGATTGCCGATCAACGGCTCGATGCCTACGTAGGCGGCATGATATCGCGACAGGGCAGCGTGATGGTGGAACCGCTGTTGGATCGCCGGCGCGATTTCGCCGCGCTGTTCCATTGCGCCAACTCGACGGTCAGCTATCGCGGTCTCTCGCTGTTCGCCACAAACCACGCCGGATTCTATGAAGGAAACATCGTTCTGCCCCAAAGAGAACTGGCCACTGAGCTTGGGATCGACATATCACACATCATAAAGCCATTGGAACAGATCCTCAGCGATTTGGTCGGAAGTACTTATGAGGGATGGCTCGGGATCGACATGATGATCCATCGCGACGGGAACGGACGCTTGCAGATTGCTCCATGCATAGAACTTAATCTCAGAATGACCATGGGAGTCGCAGCCATGCTGGCTGCGGAAAAGGTATTTGCGGTTGAACGCGTGCGCCCCATGCTGATCAAAGTCAGCCCCGAGGGGGTCACACTACGCTGAGCATCTCGTAGAGCAGACGCAGCGGAAGCCCCATGACGTTATAATAATCACCTGAGATATGGGTAATTCCCATACATCCTATCCACTCCTGAATGCCATACGCTCCGGCCTTGTCAAACGGTCGGTAACGGTCTATATAATAACTGATCTCATCGTCCGACAGCGGCGCAAATGTAACCTCAGTGGCCATCGAGCGGCTCAACGTGCAGTCGGCCGAAGCCACGCAGACACCGGTCACAACCCGATGCGTTCTGCCGGATAGCGATCTGAGCATTTCGCGTGCCTCCGCGCCATCGGCCGGTTTGCCGAGCACGCGGTCGTCAACAATCACCACCGTGTCAGCCGAGATCACAATCTCCCCTTCACGGATACCACGCTGCTGCCTGTAGGCCGCAGCCTTCCGCGAGGCAAGCATCGGAGCCACATCCTCAGCCGCTACCGACTCATCGTGCGACTCGTCCACTTCCGGTACATCTACAATGAATTCAACGCCTAAATCCGCGAGCAACTCACGCCGGCGAGGCGATCCGCTCGCAAGGATCAGTCTGCGGTTCCGCATCTTTTCAATAAACCCACACGTTTCCATCACCATCCGAAAGCCTTTGCGTTGTGCATCCATTTTCCCTGGGCGCGGAGAATCTGCTCAAGCAGGTCGCGCGCCACGCCGTAGCCGCCCATTGCCGGAGAAATGTATTCCGCGATTTCCTTCACATCCGGACAGGCATCGGCAGGAGCCACGGCAAGCCCGGCCACACGCATCACCTCATAGTCCGGGACATCGTCGCCTACGTATGCCACCTCCTCGGCCATAAGCCCGTTGTCGGCCATCCATTGCTCGAAAACCGGCAATTTCTGAGCCGCACCGCTGAACACATCCTTCACCCCGAGGCCATTGTAGCGCACCGTGACGCCACGGCTCACGCCACCTGTGATGATAGCTACCTTCAGTCCGCATTTGACTGCATGCTGGATGGCATAACCATCCTTTATATTGACCATACGCAGCGGCTCGCCTTCCGGTGATGTCGGGATTGTGGATGGCGACAGCACGCCGTCCACGTCGAACACCACGCCGCGTATTTTCTTCAGATCATAGTTAATTCCGCTCATAATAATCCATTATATGTTGCGACAATGTTTCATAAAGCTGCGCCTCATCCTGTGTCAGCAACGACTTATGTTTTTCAATCACGCCACGGTCACCGCGCCGTGCAGGTCCCGTCTGTCCATCGGCCGGACGCATGGTCAGAGCCTTGCGCATAGTTTCCTCAAGCAAAGGCCGCAGCACTCCGAGATCCGTTCCCGTCTCGCGCCGCAGTATATCGTCGGCTATCGCCCATAGATGATTAGTGAAATTGCAGGCATACACCGCCGCCGCATGCAGCTTGGCGCGCATCGGTCCGTCGGCCTCGTAGACCTTCCCCGAGATAGACTCACCCAATCGTCTTGCCACGTCAAGCGAACGCACGTCCGAGCCCTGGATAAACACCGGCACAACCGAGAGATCAACCTCAACACCACGCGAGAATGTCTGCAACGGATAAAACACGCCGTAACTGTCGGTCAGCGGAGCCATGACGCTGCTCTCAACGCCACCCGACGTGTGAAGCCACACAGCATCATTCCGCCTCATCTGCGCCGCGACCTTGGCTATAGCATCATCCTTGACCGACACCAGATACAAATCCGCAGACATATCAACCGCCAACGGATCGCTGACAGCCTCTGCCCCTGCAAGCCGTCCGGCAAGTGCCGACGCATGCTCCGGAGTGGGACTGTAGACCTGCCGCACAGCAATCGCTCCGGCTTTCTCCAATGCCGGCACCACCACCGATGCCACATTACCCGAACCTATCACGACAGCCTCTATGGGCTTATCTTTCTGTATCATTCCTGGGCCGGATTCCATTGACCGATATGCACGCGTTCCCAGAGCAACTTGGAGGTATCGACCGGACGACGCTGTTCATCCTTGTGGCCGAATGTCATGATGCAGACAACGGGCATCGTGTCGGGCATGCCGAGAAGTTCCTGAACATATTCTTCCGAGGGAATGCCGTCGGCTGTGAAACGTCCGCGCACCTGCACCCAGCATGATCCCAGACCCAGATCCTCGGCCTGCAACTGCATGAAAGCAGCAGCCACGGAGGCATCCTCGATCCATGGATCCGATTTAGTGGGATCGCCGGCAACAACGATAGCCAGTTTGCAGCGTCCCACCGACATTGCTCCAGCAGGCTTGCATTGAGCCAGACGCTCAAGCATCCCGGGATCGTCGACAGCCACAAACTGCCATGCGCGGCTGCTTTTTGACGTGGGAGCCAGCAATGCCGCCTCCAGAATCAACTTGACATCCTCGGCCGCGATCGGCTCATCGGTATATTTACGTATGCTGTGGCGACGCACCAGCAGTTCATGAAAATTTTCCATATCGCTCTTCTTTATTGCTGTTTTGATCCCCAAAGTTACTAATTATTCATGAAGTTTGATTATATTTGTCTCAAATATCACATCATCAATACCATGACTCTGATACGCGATCTTCTTATGACCTTGACCGCAGCGACCATGCTGCCTTGCGCTATTTTAACGCCACAGGATGTCTACGCCCGTAACATCATCCGGTTCGACACTCCGACATCATCAACCATCGGTGCCAAACCTTGGCTTACAAACGATTTCACAACTACGGTCGATAATCCCGACACGCAGTGGGAGCGGCAATCCCTGCCGATCGGCAACGGATCATTCGGTGGATCGGTTCTCGGATCAGTGGCACGCGAAAGGGTGGTATTGAATGAAAAATCACTATGGTTCGGAGGCCCCGGCACGGGAGCAAAGGAATATTGGGCCATGAACCATTATGTCGCTCCGGAGCAGCTCGACAGCATCCGCAATCTGCTCAAGGAGGGAAAAGCCGAGGAAGCCCATCGTCTGACATCGTGCATCTATGCCGGCACTACCCCCTACGACCGTTCCCGTTTCGGCTGCTTCACCGAGATGGGCGAAGCCTATGTAACCACAGGCATTGACGAATCAGCCATCTCGGACTATAGCCGGAGTCTCGATCTCGACAGCGCAATGGTGTCAGTGCGTTTCAACGTTGGCAACGCAAGATACCTCCGACAATACCTCACGAGCTATCCCGACAGCGTGATGGCATGGCGCTACACCTGTGCCGGTGCCACTCAGGACCTGACGTTTGAATTTGACTCTCCACATAAAATTTCCACCATCACATCCCCGGCTCCGGGCAGTCTGCTCTACAGTGGTGCCCTGGAAGGCAACGGAATGGAATGGGCATTGCGCGTGGCTGTCAAGGTCAACGGTGCGGGATCGGTCACAGCTGATCCGGAAACCGGGAAAATAACCGTCAGCGGAGCCACAGACGTGGAGTTCCTGCTTGCCGGCGACACCGACTATGCCATGAACTTCAACCCCGATTTCAACGACCCGGCAGCATACGTGGGTCAGAATCCACAGAAAATAGTCAATGAAATAATCGCTCATGCCTCGCAGCTGACATTCAACCGGCTACGCGACCGGCATCTGGCCGACTACCGCAATCTATACGGCCGCGTCGATCTGAAAATAAACCCCACCGATACCTCCGGTATTGCGGATCGCCTGACCACCCCTCAACGTCTCGAACGATACAGAAAGGGCGAAACAGACAATGAATTGGAAGAACTCTACTTCCAGTTCGGACGCTACCTCCTGATCGCATCCTCGCGCCAGGGCTCCATGCCGGCCAACCTGCAAGGCCTCTGGCATAACAATATCGACGGGCCGTGGCGAGTTGACTACCACAACAACATCAACCTTCAGATGAACTACTGGCCGGCCATATCCACAAATCTTGCGGAATGCTTTCCGCCACTGATCGACTATGTGAAATCCCTTGTTGTCCCCGGCCGACAGACCGCCAAGGACTATTATCAGGCACGCGGATGGACGGCAGAGGTCTCAACCAATATATTCGGATTCACAGCTCCGCTGCAATCAACCGACATGTCGTGGAACTACAACCCGACAGCCGGGCCATGGCTCACAACCCAGATCTGGGAATATTACGACTATACACGCGATGACGACTGGCTACGCAAAGTTGGCTATCCGATCATAAAGGAGAGTGCCGATTTCGTCAGCGATCTTCTGATCAACCACAACGGCACCTATACTTCCGCGCCATCCTATTCTCCTGAACACGGGCCATGTGACCTCGGCGCAACGTATGCCAACGCCGTCACACGCGAAGTGCTCTCAGAAGCCATCAAAGCGGCTGAAATCCTGAACTCCGATACTGAATCCGTCAAAGAATGGCATGGAAAGCTCGCCAATATGTACCCCTATCAGATCGGACGCTTCGGGCAACTTCAGGAATGGTATGACGATATTGACACCTACGGCGACCAGCACCGCCACACAAACCATCTGTTCGGCCTGCATCCCGGATCGACCATCAATCCGCTGACCGACAAGGAACTTGCCGATGCTTGCCGCGAGACTCTGCGCCAACGTGGCGACGCGGCTACAGGCTGGAGCATGGGATGGAAGCTCAACCACTGGGCGCGTCTGCTCGACGGCGACCATGCCTACATACTCTTGCGCAACCTGCTTAGCGACGGAACCTCCGACAATCTCTGGGATCAGCATCCGCCATTCCAGATCGACGGTAATTTCGGCGGCACGGCAGGTATAGCCGAACTGTTACTGCAAAGCCACAATGGCGAACTGCATCTGCTCCCTGCCCTTCCGACCGCATGGCACGAAGGCTCGGTCACCGGACTCCGTGCCCGTGGCAATTTTGAAGTTGACATCAACTATTCCGATGGACGGCTTACCGATGCTACAATACGCTCCAACAGCGGACTCCCCTGCACCGTGCGATATGCCGGGCACACGATCACATTCCCCACTGCAGAGGGTGCATCCTACAGGATTTCCACCGATGCCACCACCGGCAAATTAGTACATACAAAGCTCTGATCCAAGATCATTTCAGGATCGCTGACGACGCGCCCGACTGTTCACCGACCTCATTTCCGCGCTGAACCTTCTTGCCATAGCCGAAAGTATAGGTTGCCGTGATGTTGAGCCGGGGATGCACGCTCGTCCCGATTATCGTCTGCGTTTCAGAATAATATGGCGACTCCGTTATGTTTGTCGCGCAGTCCCATCCCTTGTTGAAGAAATTGGCTGCCGTCAGACGCACATTCCAGTCGGAATTAGCCCAGCCGACGGTTACGCTATGGTAGTTTCGGTCCTTGTTGATGCGTGGCGATGATGTGTAGATACTCTTGCCGGCAGATTCATAGTAAGCCTGGAAATAATAATTACCAAGATAGTAGCTCGCCTGCAACGCTGCTGAGAAGGGGGTGCAGGAGCTGCTGTAGATTCCTGTCGATTTGTAGAACGAGAGCTTTGGATTGGCATACAGTTGCAGATTACCGCCAAGCAGTTTCCAGTTCACTGCAACACCTAAATCGCCGTTCAGATAATCGCCGTTATTGACATAGGTGCGCAACAATGCATGCCCTTCCTCGTAGGGGATGTAGGTCAGCAGAAGCCGGTCGTACATACCGAAGAAACGCCCGTAGGCACTCAATCCCAAGGCATTTGAAGGAAGCCATGTATAGGCCAGGTTGACCGTCGTGTGGCGGCAGTTCTCCACCAACGGATTTCCGGATATGTACATCAGCTCGTTTTCCTGAAGAATATCCGAAGATTTCTGGCTGACACCCGGACTGTTTGTGGCATATTGGAAATAGAGCGAAAAACTGTTTTTCCGATCCGGCGAATACCTTACGTTCAAATGCGTGAAAGGATAAGTGTCGTTCTTTTTCTGTCCGTTGATATCGCTCCCCTCCCAAGCGAGACCGGCATCCAGATTGACGGATATTTTCTGAGTCTGAAAATTATATCCTGCCATTCCGCATGCGAATGCATTGTGGAACCTGTCGCGGAATCCGTTCTCACCGGTGTATTCAAGGCGGTTTATGTTATCGCCGCCGTTTCCGCCTATCATCACGGAATGCTTCTGCCCGAAGTTCTTGCGGAGATAGAGATTAAGGCGGTAGTTGTAAGCGTTCTCTCTCACGTGACGGGTGATCCTGTCCATACCGGAAACAGAGTAGTCCGTGTAGTCGTTGCCATGCGTGTAATTGAAGATCGGGGTGAAATCAAAAGAGAAACCTTTCGGCAACGCGAAGAAATAGGTTCCCGAATATGCCATTGAGTTGGAGCGCACCGGGTTTCTGCGTACAAATTCATAACCATCGAATGTATTATTGGAGTATCGCAATGCCCCCGAATATTCATTCTCAGGCACTCCGGAGTTGGTAAATGCCACAAGGTTGCGTATCTGGATCTTATCGCTGTTGTAAGTTGCCCGGAATGTCAGCGGATATTGATTCTGCACGTAATGCGACGACCCAAACGTTTCCGAACGTCTGACCGTATAATCATCGCCGGTCATGTCCTTCAGGCGATAAGTTCCCTCGGTTGAGTAGCCGTTATGATGGCCGTTCCAGTTATTGGCTCCGGCATAGAGATCGTAAGTCATCTTCCGATACGTGAACTTTGAGAACACATTGACACGGCTTGACAATCCGGTAAGAAAGTTTTCATTTGCAGTCACTTTCGTGTAGCCACCATAAGCATACTCCTGCACTATTATGTTCACCACTCTCTGCGCACCACGGAAACGGGGATCGGTAGGGAACTCAAGAAATTCCACCCGTCGGACATCGGCCGTGCGCAGTCCTTCCATCTCTTCTTTCGATGCCTCAAGAAAATTGATGTAGACAGCCACTTCCCCACCCGTGTTGTCCGTGACAGAATCATCAATGGGATTAATCCGGATCTGCGGTATAGCCATCTGCCGAAGAAGATCAACGGCGTTCTGGGCGGCATTTTTCTGACGTCCCGTCGGCATATAAGTGGTTACAGTCGGGGCTGTGCGCTGCATCTCTGCCTGCACCACGACTTCACTGAGTTCCTGCGTTTTAAGTGAGTCTGCCGGTTCTTGAGCCATTGCCGTTAATGCGGCCGATGCCATCGGCAGAAAGAAGATTGCTGTCTTTCTCATCGCTGTGTATTATTTTCTGACGGGTTATTGACTTACAGCGAATCGACATGAAACAATAGCTGCTCTGGAGATGGGTAATCACCGGAAATTCATGGAGAGAGGCTGCGTATTTTCTGTTGTGTTTATGACAAAAAAACGGATTATTCAACGGGTATATACCCATGCCTGAGGATTGGCCGAAGCGAATGCCTTGTCTGTGGATTTGAATTCAAATGCTGCATTATAGTCATTCGAGACTGCGGCATAAACCCTGTAGCGGCCATCGCTCTTAAGAACCTTCAAGCTGTCCTTACCCTTTTTCAAGGCGATGTAACGCTCTGCCTCATTGCGGCTGGAACATGATGCCACTATAACGAAACATTTGTAATTCTCCGCATCGCAATCTGAAGCGAGATCGGAAACCATAACGACCGGATTTTCAACAATATTTTTCTCCGCCTCAGTCATGACTGCCGTTTCATCGGCAACGGGGGCTTCCACCACGATAGGTTTTGCCGGGGTGACTTTGGGAATTGACAGCGATGCCTGATCAACCTTGGTGCGGTCAATGAGTGCCGGAGTGGTCAACGTGGCACCTGCGGCGATGAGCAATGCAACAGCTGCGGCATATTTGGCCGCCGGTTTCAGACGTGCGAGAATTTTGGCGCGACGGCGACCGGCCAGATCAATTTCAAGGATCTCAGGCTCAGGATCAACAGAACCGGCCACGGAAGCAACCGCCAGCATAGGCAGCGACGCATACATGGCATTCACTATCGCGCCCTGACCCAGATCGGGAACAAAGGCAATGGCAGCTCCTGCGGTGCGCTGTAAGCGGCCTACACGGGGCAATGTCACAGCACCCTCCTGATCAATCCGGCGCAGCAACATCTCAACATCGCGGCCTACAATCTCTCGAGCTGCCTCATATCCTATTCCCTCACGACGGGCCACAGAGCCCACGAGAAGTCCGTCATCATGGCTTATCACGCTGTTGAATACCAACGAACGCTGAGGCGGCAGAAGCACACGCCCGTCGGCCGAAAGGCGTGCAGGCTCATACTGCGCCACGAATGCGCCCAGACCGGAAACGACTACACAATCGTGACGGCTGATGAGATATTGGATATGGTCTATTATTGACATTGCGGTTACAAATATAACGAGTTTTTAGCTATCGGACAAACAATCTGTTAAAATAGTTTTTCAAGTTCGTCCTCGGAAATGATCTTTATCACGGGGAGCCCGTCGGGGGTATAATTGGGCTGCGGCAACCGTAGGAGTTCGCCAAGAAGCTGCTCGCGCTCCTGCTGTGTGAGCCGGCGGCCGGCAGTGATGGCCGCGCTTCGTGCCATCGACAGGGCTATCCTGTCGATCAGCGCTCCGTCATCGGGCGATATATCGGCGGATGCATCATCGATTATCCGCATCAGTATCTCGCTCGGATTAGCCTCCCCGAGCATCGACGGGACAGCCACCACGCTCCAGGAGTTATCGCCGAGAAACGAGATGTCAAATCCCATCTCCCTGACTTTATTCTCAAGCGACTGCAACACGGCATGCTGCGCTGCGGAAAGCGACAGCACCTCAGGGAACAAAACCTGCTGGACACCTACCTTTCCGTCGGAAAGCGTGGTGCGGTAGCGTTCGAAGAGAACCCTGACATGTGCCCGGTGCTGATCTATCACCATCATTCCACTGACCGACGGAGTCATGATGAAACGGTTGCGCACCTGTATGGTGGCCGACGCATCCTGTTCCGCAGGAACATCATCCACAGGCTCCACGAGCGATTCAATGACCGACGGACGGCTCTCAACCTGAATGGCCTGGGAAAAATCGTCAGCCGGAGAATCACTCTCCGACATGAATCCCTCATAAAGCGCATCCCAGTTGGAAGCTATGCCTGAACGGCGCACCGACGGCATCGACCCACGTCCGCTGCCCGACGACGGCGCTGACGGTGTGGGAGTGGCAGGCATTGGCTGAGCGAACGGATTATAGTCCACATCGATCTCCACACCATGCGCACCGTTGGCATTGGGATTGAACACCGGGATATCGATCGATTCAGGTGCGGCATCGAAGTCAATTCCGGGCATTGCGTTGAAACGTCCCAACGATTCGCGGACAGCAGCAGCCAGAATCTGCCAGATCGCTGATTCGTTCTCGAATTTTATCTCATTCTTGGTAGGATGGATATTCACGTCGATAGTCGCCGGATCAACCGTGAAGTTAAGGAAGTAGTTCGGTTGCTGATCTGCCGGTATGAGCTTCTCGTAACATTGCATCACGGCCTTGTGGAAATAGGGATGCCGCATGTGGCGTCCGTTGACCATCAGATACTGCAACGGATTTCGACGGCGCGCGTGCTCCGGCATGCCGACAAATCCCTCCACGGTCACAATAGATGTGGATGTAGACACCGGGATCATCTGTTTTTCAACCGATTTACCGAACAGGTCGGAGATCCTCTGCTTGAGAGAACCGCGCATCAACTGGTGGATCAAGGTGTCATTATGGATCAGCTTCAGATCTATCTGAGGATTGACCAATGCCATACGTTCAAATTCACGGGCGATATTGGTGAACTCCACGGCATCTTTTTTCAAAAATTTCCTTCTGGCAGGGACATTGAAAAACAGATTCTTGACCATCAGATTGCTACCCACTCCGCATGCCACGGGTTCTTGGGATTCAACCTTGGAACCGCTGATCACCAGCCGGGTTCCGATCTCACTGTCGGCGGTACGGGTTTTCAATTCCACCTGAGCAACGGCACAGATCGAAGCGAGAGCCTCGCCACGGAAACCCATCGTATGGAGCGAAAACAGATCATCGGCCTGAACGATCTTGGAGGTGGCATGACGTTCAAAAGCCATCCGCGCATCCGTATCGCTCATCCCCTTACCATTATCGACAACCTGAATCAGGGTGCGTCCGGCATCCTTTATGATAACCTCCACCGACTGCGCACCGGCATCAACAGCATTCTCCACCAGCTCCTTCACTACGGAAGCCGGTCGCTGTATCACCTCTCCGGCAGCAATCTGATTGGCAACGGAATCGGGAAGTAGACGGATTATATCGCTCATGAGTTTGTTTGTGGGTTACTTACAGGGCAACTTATGACAGCCCTCTTATTCGACCCACAAAGTTACAACAGATAGTCCGCCGCGGCAAACTGCTGTTTCAACAGCAATTGTTGATAATGTCAATAAGATGTTGATAACTTTTTTCAGTCAAGTTTATCCGCCTCGTTCTCAGCAGGTTCAGCCAAAGGCTCAGATTCCGGTTCCGCCGGAGAAGACTCAATAGTCGGGACTTCAGGCTGAAGCCCACCTGTCAATTCCGGTTTAGGCGGACGACCGTCACCACCGTCACGCGGCATCCGGGCTTCCGGTTTCAGATCCATCTCTCGTGATGGAGCAGGAGCATTCGGATTCGGCTTGTTGCTTTCACGTTTCGGCTCATTCGGCCCTTTAGATGTCGGCACGATAGGATCGGCCTGACGGAAAAGCTCAAGCATCTCTTCAGGCATCGAGAATACATCTTCCGGCGACCGTGGGCGGATATCCTCATACCACTTGAACTTGGGCAGGAAATAGCTGTTTCGTTTGGCCAGATAAAGGGGCGTGACTTTTGATGTGGTCTCAGGCCAGAAATGTATGCTCTCGATAGAATTGTTGTCGAAATAGGAATCCATGTAGCTGCTTTCCACATAGACGTATTTGTTGTAGGTCGAATCGCTCTCCATCGGGAAGCCGATGAGCTGGACGTTGCCCTCCACATACATGCGTCTGACCGTTGAGTCAGAGAACCAGACCGTCACATCAAGTCCGCTCAGCTGATCGTAACAATCCTCGGCAATATGCTCGGACATCATACCGGTCAGCGGCAGACGCGCCCAGTCGATCGTCGAATCAGCCATGTGGGCATTGATCTGATTGCCGAATATCTGACGCTCGCCGCTCCAGATGATCGGGGATCGATACATGTAGATGATCGAGTCGCGCTCCGTCATGCTGAGCGAATCGCACAGACCCTGGACATCATAGCGATAGAAGCGCACCCGATGAAACACGTTGGTGACTTTGGTCGAATCCACGAGATCCACATAGGCAATGATGGTGTCGCCATGGAGATAGAGTGTATCCCCCTTGGAATATTCCTTGCCGAGAGCCCTACCCGTGACAAATGCGCTGTCGCGCACTTCGTCATAGAAACCATAGTCGCCGAACAGGGCGCTTTGACGGGCAGAATCGGTCAAAACCATATTGCCGAACGCTTCACCATACTGTTTCTGACGGTCGTAATAGAGGGTATCACCGGTCAGAGTGTTTCCGCGACGGGTATGAACGGTGGAGCGTTTGAAAAGATCGGCCTGTCCGCTGTTGGTATTGTAGGTTCCGGATGAGGTGTAGATAGTGCCGTCGGAGTTGATGATCTCGCTTTCGCTCACCAGTTCTGCTATATGGGTGGCCGTGTTGTATTCAAGAGAGTCGGTATTGATATACAGCACATCGTTGTCGCGGCGGCTGGTCAGATGCACATCGAAATTGAAATACGCGTCTTTGGTCTGCGGATAGTACTCACCTTCAAGCGATGTCAATTTGTTCTGCTTGTCGGTCAACTCGCCGCCGACATCGTAATAACCGATCTCATTGGCCATGTCGTAGTGGAAAATATCTGTTGTGAGCGTCACCTCCCGGTTGCGGAGTCTGACTTTCTTTCCGGCATCGGCATATAGCACAGCCTCTTCGATCAGGCCGTTGTAGTCGAGATAATCCGCGTTGACAAACAGAGTGTCGCCCTGCTCCATGCGCACATTTCCGAAGGCCTCTATGGAGTTGGTGGCTTCGTATAGATATGCACTGTCGCAGTACATGTACATTCCTCCTTTGCGGAGCTTGACATTTCCGGTCAGCACCTGATACTGATCCTCGGCTCCTACTCCGAACTGCTGCTCATAACGCAACAGATCGGCATGTTCGAGAAACACCTTGTTGGTCTGGCTGTGATCGGCTGTCGGGATCTGCGGCTTCACGCGCTGCTGGCCGGCAGCTGTTTTCTGCGCCGGCTTGGATGTCTTGGCCGACTGCGGCGATGCCAGCAGGATTGTGGGCACAAGAAACAATGAAATGCAAGCGGCCGCCAAAATCTTTAGCGGCCACGAACCTTTATGGTCAGTATCTCTACGAGACATATTTTTTTCAGAGGGAGTTATTTCTTTGATGAGTCTTTGATCCAGCCGTTGTGGGTGAAGTCACAGTTTCGCCAGCCTTCCTCAATTCTCACGTATGTATCCTTGATCTTGTTCTCGAGCCAGCGTTTCAGGAGTTCCTCACGCTGTTTTTCCTCGAACATATCCTTGATTTTCTGATAGTCCTCGGCCATGTTAGCCTTGTGGCCGTCAATGCGGTTCGAAAGTTTCACCATGGCAACCACCTCGCGGTTGAGCTTGGGATCGATCATGACAAAAGGCTTGGAGATCTCTCCTACTTCAAGGCCATTTACCATCTTGGCAACCTCCTGAGGCAGATCGGCCATCTCGAAACGCGGAGTGCCGTTCTGCTGATTCACCATGATACCACGGTTGTTGTGAGTGTCCTTGTCCTGCGACAGATAGGCCACAGCCTGTTCAAAAGTGAATTTATTGCTGTCCACGATATCCGAGCGTACAGAATCGAGTCGGTTAACGGCATCGGTCAGATCCTTGTCGGACACTTTGGGACGCAACAGAATATGACGTGTGTTGATGCGGTCGCCACGCTTCTCGATCAACTGTATGATATGATAGCCATACTGGCTCTCGACTATTTTGGAGACTTTTTTGGGATCGTTGAGGTTAAAAGCCACCGCAGCATATTCAGGATCGAGCTGGGCACGGCCAAGGAAGCCGATCTCGCCGCCACGCATTCCGCTTTCTTTGTCCTCACTGTAGAGGATGGCAAGCGTGGAGAACTCGCTCTCACCCTTTGTCACACGATCCGAGAAGTCACGCAAACGTGCTTTCACATCCTCGATCTCCTGACGGGGGATGACCGGATTCAACGTAAGAATTTGAACCTCAACCTGCAGCGGGACAAAGGGTATGCTGTCCTGCGACAGGGAATCGTAATATCTGCGCACCTCCGACGGCGTGGCCTTGATATCCTTGGTCAGCGACTGCTGCACGCTGCGCACACGATAGGAGTTGCGCACCATATCAACCATCTGCTCACGCATCTCCGGCATGGATTTGCGGAAATACTGCTCCATTTTCTCACGGGATCCTAGCTGGGTGATATAGAAGTTGAGACGCGCATCCACTTCCGCCATAACAGAAGCGTCGGGCACTGTCACCGTGTCGATATCGGCCTGATGGAGATATAGTTTCTCTATGGCCATCTGTTCCGGGATCAGGCAGTACGGGTCACCGTTGAGCGACACTTTCTCATATTGCATGTTGTTGTACTGCTCCTCGATCTCCGATTTCCAGATCGGCTGGTCACCTACCACCCACGCCACTTCTTCGGCTATATTGTTCTGTGCTGCGGCGGCCAGTCCGACAATAGAATAGAGCGCCAGCGCCGCGTATCTGATGAAATTCACTTTTGTTATTTTTTTATTTGCAAATGGTTTATCTCGCCAAAATTACGAATTTTTGCTCACTCGCAAACTATCACAAATGCAAAAATACTCTAAACAGACTGCGATCGTGGACAAAAACGCATCAGAGGCGCGATTTTATCAGCTCTCTATCAACGTTGACGCTATATTTCTCATGCAATTCGCGAAGCCACTGATCCTCCAGATATTGCTGATAGTCAACACCGACAGCTCCTTTGACATCCATCGCCGACGCCGGCTGCTCGGCCACCTCTCCACGGAACGGGCGGAATGCTTTCCAGCGGTCGCCAGCCTCGGGCATATCCCCACCGAAAGCAATATAGTCAACAATCGGGCTTGCACCCTTTGCCGTTATAACCCGTTCGATCTTTGCGGTAGTGCCGAAACGTTTGCGAAGCTCCGTTACATAGGCCGACGCATCCACATCAAGCCCGGACAGATAATCAGCGGCAGCTGATGCGATTGAATCGGACTCCGCGCTGACAACATATCCTTTGTAATGTGGACAATCCCATTTATAATCATCGCGATGATTCTGAAAATATGCTTCCAGTCCCTCCACATCGACATTGGCGCGATCCCACACCTTGCTGTTGCTGATCTCATACAGCAGCATGCCGTCGGAATACTCGTTGTACAGATTCCGATAACCGGGTTCACGATCTGCCAGAGTTGCTCTCATACGTTCTCCGGCGACAGCCACAAAACGCGCGTCGACAGCCGACACATAGAGCAGCATTGCCGAATCCACACTATTACAGTCGGCAGCGATAGCCGGCATGATTTCCGCCGGGGCAACCCCAACACCATCCACTACAAACGCGGCATCTTTCAATCCGGCTATTTTCTGACGGGAACGGTCGTTGAGACCTTTGCATTTTTCCAACACACCACGCACCTTTTTCGTAGTCTTGTCATTGATACGCGAATTGCTCTGCGCCGCATAACGGTCAACAGCGCGACGAGCCACCAATTCCGAACGTCCGTCACGCATGATGCCCTGTTCGAGATTCTCCCGCACGGAATCGAGCGGAAGCACTTGCCTTGAAGCCTCGCGCAATATCAGGTGATAGCCGAAATCAGTTCTCACGGGAACCGACAGCTCGCCATCGGAAAGAGAGTATGCAGCCTCTTCAAACTCCGACACCATGCGGCCGAGTCCGAACCATGGCAGATCTCCGCCGGTCTGACGCCCCGAGGGATCGTCGGTTTCCGCTGACGCCACAGAGGCGAAATCGGCACCGGATAGAATCACACCACGCAACGAATCGACAGCAGCCAACGCCTTGGCAGCCTGAATGGAGTCGCCGGGAGCAAAACGTTTGAGTATGTGACGCGTCTTGATCTCTCCGGGGTTCTTGATACACTCGTCGACACGGATAAGATGAAGCCCGAAACGCGTGGCGAACACCGGCGAGAACTCACCCGGTGCCGTACGGTTGGCCATATCCTCAAATTCGTATGGAGAGAACATTCCTGAAAGCATCATACGTCCACTGAGCCTCTTGGCGGAGGGATCAACCGAATACTCTCTGATCATAGCCTCGAAATCAGCTCCGGCAACAGCTGCCGAACGCAGGCTGTCGGCAAACGCACGTTGCGCCACCTCATCGCGCAAATCAGTTTTTGACGGCAGCAGCAGATGGCGAATCGACAGGACACTTTGGCAATGGCTATAGGCCGCAGCCACCAGCGAATCAGTCATCTCGCGGTCAATCATGTAGGGAGCCGCAAGTTCATCGGCATACATGGCCATGTCGCGACGATATGAGGCCATCGTGTCAATCCCGGCATCCATAGCCGCGCAGACTTTGAGCTTATAGTTGACAAACATGTCGATATAAGCATCCAACGTCATATCGGCCGACAGCTGGGCATTATTTTTCTTGTATAGATACTCAAACTCACTGAGGCGTACATCGCGTCCGCCCACCGTCATCACCGTGGGATCCACATTGCTGTTATGTCCTGCGAAAATCGACGCCGGTGCCACGATAAGCGCGGCAATGGCAAACAAAGCTGTTTTTTTCATATCAATAATCAGAGAGATTCAATCGGTGCGCAAAAAAAGCGCACGGATATATAACGTAACGCCATGGCGTTTTATTACATATCCGTGCTTATTCGGAGTGATCTGATCCGGGCTAAACCCGGCTGGAATCAACGGTTGGACGAGCTATAATTGGGAGCCTCGCTTGTTATGGCCACATCATGGGGATGGCTCTCGGCGACACCGGCATTGGTGATGCGCGTGAACTTGGCATCATGCAGACGCTCTATATCAGCAGCACCGCAGTAACCCATTCCGGCACGCAGACCACCGAGCATCTGGTATGTCACTTCATAGAGGCTTCCTTTGTAGGGCACACGGGCAGCGATGCCTTCCGGCACAAGCTTCTTGACATCCGACTCATTGGCCTGGAAATAGCGGTCTTTCGAACCTTTCTCCATAGCCTCGAGCGAACCCATGCCACGATATGCCTTGTATTTTCTACCATTATATATAATGGTATCGCCGGGAGATTCCTCCACGCCAGCAAGCATACCACCGAGCATAACGCTGTAGGCACCTGCGGCAAGAGCTTTCACTATATCGCCTGAATAACGGATACCACCATCAGCGATCAGAGGCACACCTGTGCCTTTCAATGCCTTTGCAACATCATAGACAGCCGAAAGCTGGGGCACTCCCACACCGGCAATGACACGGGTTGTACAGATCGAGCCCGGACCGATTCCGACCTTAACGCCGTCGGCGCCATGATCAACGAGATAACGGGCGGCATCGCCAGTAGCGATATTGCCTACAACAACATCGATCTGAGGATATTTTGCCTTCACGGCTTCAAGCACGCCGACAACGCCGCGGCTATGACCATGGGCAGTATCGATCACGATCGCATCGACACCGGCTTCAACAAGAGCGTCGACACGCTGCATGCTGTCGGCGGTCACTCCGACACCGGCTGCCACGCGCAGACGGCCAAGCTCGTCCTTGCATGCATTGGGTTTGTCCTTAGCCTTGGTGATGTCCTTATATGTCACAAGACCGATCAGACGGCCATCGGAGTCGACAACGGGAAGTTTTTCGATTTTGTGACGCTGAAGAATATCGGCGGCTTCCTCAAGATCGGTCGACTGATTGGTTGTCACCAGTCCCTCCGAGGTCATCACCTCGTCGATCTGACGGTTGAGATCGCGTTCAAAACGGAGGTCGCGGTTGGTCACGATACCCAGAAGACGGCGATCGTCGTCGACAACAGGAATTCCACCGATATGATACTCTTCCATGATTGCAAGGGCATCGGCCACGGTCGATCCGCGCTTGATGGTCACGGGATCATAGATCATGCCGTTTTCAGCACGCTTCACGGCATGCACCTGACGCGCCTGCTCTTCAATGCTCATATTCTTGTGGATCACACCGATACCGCCTTCACGGGCAATGGCAATAGCCATCGCTGCCTCAGTCACGGTGTCCATAGCGGCCGAAACAAGAGGCACATTGAGGGTGATTCTACGCGAAAACTTGGTGGATAATTTAACATCCCGAGGTAGCACTTCGGAATAGGCCGGGATCAGAAGGACGTCGTCGAACGTCAGCCCGTCCATTTTCACTTTTTCAGCAATAAACGACATACGGCTTATATGATAAGATTAACGTTGTTGAATTATTGCATGCAAAGATAATCATTTTTCTCCGATTTTTTCACATTCGATGTTGGTTTTTCCGACATGTCATGTTAATTTTGCAGCATGATCGTATTGTATCGCATATATCAGATCGTGGTGATGCTGCCACTGATGCTGGTGGCCACAGTCCTGGCCGCATTGACCACTCTCGCCGGTTGCGCACTGGGCGGCGGCCGCCGGTGGGGCTACTGGCCGGCTCACATCTGGGGCAAGGTATTCTGCTGGCTTACACTCGTAAAAGTCACAGTCAGTGGCCGCGAAAACATCTCAAAGGACACAAGTTATGTTTTCGTGGCGAACCATCAGGGAGCCTACGATATCTTCAGCATATACGGCTATCTGGGTCATAATTTCCGATGGATGATGAAGTCACAGCTGAGAAAAATACCCTTGGTTGGCTACACATGCGAGGTGTCCCGTCAGGTATATGTCGACAAATCATCGCCGGGAGCGCTGCGCCACACGATGAACCGTGCGGAAAAACTGCTGTCGGGCGGCCTGTCGCTCGTGGTCTTTCCGGAAGGTGCGCGATCATGGGACGGAAAGATGCGCCAGTTCAAACGCGGCGCGTTCATGCTTGCCCAGGAGTTCAATCTGCCCGTTGTCCCCATCACTATCGACGGCGCGTTCAGTGTCATGCCCCGGTTCAAGAAACTGCCACACTGGGGGCATATCCATCTGACGATCCACGAGCCTATCCACCCCGGCAATGAGGGGCATGACATGGCCGAGCTGATCACCACCACCCACGACATAATCGAGCAATCGCTCGGCTGACCGCCACATTCCCTACCAGATGCAACTTTCACTTCTCTCCGGCGTTATATCTACCGGCGAGCATGCAGCCATGCAGCCATGCCGACATTGCCGACATTGCCATTTTGTCAGTCGGACTGACAGGATTGGCATCTGGCACGGATTATGCAGATAAAACCGACAGAACAATAAAACTCATAACACAAAAAACATATCAATCATGAACATCAAACCATTAGCAGACAGAGTAGTGATTCTGCCCTCCCCGGCTGAAGAAGTGACCGTCAGCGGCATCATCATCCCCGATTCCGCCAAAGAAAAGCCCCTGAAAGGCAAAGTGATGGCCACCGGCAACGGCACCAAGGATGAAGAAATGGTGCTCAAGGAAGGCGACACCGTGATCTATGGCAAATATGCCGGAACAGAGATCGAATACGCCGGAGAAAAATATATCATCATGCGCCAGAGCGACGTTCTCGCCGTTGTCTGCGAATGATACTGATTCATAACCAAAACTAAAAAAATTACCATCATGGCAAAAGAGATAAAATTTGAAATCAAGGCTCGCGAAGAGCTTAAAAAAGGTGTCGACGCATTGGCCGATGCCGTGAAAGTGACTCTCGGTCCGAAAGGCCGCAATGTGATCATCGACAAGAAGTTCGGCGCACCCCATATCACCAAGGACGGTGTCAGCGTGGCTCGCGAGGTAGAGCTTGAAGATCCGTTCCAGAACATGGGCGCACAGCTCGTCAAGGAGGTTGCCTCCAAGACCGGCGATGACGCTGGTGACGGCACAACTACAGCGACCGTACTCGCACAGGCCATCATCAACGTTGGTCTGAAAAACGTTGCCGCCGGTGCCAATCCGATGGACATCAAACGCGGTATCGACAAGGCTGTAGGCATCGTGGTTGCCAACATCAAGGAGATGGCCGAGGAAGTAGGCGACGACTTCAAGAAAATTGAGGATGTGGCACGTATCTCAGCCAACAACGACGAGGCTATCGGCCGACTGATCGCCGAAGCGATGAAGACCGTAAAGAAAGAGGGTGTCATCACCGTCGACGAGGCCAAGGGCACCGAGACCACCGTCGACACCGTTGAAGGCATGCAGTTCGACCGCGGCTATATCTCTCCCTATTTCGTGACCAATACAGAGAAGATGGAGTGCGAGTATGAATCGCCCTACATCCTGATCTACGACAAAAAGATTTCCAACCTCAAGGATCTGCTTCCGATTCTCGAAGCAAGCGCACAGAGCGGACGTCCGCTGCTGATCGTCGCCGAGGATGTTGATCAGGAAGCACTGGCAACACTCGTTGTGAACCGTCTGCGTGGTTCTCTGAAGATCTGCGCCGTCAAGGCTCCCGGCTTCGGCGACCGCCGCAAAGAGATGCTTGAAGATATCGCCATCCTGACCGGCGGTGTTGTAGTGTCGGAAGAAAAAGGCATGAAGCTCGAATCGGCGACCGTCGACATGCTCGGCCGCGCCAACAAGATCGAGGTCAATAAAGAGAACACCACCATCATTGACGGTGCAGGTTCGAAAGAAGCCATCGCAGCACGCGTGGCTCAGATCAAGGCACAGATCGAACAGACCACAAGCGACTACGACCGCGAGAAACTTCAGGAACGTCTGGCCAAACTTGCCGGCGGCGTTGCCGTTCTGCATGTCGGCGCACCCTCAGAAGTAGAGATGAAGGAGAAGAAAGACCGCGTTGACGACGCCCTTTCTGCAACCCGTGCGGCAATCGCCGAGGGTATCGTTCCCGGTGGCGGTGTGGCCTACATCCGTTGCGTTGAGAAACTCGAAGGCATCAAGGGTGACAATGACGACGAGACCACAGGTATCCTCATCGTGAAACGCGCCATCGAAGAGCCATTGCGCCAGATCGTTGCAAACGCAGGCGTTGAAGGCGCAGTAGTTGTACAGAAGGTGAAAGAAGGCACCGGCGACTTCGGCTACAACGCTCGCAGCGACCGCTACGAGAACCTGCTGGCCGCCGGCGTTATCGACCCGGCCAAAGTGACCCGTGTGGCTCTTGAGAACGCGGCTTCTATCGCCGGCATGTTCCTGACCACCGAATGTGTCATCGCCGATAAGAAAGAAGAGAATCCGGCACCTGCCATGGCAGCCCCCGGCATGGGCGGCATGGGTGGCATGATGTAATAATCCCGAATAACACCAAACAGACAGGCGCGGTTCCCGAATGAGGGCCGCGCCTGTCTGCGTTTAATATATTGCTACTGAAGGTGAATATCGGTCACTTATCCATGGTTAACACCGGATGTGACTACGGGCGAGCGTTTCATCAGGAAGTTGATAAGTGGGACACCTTGACGGATAACTGTTTGCTCTCTGACAACCTCATAGCCGCGCTTCTCAAAGAAAGGCCGGGCTGTGATCGAAGCATGGACGGTTATAACTGAACCCCCGACAAAGGACTCCAATCTGTCGCACAAGACGGACGCAATACCTTGTCCCTGATAATCGGGATGAACATATAGCCTGTCGAGATAGCCGGTCTTATCTATATCGCCGAATCCTATAATCATATCGCAATCGCATGCGACCAATGAATAGTGCTCCGAAAGTGATCTATCCCAAGCATCCACGTTAAGCGCTCCGGATACCCAAGCCTCTATCTGGCTCTGTGTGTAGTCGCGGAGATTGATTTTACGCACTGTATCTACAAATAATCCGAGGATGGCTCTCAGATCGGACTTTCGATATTCCCTTATTTCCATTGTCTGTTCTGTGTTACTATGAATAACGACCACATACAAAAGTATAAAAAAACGAGATGAAAGTAAAGTTGAGACGAGAGCAATATTTAAAATATGTTAAAATTGCCATATATCTGAACCATCCGGAATATGGAGATGTTTTAATGTCAGAAAAGCAAAATTACTTTTTCCATTGCAAGAAATGTGATAATGATTGGTTTATTATCTAAGCGAGGAGACGTTGTGACAACGACCCCTCGTTTTGTTTGTGGATCCGTTGGACAGCGAAAGCGCAGAAAAGCACAAAATATTGGAGAATAATTCGTAACCTTGCACAAACAAACACTCCAAACACAAGACTGCAATGCCCCGTCATGGTCCGCTCCGCATACGCTCTCGGCGGTCTGAACATTATTATTAATTACGGGATGGGATTAAAGGGAGAGATGAAGAATGGGGAAAGGTCGCCCGGCAGCATCGCATTCGTCGCGGCCATCGATATGAAATCCGTTAGAAATGTAGAATCCCAGAGCCTGTGGGTTCTGTTCGTTCACATCAACGGCCACGGCACCAAGCCGGAGCGCATGCCGGAGCAAGCGCGAGCCGAGGCCTTTGCCCCGGTGGCAGGAGTCAATAAACAGCATTTCCACCTTGCCGGCAGCTAAACCGATAAATCCTGCTATATCGCCCTCAAACATAACGCCATAAAGCTTCACCTGCGGAAAATAGTCAGGTATCAAGGCAGATCCGATCTGAATAATGTCTTCCTCGGACAGGAAGGAGTGAGTTGCACGCACAGAACGCTCCCAGATATCACGCAGTTGCTGATAGTGACATTCCTGACATAAGATTATCTGGGGCAATTGATCCATAGTGGTACATTTTAATTAGTTCATTTGCAAAAATACAAAGAGTGTGGCACGTTCAACCGTCATTTTCAAGCACACATATTTAAAATATGTTAAAATTGCCATATATCTGAACCATACGGAATATGGAGATGTTTTAATGTCAGAAAAGCAAAATTACTTTTTCCATTGCAAGAAATGTGATAATGATTGGTTTATTATCTAAGCGAGGAGACGTTGTGACAACGACCCCTCGTTTTGTTTGTGGATCCGTCGGACAGCGAAAGCGCAGAAAAGCACAAAATATTGGAGAATAATTCGTAACTTTGCACAAACAAACACTCCAAACACAAAACTGCAATGTATAAGAAGGTTCTGCTGCTCGGATCCGGAGCCCTTAAAATCGGTCAGGCCGGCGAGTTTGACTATTCGGGTTCCCAAGCGCTAAAAGCAATGCGTGAAGAAGGTATCTCCACCGTGTTAATCAACCCCAACATCGCTACTATCCAAACCTCAGAGGGCGTTGCGGACAAGGTTTATTTCCTGCCGATAACGCCCTATTTTGTAGAGGAAGTGATCAAAAAAGAACGCCCTGACGGCATTCTGCTGGCATTCGGCGGTCAGACAGCCCTGAACTGCGGTACGGAGCTGTATCTCAACGGCACTCTGGAACGTTACGGTGTGAAGGTGCTCGGCACATCAGTCGAAGCGATCATGATCACCGAGGACCGAGACCTTTTTGTCAAGAAACTCAATGAGATCGAAGCCAAGACACCGGTTTCACAGGCTGTTGAAAATATCGACGACGCCATTGAGGTGGCCCACCGCATCGGTTACCCCGTCATGGTCCGCTCCGCATACGCTCTCGGCGGTCTGGGCTCAGGCATCTGCAATAACGACGAGGAATTCCGCCGCCACTGCGAAAGCGCGCTGACCTACTCACAGCAGATCCTTGTCGAAGAATCATTGAAGGGTTGGAAAGAGATAGAGTTTGAGGTTATCCGCGACGCCAACGACCATTGCTTCACCGTGGTTCCGATGGAAAATTTCGACCCACTGGGCATCCACACAGGAGAATCCATAGTTGTCGCCCCGATCGTGTCGTTGAGCAAAGAACAGATCTCGATGCTCGAGGATATAGCCCGTCGCGTAGTGCGCCACATAGGCATAGTCGGAGAATGCAATATCCAGTATGCGTTCAACGCCGAGACCAACGACTACCGCATCATCGAGATCAACGCCCGTCTGAGCCGTTCGTCGGCACTCGCCTCCAAAGCATCGGGCTATCCACTGGCATTCGTGGCCGCCAAGCTCGCCCTGGGCTACACACTCGACCAGATCGGCGAGATGAACACCCCGAACTCAGCATACGTTGCTCCGAGCGTTGACTACATGATAGTCAAGATTCCGCGCTGGGACCTCACGAAATTCTCCGGTGTTGACCGCGAGATCGGTTCCTCGATGAAGTCCGTTGGCGAGATCATGTCGATCGGCAAATCGTTCGAAGAGATCATACAGAAAGGCCTCCGCATGATCGGACAGGGAATGCACGGCTTCGTTGGCAACAATGATATCAAGTTCGACAATCTTGATGACGCGCTCGCCAACCCTACCGACCTGCGCATCTTCGCCATCGCCAAAGCACTTGAGGATGGCTACACGATAGACCGCATCGTAGAACTGACCAAGATTGACCGTTGGTTCATCGAACGCCTCGACAACATTGTGAAATACGCAGCCCGGCTGGCTGAATTCAAAAATATCGACGAACTCGACCGCGAGACCCTTGCAGAAGCAAAACGGCTCGGTTTCTCCGACTTCCAGATAGCACGTCTGGTAGAGAATCCGACCGGCAACATGGAGCAGGATGTTCTCCGCGTCCGCGACCGCCGCAAATCGCTCGACGTGCTCCCGAAAGTGCGCCGCATCAATACCGTGGCTTCGGAATATCCCGAACTGACCAACTATCTCTACGTCACATACGGCGCAGATGAACACGCCATACCCTACGATCTGAACTCAGGCAACAACATCGTGGTTCTCGGCTCGGGAGCCTACCGCATCGGATCGTCGGTTGAATTTGACTGGTGTTCGGTGAACGCGGCCAACACCTGCCGCAAACTCGGCTACCGTTCGATCATGATCAACTACAATCCCGAGACCGTGTCGACGGACTATGACATGTGTGACCGCCTCTATTTCGACGAGCTGTCGTTTGAGCGCGTGATGGACATCATCGATCTTGAGACACCGCGCGGCGTGATCGTGAGTGTCGGCGGCCAGATCCCCAACAACCTTGCGATGAAGCTTTACCGCCGTCATGTCCCTGTTCTGGGCACGTCGCCCGTGTCGATCGACCGCGCCGAGAACCGCCACAAGTTCTCCGCCATGCTCGATCAACTCGGCATCGACCAACCCCGTTGGAAAGAGCTGACCACCGAGGCCGACATCGACCAGTTTGTTCATGAGGTAGGATTCCCGGTACTTATCCGACCGAGCTACGTACTCTCAGGAGCAGCGATGAACGTGTGCTACGACTATGACCAGATGCACCGCTTCTTAGGTCAGGCAGCGAAAGTGTCGAAAGAGTTCCCGGTAGTTGTATCGGAGTTCCTTCAGAATGCCAAGGAGATAGAGTTTGACGCCGTTGCACGCAACGGAAAAATCATAGAATACGCGATCTCCGAGCATGTTGAATTTGCCGGAGTCCACTCCGGCGATGCCACATTGGTGTTCCCGGCACAGAAGATCTACATGGCCACCGCCCGTAGGATCAAACGCATCAGCGCCCGTATAGCCAAAGAGCTGAACATCTCGGGTCCGTTCAACATCCAGTATCTGGCCAAGGACAACGATGTGAAGGTCATTGAATGCAACCTGCGCGCCTCGCGTTCGTTCCCGTTCGTCAGCAAGGTATTGAAGAAGAACTTCATCGAGACTGCCACCCGTATCATGCTCGGAGACCAGATAGAACCGATCGACACCTCGACATTCGACATAGACTATGTTGGCGTCAAGGCATCGCAGTTCTCATTCGCCCGTCTGCACAAAGCCGACCCGGTTCTGGGTGTAGACATGTCGTCGACCGGCGAAGTAGGCTGTCTGGGACGTGATTTTGAAGAGGCACTTCTCAACGCCATGATCTCCGTAGGCCATCACGTACCGAAGGGAGCCGTGCTCGTCAGCTCCGGCGATGTCCGTGGCAAAGTGGACATGCTGGAGGCCTGCCGGATGCTCAACGACGGCGGCTACAAGATCTATGCCACCGAAGGCACAGCGCGTTTCCTCAACGACAACGACGTTGAAGCCACAGCCGTCAGCTGGCCCGACGAAGAGGGCTCCGGAGTTCTCGACCTGATCACCAATCATGAAGTTGATCTGGTTATCAACATCCCGAAGAACCACACCAAACGCGAGCTGACCAACGGCTACCGCATCCGCCGCTGGACCATAGACCACAACATTCCGTTGCTGACCAATGCCCGACTGGCAGTTGCCTACGTCAAGGCGTTCCTATCCAAGCCTGTAGACCATATCAGCATCACCCCCTGGCAAGAATATTGATCCTATTGTCAAATCGACCAATAAAAAACAGGACATCGACTGAGCGATGTCCTGTTTTTATTTAATTGCACTAAGTTTAAATCAGATCCATTTGTTCCGCGCTACGCCCGGAACAAAGTATCCCGGATTTATTTTTTCTTCTTAAGACGCAGGAAATAGCCGGTGAAATCACCCTTCTTACCTTTGAACTCACTATATGTGCGATTGATGGCTTCTTTGTCCTCATCTTTAATATTCGGATCGCTAAGATCGTCCTCTGCACCATAAGCATTATTCATGATCTTACCTTTGACAGCCTTTACCGTTCCGACAGATTTATAGGTGATATTACCTTTGCCATCCTCATTGGCCTCAAGGATCTCGTATTCATCCTTTTCGTTGAGACCCTCTTTGGTACCGATAGCAGCATATATCTTCTCTCCATCGCCACCAATTATAGGCAGAACTGTGCGGAATTCCTCATGATTGTTCTGAAGTTTGATAATAGCCTCATCGATGGCACGTGCTGTTGCTCTTTCAACGAGAGAGCTGATCGGCTTGTCACTGAAAAGGCTCTGACGGATATTGCTTGAAGCTTTTTCAGTTCCTACAAATTCAAGTTCGCAGATCCCGGCGTTGATAAGATCATCAAGAGTTGCATTTGTTTTTAAATATTTTTCACCGAAAGTATCGTTAATATCGTCGTTCCACTTCAAGCGGTAGAGGTTGCTGACAGCCTGTACGGTATAGCCATCACCAGCGGCAGCCGAAGCAGCCGCTGAAGCACCCATAGCGGCAAGCTTACCAATGCCACCGAACTGCGAACCCACAGCGTTGGCCATTGCAGAAGCCTCAGCAACAACAGCCTGATATGAACGGAATCGCAGATTGACAGCCATCACAAACGTATTATTGATCATATTGAACGTTGTATTGGCTATTTTTGTCTGCATATTCATATCTGTAGCGGCCTTCGCCAGATCTTCGGCCGAGAAATTATAATTACCGCGTTCGGTGATCGTTCCGAGTCCCCAATGCTTCTCTGCATTTCCATCATAGTCGTACCATTTAGCAATCAGACGCGGAGCAATATTGTTTGATGCAAAAAACTTATTAATCACCGCAGGCGCATATTTGTCGTACTGGTCATTATTCTCATCGCCCTGAGTCGACATACCTGCCATGCTTTTACCAAACTTAGCCATTCCTGCACCCTTTTTCTTTTTCGGAGCAAACTGGGCAAGTTCCGCATCTGTCACCGTGGCCTTGATAGAGTCGAAATTGACAACACGCCAAGCAAGATAATGGTCGTTGAATTGGTTTGGGATAGCGATACTTGGGAAAACGGCAGCCGGCATTTCGAATATAGAACCCGTCGAGGTATCGTTTGCAGCCTTCTTTTTGTCGGTATTTGCAAAGCTTTTTGCCACCGACATCAATGCATCAGCATTTTCACCCTTCTTGGTTTCTTCCTCATAATACTTGTTCATAGTATCAGAATTGAAGATAATCGTGTAGAGCGAGCTACGCATGTAGTTTTGGACAAGGGAGTCCGTTGCCTGTGTACGTGCATTTGCCAGCGGAGCGCATACCACTGCGGCCAATGCAGTACATGTGATAAATAATTTGTTCATTGGATTAATTATTAAATGTTTGGATAATTGTATTTTAAACATCCCTGTAGTAATCAATATCTGTAGCCAGGCGTGATGAACACGTAACGGTTCACTTGTTTCGGGCGACTCTTAGCCCATGCCACAGCCACTTCTTTCGCAGCATTTATCCTCTGCTTCTCAAGTTCAACAGCATTCTCATATTTGGTGACATTTTCAAATTCCCACTGCTGCTTAGTTGTCTGGCTGATCTGTTTGCTCAAAGCGAGCGCATCTTTCGCACAAGCAGCTTCGGGATCGATCTGTGAGAGGTATTTATGAGCCTCGGCAGCTCCATTGGCAGTAGGATCCGCAGCCCAAGCTGCCCTGGCTTTCGCCAGCAGTTGCTGAGCAGTATAATCCATGCTCTGCCGGTAGATCTGCATTGCCAGCGTATTTGCCTGATCATAACCAACGCAACAGGATGGAATGGCAGTCACATAATACAACGCCTCATCAAAATTCCGGGCGGCCATTGCTTTCTTCGCGTTATTGATATAGCTTTGAAAATTAGCATCAAAATAATCGATTATCTTCTGCTGTCCGGTACGCAAAAATTCCACAAGCTTGGCATTTCCGCCACCGATTTTACTGAGAGCTCTTGTATAGGCCTGTTGTTCGCTGCCACCCACACCGCTAAGTTCGAATGACTCGGAAGCGAAAATCTTCTGTTCTTCCGCATCACCGATATAAATGGTCAGGGTTGTCTTGACAAAATTTTTCTGAGACGGTCCACCGGTCACATCATTAAAAGCATCGTCGAATCGGCCGGCCACAAAGAAACGGCTATCGTATGGAGCAGAAATCATTCCAGCCTTGCCAAGAGCCTGTGTAAGCTTACCTTCAAGTTTTGAATTAACGGCAGCCGGCACCACGTCTCCTTTGGTTATATCGGCAATTGAAACATCGATGCTGCACTCCCCCTGTGCCCACGATCCGAGAGCACAAGCCATAGCAAAAACCGATGTTACGGTTTTTCTTAAATTGAACATAACTGAACTTGTTGATTGATTATTCACAAATGTCATACAGACGTCCGGCACCGAGACCTTTTGTCGTGTTCTCACATTTCAGATTGCAATTGTTGCGCAGATAATTCTGTAGCTGCTCCACAAATTCCTTTGCCTGCATAACGCGTCCGGCACTATCCTTAAACGGGATGCGTACCTGCTCGAAGTTTATGCGGTTGCGACTTGAGCTTCTGGTGCTATAGACATGGTTAACAGTGTTATCATTCATCCAGTCGCTGATTATTGTCGACAATGGCTTTCCGTTATACTCACTGTTGAAGTTGACACCGCTACCATTATTACCGATACGGCATGCAACGGTTATCTCACGTCCATTGGTCTGTAAATCGTCAAAATGCTCCTGAAGGCGACCAATAAATTCGCCCATGTGTTCGGTAGCTGCATTCTTCACCGCGGCAGCAATAGGAATTGTTGTTTTCATCGTGGGAGTCTCACCAGTCACCTGAGCGATGCTTTTGCCTGAATAGGAATCAATAGCCTCCATGCGATATGATATTGTGCGGCTGAAACCAACCGTATTCACATCCCATCCCACCCTGATGAGAATATCCGGACGCAGTTTGTTCATCAACGCCTCATAGGCAGTCATTTCCATTTCTCCGCCGGACTGGGTATCTTCATTGTAGGCCTCTTCTTCCATTTCCTCTTCGTCGTCAATCTCCGAGGAAGCGCCATAATCCTTTGCCGGCAGGCCATTGTCCTTCATCAGACCATTAAGCTGTACGACAACATTTTTAAGATCGGTGTTGAGGAACGCTTCGTCATATTTCTCCGAGATTCTTGTCTTTCCATTGTGCTCACTACGGTCTACATATCCATTAGCATTACACCAGGCCTTGTCGGGCAGAAACATAATGGTCGGTGGGGCACCGGCATTCAACGTAAAAGCGCTGACAACACAAGCGGCAGCACCAAGTGCGATTTTTAGTAATTTCATAATCTTTTAATTTTATCATTTAGTAATTCCATCATTTTTCAATTGCGCAGCCAGAGCACTGCGGTCGACCGTGACTGTCACGCCGAAATTTTCCCGACCGTCGCTCTTAGCCTTTGTACGAGATCCATCACTACCGGAAGTCTCCTTGACAAACTTTTTATATTCGCCCCCTTTGGCAAAAAAGCGGTCGAAATATTCGGCATATCTCTCCCGAGCATTCACCTCTGTCACAATAGGCTGCGACAGATATCCGGATGGAGCACCTTTCACCCCCTTGAATATCACATCCGACACCGCATTTTTCTTTGCTTCTTCAATTGCCTGTGACTTGTCGGGACCACTCCCCCATGCACGCATGGTCAGCAGTCCGGATGGAGATGCGTTGATACAGGTGGTCTCAAAGTGATAATAGGACAGAGACTCACTAACTTCCTTATTGCTCCGGCAGCTAACTGACAGCAAAGCGACAAGGAACAAGGATACAGAGATTAACTTGCTTATTTTCATATAATTACACTCTATTGGTTTTAAAATCAAGAAATGAGAGCCATTTGACTGGCCCAATATGGATCAGTCTATTCAGGGTAACCGCACCATGCCCACCAATTGACTGGCATGATAGCGATTGACAACAATTTATTTATCAGAATTCGTAGCCGACTTTCAGAGTGACGAACGAAACAAATTTACGTTTTGCTACTTTCGTTCCAATGTCATTGACACTGAACGACCTGAGATCCTGTCCCAGATAACCGACTCCCAGAGTGAACGCCGAACGTTCCCTTCCGAACCTCAAACCCAAGGAAGGACGAACCATGAACCCGTCACGTATTGTGCCGCCAAGATCCACGGAATAGAACGGAACGACATCGCGGTACTGAGTCGGAATAAAATTACCACGGAAATTGGCATATAACGGGAACGCCCACTCACTTGCAGAATACCGGACTTTTTTATTGTCGATATAATATCTACCTCCAACGCCTATGCCGGCGCGGAAGAATTCATTAAACCGATAGCCAAAAACGGCATCAACTTCGGCAAGTGAGAAATTACTATTGAAAAGCCTGCACGAATATGCGCCACTGGCCTCGACGGCAGCCCAGAACCCGGTGCTGTTTTCCGTGTATTCCTTTTGTTCATAACGGGTATTGACCTCAGGCATACGCTTAACCTGATTTTCCTGTGCAAATGCTGAAGCAGCACATACCATAGCCACGACAGCCGATACTACAATCTTCATCATCACCAACCGGAACCAAGATCCTTAACCATTCCCTGCTTTTTCAGATCTTTCTTCAAAGCCGAGACATTGACACGCACAATAGCACTGACTTTCCACTCCTTACCGCTTTTCACGACACGTTTGCTGTCGCTGACAAGCTGCACATACTTGCTGTAGTCACCATTTTTGAAGAACGGCTCAAAGAAATCAATATATTCGGCTTCTGCCGTCGGGGAATCCATTATAGCCTTGCGCGACATAACTGTTCCGTAGCCTGCATTGGTCACATCATCATAATTGCGGAACAACACACCATGAACCGCTGCTTTCTGCAGATCGTCCTCGGTCACCTGATCTTTCTTTTTAGTGACAATAGTCACGAGAACCTGCTGTGCATTCTGCGATGTCATTCCTGCACCTTCCAACTGATACTGCGGAACCAATCCGTCATCGTTTTTTTTCGCCCCGGCAAAAGGAGCCGCAAGAGCGAATACGATCAATAGTGCCAAGATTTTTTTCACTGCCATGTTATAATTGTTTTGGTTTAAAATCTGTTTTTCATTCATGAATCCGCAACGGGTAAGTTGATGACGCTTTTATTTTATCCCTGTATAACCGATCTGGATTCCGTAGATATCAATCCCTATTAAAAATGTGATAATGTGTTAATAACTCCGTTTTTCAAGGTAATTGAGTTTGGCAAATTTACTAAAAAAGAGAAAAATTACCCCCCGATTGCTAATATTTGTTAAATGCGTGTTTTTTATTTAGGGAAAACGTAAATTTTGATTATACGCTGTATAAAAATAAACTGGGACAAAGAATCCGAAAAAAATTAGTAATTTTACGGCTGGAAAGAAATCACAGGTTATGAAGAATGTACTGGTGACCGGTGCCGACGGTTTTATCGGCTCACATCTGGTAGAGCGTCTGCTCGCCGAGGGATGCAATGTCAGGGCTCTGAGCTATTACAACTCCTTCAATGACTGGGGGTGGCTCAACGATTTGCATGATGAGCGCCTTGAAGTTGTGTGTGGCGACGTGCGCGATCCTAACTTCTGCCGTCAGATCTGCAAGGATGTAGACACCGTGTTCCATCTTGCAGCCCTCATAGCCATCCCCTACAGCTATGTGGCACCGGACAGCTACGTTGATACCAATATAAAAGGCACACTCAACATGCTTCAGGCAGCCCGTGACTGCGGAGTGGGACGAATCATCGTGACCTCGACAAGCGAAGTGTACGGAACCGCCCGTTACGTTCCGATCGACGAGAAACATCCGCGTCAGCCCCAGTCGCCCTACTCCGCGACCAAGATCGGAGCCGATGCCATGGCAATGAGTTTCTACAACGCCTTCAACCTGCCGGTTGTGATAGCCCGTCCGTTCAACACCTATGGTCCGCGCCAGAGCGCACGAGCCATCATCCCGACCATCATCACCCAGATAGCCGCCGGAAAGAAGGAGATCAAGGTTGGCGATCTGACCCCGACACGCGATTTCAATTTCGTGACCGATACGGCCGCCGGCTTCGTGGCTCTTGCCAAAGCTCCCGGCATCGAAGGACGCGAGATCAACATAGCCACCGGCACCGAGGTCAGCATGAAGGAGACCCTCGACACGATAGCGCGTCTGATGGGCGGCGGAGTGACCTACACCACCGATCCCGAACGTCTGCGCCCGTCGAAGAGCGAGGTGTTCCGTCTTTGCGGCGACAACAGCCTGATCACATCATTGACCGACTGGCGTCCGCAGGTTACGCTTGAAGAGGGCTTGCAACGCTGTATCGACTGGTTCACCAAGCCGGAGAATCTGGCAAAATACAAAACCGATATCTACAACCGATGAAACCCATTGTTCTGATCGGCGGTGGCGGCCACGCCCAATCTGTCATGGCGATGCTCGAAAACCGGGAAGCGATCGCCGGATACACCGCGCCGGAACCATCGGAAGGGATCGGAATGCAATATCTCGGCACCGACGAGGATGCGCTCCTCAATATCAGACCGGAGGATGCCGACATACATATCTGCGTGGGCTTCACCGCCGGCTGCTCGCTGGCTCTCCGCCGCAGGATAGCCGACCGGATGAAGATCTACCGTCAAAGGACGCTCATAGCGCCATCGGCATGGGTTGCGCCCGGGGCAAGCATAGGCGACGGCTGCGCCATAATGGCACGCGCCACAGTCAACCGCTGCGAGATAGGACGTATGTGCATAGTCAACACCGGCGCAATCATCGAACATGGTTGCCGACTTGAGGAGAACGTATTCATAGGCCCGGGCGCAATACTCTGCGGAGAAGTGACCGTAGGGGCCGATTCATTTATCGGCGCAGGGGCTACGATCCGTCAGGGGGTCACGATAGCCTCGGGCACCGTTGTCGGTATGGGAGCCACAGTAACCGAATCAATCACCGACCCGGGCACCTACATAGGCTGTCCGGCAAAAAAGATAGAGCGATGACAGAAGCGCAGCGACACACAATAATAATAGCAGAGATCGGAGTGAACCACGACGGATCGGTCGACACGGCATGCCGCATGATCCGCGAGGCCGCCGAGGCCGGTGCCGACTATGTGAAATTCCAGACATTCCGTTCCGAGTCTTTAGTGTGTGCATCCGCCTCAAGAGCCGAGTATCAGCAGCGCAACTGCGGCGGCGAAGAGTCGCAGCTCCAGATGCTCCGCCGGTATGAATTGACAGCCAATGATTTCAGTATTCTCGCTGACGAGTGCCGCCGTCAGGGAATAGGCTTTCTGTCGTCGGCTTTCGACATGGAGAGCATCGCCCTGCTGGAATCCTTCGGAATGGACTATTGGAAAATACCCTCCGGAGAGATCACCAATCTGCCCTACCTGCGCCGGATAGCCCGGACAGCAAAAAAGATAATCCTCTCGACAGGCATGTCGACAACCGACGAGATCCGACAGGCCATCCGCGCTATCGAAAAGGAGGGCTTTGACAAGAAAAACATCACGCTGCTCCACTGCAACACCCAGTACCCGACACCGATGGAGGATGTCAACCTCCGCGCCATGCTCTCGCTTGGTGAATTCGGATGCGGCCATATAGGCTACAGCGACCACACGATAGGGATCGCAGTGCCGGTTGCGGCCGTTGCGCTCGGCGGCGAGATGATAGAGAAACATTTCACCCTCGACAAGAATCTCCCGGGCCCCGACCACAAGGCATCGGCCGATCCGGCTGAGCTACGCGCCATGGTCAAAGCCATCCGCGAGACAGAAAAAGCACTCGGAAGCAGCGACAAACATCCGACAGAGAGCGAAACGCCAAACAGAGCTGTGGCGCGTAAAAGCATCGTGGCCTCCAGGGCCATCAGCCGCGGAGAACTGCTGACCGACGACAACCTGACAGCAAAACGTCCCGGCAACGGCATCTCACCGATGCTATGGGACAGCGTCATAGGCACTCGCGCCATCAGAGACTTCTTACCCGACGAACAGATACAGCTATGAACGAATCCCTCAACCTCACCGTTGCCCAGAAGCAGCAGACCACCCTTGCGCCGATGCAGCTTCAGTTTGTCCGCATGCTTGAGATGAACGAGGCGGAGGCGGAGGACGAGGTGAGACGCGCCCTTGACGACAATCCGGCGCTTGAAGTTGAGGAAGAGCCACATAACGACCGCCATGAGACAGAGGACGGCGAAGGGGAATTCACGGAAAGCGCAGAACAGCTTCAGCTCGCCGACTACCGCTCGGAAGATGATATCCCCTACTATAGACTCGACATCCAGAACCGCAGCGCGGCCGATCCGGTCTATGAACCCGTGGCCACCGCTTCCGGAGAGTCGCTTTATGAATACCTGATGCGTCAGCTGTCGGAAGATTCTGCGATCACCGACCGCCAGCTTGAGATAGCCCGGTTCATAGCCGGAAACTTAGATCCGAACGGCTATATGGAACGCACGGTGCATGCGCTTGTCGACGACATGGCCCTGCAGGAAGGATTGGAGACCACCGACGAAGAGGTGCGTGCCGTGCTTGAACGCGTACGTTCGCTTGAGCCGGCAGGGGTCGGCGCCATCGATCTGCGCGACAGCCTCCTGCTGCAATTGCGCCGCCGCAAAGTGACAGCCTCCGTCGAACTGGCCACAGAGATTGTCCGCGACTATTTCGACCTGTTCTCACTGATGCACTTCGACCGGATAGCATCACTGACAGGAAGCTCGCGCGAACAGCTGAAAGAGGCCATGGAGGTGATCCGCTCGCTCAACCCCAAGCCCGGATCGCTGATCAGCGGCGACGACAATGAACGCACGCGCCACATATCGCCTGACTTTTTCGTAGAGTCCGACGGCGACCGCCTGACGCTCTCCATGACAGGCCGCCTTCCACGGCTCCAGATCGAGAAATCATTTCTCCAGACCACAGAACCTGACCGACGCAAGCCATCCGCCGCCGGAGAGGCCGCCAACGCATTCATCCGTCAGAAACGCGACGAAGCGTCGACCTTCATCAAAGTTCTGGAGATGCGGCAAACCACACTATTCCGCGTGATGGGAGCCATCATGCAGTGGCAACGCGAATTTTTCCTTACCGACGACCCGTCGAAACTGCGCCCGATGGTGTTGAAAGACATAAGTGCCCTGACCGGCGACGACCTATCAGTGATCAGCCGCGCCACCACCGGCAAATATGTTGCCACCCATCAGGGCATATATCCCATAAAATCATTGTTCAACGAACGACGCAGCGACACCGACGACGCTTCGGCGCAGATGGTGATCCAGCGTATCCGCGACATCATAGCAGCCGAGGACAAGAATCATCCGCTGAGCGATGCCGCCATCACAGAGATGCTCAACGCCGACGGTCTCGACATAGCGCGACGCACTGTGGCAAAATACCGCGAACGCGCCGGACTGCCCGTAGGCCGTCTGCGCAAGGAATTATAGACAATATGACTACTGATCCAATAGAGAAAACAGCGAGAATAATATCGGGAGTGTTCAATCCGCTCCTGTTGCCCACCTACGGCATAGCAGCCGCCATGAGCTGGTCGGTGTTGCAATACATTCCGCTCCGCACACGCATAGAGGCCGGTTCGATAATATTCATACTGACAGCCGTCATTCCCTTCATGTTGATCTACGGGCTTGCAACCACAAAGATAGTGAAAGATGTGACCCTTTCCGATCGCACTGACCGCACGATACCCTATGGTGCCACCCTCCTGCTCTACATAGTGACGGCAGGCTATCTTTTCATGGCACGCGCGCCACACTGGCTTGCCGGCTTCATGGTCGGGGCAAGTGTTGCTCTTGCCATCACCCTGATTGTCAACCGATGGTGGAAGATCAGCGCACATGCCGCCGGCACCGGCGGTCTGATAGCGATGGCCTGCGTGATCGCCATCCTCCCCACCACCCCACAGCCGGCCATGTGGCTTGTCATAACCACGATCATGATAACTGGCCTTACCTGCACGTCGCGGCTGATACTTCGCTGCCACACACCGGCACAGATTTACGCCGGGGTGGCCAACGGTATGATCAACGTATTCATCTGGTCACTGATATAATAACAATATATAGAAGCTATGAAACCAACCGTCAGCATTATCATGGGCAGCATGTCCGATCTGCCCATCATGGAAAAAGCGGCTAAATTTCTCGATTCGATGGAAGTGCCGTTTGAGATGAACGCATTATCGGCACACCGCACACCGGCAGAAGTTGAACGTTTCGCCCGTGAAGCCGAGAGCCGTGGAATCAAAGTGATCATTGCCGGAGCCGGCATGGCCGCAGCTCTTCCGGGTGTGATAGCAGCCATGACACCGGTGCCCGTGATCGGCGTTCCGATCAACTCCACACTTGAAGGTCGCGACGCATTGCTGTCGATCGTGCAGATGCCTCCGGGCATTGCCGTGGCCACCGTAGGCATCAACGGCGGCATGAACGCCGGAGTCCTCGCAACACAGATCCTGTCGCTCAGCGATCCCGAACTCCACGCACGCTACTGCGACTACCGTTCAAAGCTCGTTGAAAAGATTGTGAAAGTCAACGAACAGCTCAAAGAGGTAAAATATAAGTTCAAAACCAACTGAAAATAAACCATGTCAGTATTCGATTACAAGCGCAGAAAATCGGAAGAAGTCAACATAGGTGGAACCGCCCTCGGTGGCGACAATCCGGTCAGAATCCAGTCGATGGCCTCGACACCGACGCTCGACACCGACGCCAGCGTCGATCAGGCACGCCGGATAATAGCCGCCGGAGCTGAATACCTGCGGTTCACCGCCCAGGGCGTGCGCGAAGCCGCCAATCTTGGCGAGATCCGCCGCCGTCTGCGTGGCGAGGGACTTGACACTCCCCTTGTGGCGGACATACATTTCAATCCCCGTGCAGCCTACGAGGCCGCGCTCCATGTTGAGAAAGTGCGCATCAATCCGGGCAATTTCGTTGATCCGGGGCGCACGTTCCGAAAAATCGAATTCACTGACGAAGAATATGCCAGAGAACTGCGCAAAATAGACGAAGCCCTGACGCCATTTCTGGAACTATGCCGAGAAAACGGCACGGCTATCCGCATCGGCGTGAACCACGGCTCGCTATCCGACCGTATAATGAGCCGCTACGGCGACACTCCGGCCGGCATGGTGGAGAGTGCAATGGAGTTTCTCAGAGTGTGCCGCCGGAGGGATTTCAACAACGTTGTGATCTCCATCAAGGCCTCCAACGTCACGGTGATGGTGGAGACCATGCGTCGCCTCGTGCGCGCCATGGATGCCGAGGATATGCACTATCCGCTCCATCTCGGAGTCACCGAGGCCGGCGACGGCGAGGACGGACGCATAAAATCGGCCGTCGGCATCGGCACACTGCTGCATGAAGGGATCGGCGACACCATCCGCGTGTCGCTCAGCGAAGATCCGGAATGCGAGCTTCCAGTAGCCCGTTCGATTGTGAACTACATAGCGCAACAGGCAAAGGCCGCACCAATCAAAGGAGAACTATCGCCGGATTATGACCCAATATGCCCCCGGCGCAGAAACAGCATGATTCCGATCGTGGCCGGCACAGACAGCCATGCGGAATACGCCGACGGATTCCGTCCGGACATGTTCACCGACACCGATGGCGAACGGCTGCGACGCCTCGATGCCGCTGACATCCTGAATGAGATTCCAAAGATCGGAACCGGCGAAATGATACTGCTTGAATCGACAAGCCTCAATCCATCGGGCGAGATTCTCGCGGCGATGCACAGGCTTGCCTCGGCCGGGATCGACGCTCCGGTAATCATTGCCCGACGCTATGATTCGATGGATGCCGACGAGGCCAGCCTCCGCGCAGCCATCGACTGCGGTTCCGTGCTGATGTCGGGGTTCGGCGACGGAATTCTTATCGAAGGGGATGCGCTGACACCGGCCCGTGCCGCACGCACGGCATTCGCCATTCTTCAATCGGCACGCCTGCGCATATCCCACACGGAATACATCTCCTGCCCGGGATGCGGACGCACCCTGTTTGATCTCCAGTCGACGCTCGCGGCCGTCAAAGCCGCCACAGCGCAACTCAAGGGACTGAAGATCGGTGTTATGGGGTGTATAGTGAACGGCCCGGGTGAGATGGCCGACGCCGACTATGGCTATGTCGGGGCCGGAGCCGGACGCATAAGCCTCTACCGCGGAAAAGAGTGCGTTGAGAAAAACATTCCGTCGGAAGAAGCCGTAGAACATCTGGTGAACCTCATAAAAGCCGACGGGAATTGGAAATAGACGAGAAATACATGCGCCGTGCGCTCCAGCTTGCCGCGAACGGCCGGGGCGCTACCTCCCCTAACCCTATGGTTGGCGCGGTGATCGTAGATCCGGACGGCAATATTATCGGCGAGGGGTGGCACAGGAAGTTCGGAGGGCCACATGCCGAGGTCAACGCCGTCCGTTCCGTTGCCAACCGTTCGCTACTACCGGACTCAACGATCTATGTCACTCTGGAGCCTTGTTCGCACTACGGCAAGACCCCACCATGCGCGGATCTGCTCGTGGAGTGCGGCTTCAGGCGCGTCGTTGTAGGCTCTACAGATCCAAACGAAAAAGTCTCGGGCCGTGGAATACGCCGTCTGACCGACGCCGGGATAGAAGTGCGAGTCGGAGTGCTCGAACAGGAGTGCCGCGAGCTCAACAAAAAGTTCATGACAGCCCATTCGCTGCAGCGGCCATACGTGCTGCTCAAATGGGCGTGCAGCAAAGACATGTTTCTCGATTGCCAACGCCATAGCGGAGAACCGGCACCACGATTCTCCACACCGCTGACATCGCTGCTCGTGCATCGTCTCCGCTCCGAATACGACGCTATCATGGTCGGTTCGTCAACAGCGATAAACGACAATCCCCGGCTTTACACACGTCTTTATCCCGGCCGATCACCGCGGAAAGCGGTCATTGACGGACAAGGCAGATTGACACCGGAGCTGAACATCTTCCGCACTCCCGGCACACTTATCATCACCTCAAACCCCGATCATCCGGCCAAAGAGAAAGCCGAGATCATAACGTCGGCGGACAGCCACAACATCCGGCAGATACTCTCAGAACTGTCACAACGGGGAATAAGCTCGGTGATGGTGGAAGGAGGCGCGACATTGCTTCAGGCATTTATCGACTCAGGACTTTGGGATGAGGCACGCATAGAGATCGCGCCGCTGCTCCTCGGCAACAGCGGCAGAACCCCAATGCATATTCCTGAAGGAGTCACTTCGTCGACAGAAATCGACAGGAATGTCATAATCAATGTTAAAAACAGGCAGATAGAGTGACGGGCTTCAAATCAAATGCGCCCGTGGCGGCATGGTAAAACGCTACAGTCTAACAATTTGATGCAATAAAGCGCATTCCTGTGGCTACACAGTAGCTAATTTTAACTTTCAAAGGGCAACAGTTAATGAAAATGTTGTTAACTTTGCAAGTTGAAAAATAACGCTTTATGAAGAGACAATTCCCGATATACGCCCTGCTGACAATGGTCGCAACCATGTTCACCGCGGCATGTAACACAGATTCCGACGATGATGAATACAATATCGAAGATCCGGCGGAGAATGCCGTAATGATCAATTCATTCAACATTGTCAAAAACGACAGCATCCTTGCCGATCTTGACTCTGTGTTCTTTTCCATCGACCTTGACCGCGCCATGGTGTTCAACGCCGACTCCCTGCCCAAAGGGACGAAAGTGGACCGTCTGCAACTGAATATCGGACTATCGTCCGTGAGCAAAGCCGAGATCACCATGCCTACAGATCGCGGTGCCGACACCGTGGTCAACTATCTGACCAACTCGTCGGACTCGATCAACTTCAGCCGTGGTTCGGTGACACTGCATCTTGAATCATACAACGGAAAATACAAACGCGATTACACGATATTTGTAAACGTCCACAAGGTCAAAGCCGACTCCATGGTATGGGGCGAGCTTTCCTCCACGACATTACCCACATCGCTGTCGACGGTGACAACGCAACGCACCATAGAGTATCAGGGTAAGGCTCTATGCTTCACCGAAAATTCCGGATCTTACTGTCGCGCAACCGCCGACAATCCCTCGGGCAACTGGACAAAAGAAAGCGTCACTCTGCCGGCCGGAGCCAATATCTCGACACTCACCGCCGGACAGACAAAACTTTTCGTGATCGACTCGTCAGACAATCTATACGAGTCCACCGACATGGGTAGCTCGTGGACATCTACCGGTGCATCGATGCACCATATCTACGGCTGCATCGATGATCAAGCCATCGGTGTCAAAGGCGGCACAGGCTCATACACCTATGCAACATATCCGGCCACAGCAGAAAGCGCCATAGAGAGCGGCTGCCCTGTTGAAGGCACCAGTCCGGCACTTGTGTTCACAACCGAATGGTCGACACAACCTATGATGATCATAGCAGGCGGCATAGACGCACAGGGCAACAAGGTTGGAGGCACATGGGCCTACGACGGAAACCAGTGGGCTGAGATCTCCATGGCATCACTGCCGGCACTTGAAGCTCCGGTGATCGTCCCCTACTACGCATACAAAGGCGACAAGTATTGGAAAATGACAAAGCAGAGTGTGCTGCTTGCATTCGGAGGCATCTCATCGGCCAACCGTGTCAACCCAACCGTCTACATCTCCTACGACAGAGGTGTCCACTGGGCAACGGCACCCGATCTGTTGCAACTGCCACAATCGTTCCAACCGGGCGCATACGCTCAGGCATTGGTATTTGACACCACGTACACAACCGGACAACCGGCAATCAGCTCCGGATGGTCAACCCCGATCTATCCCGAGATCCCGGTATGGTCTGTACGTGTTCAGCCTACAATGTCACGAGCCAGCACTCCGATCACAAGCTGGGAGTGTCCGTACATCTATCTGTTTGGCGGCACAGACGCTTCAGGAAAGCTCAACACAAAAGTATATCGCGGCGTGATCAACCGGCTCGCGTTCAAACCACTTCAATAAATCCGCGAAAGGAGACGATGCTCAAGACCCTCAAGACAAAGCTGACGATGCTCGCAGTCATTTTCATGGCTGCCACCGGTCATGCGTCGGCGGAGGACTATGTTGAATCCTACCGATATGACATCGGTGTGGGTCTGGGCATGAGCGGCTACCTCGGCGATGCCAACGAAAGCAATCTTTTCAAGCATCCCGGCTTCGCGGCCAACGCAGGAGTGCGCTATCTGTTCGACAGCCGATGGGCGGCAAAAGCCCAGCTCTCCATGGCCACAATCAGCGGCAACACCGCTGATTTCGAGAATGTGTTGCCCGGCAACGCGCAGTATAGCTTCAAGTCGACCGTATATGACCTCTCAGTCAAGGGCGAGGCGAACTTTTTCGCCTATGGCATCGGAGAGACCTACAAACGTCTACGCCGTTGGACTCCCTATCTGACAGTAGGCATCGGCCTAACCATGGCATCCTCGGCTGGGAACACATCGGCAGCGTTTTCGATACCTATGGGAGTAGGATTCAAATATAAACTCTCACGGCGACTGAACCTCAATGCCGAGTTCACCATGACCAAAGTGTTCGGCGACAAAATAGACTCAAAGGAACTGACAGATTTATATCAGATAAAAAGCTCGTTTCTGAAAAACACCGACTGGTTCTCCACATTGACCGTCGGCATCAGCTACGAATTCGGTCCACGATGCGCGACATGCCATCGAATTGACTGACCATCGCGATATCAACCTGCCAACAATTAATAAACCAATAAAAGAAACCAATCCGACAATGACCCATCAGACCGAAAGGATCGATATGCAACGCCTGCCTCGCCACATAGCCATCATCATGGACGGCAACGGGCGCTGGGCACGCAGCCGTGGCAACAGACGCACCGACGGCCATATTGTCGGGGTGGAATCCGTCAGAGCCGTAATCGAAGCAGCCTCGGAGCTGGGGATCGGCTACCTGACACTCTATGCTTTCTCTACCGAGAACTGGAACCGTCCGCGCGAAGAGGTCGACATGCTGCTCAACCTCATTGTCAGCGTTCTCGCCAACGAAACCGAGGGGATGAAACGCAACAACGTGCGTCTCCGGATGATAGGCGACATAGACCGTCTGACCCCTGAAGCCAGAGCAAGCCTTGAAAACAGCATGGCCGAGACATCCGGAGGAACCGGATTGCAGGTCAACCTCGCCATCAGCTATTCGTCACGCTGGGAGATAACCGAGGCAATGAAAAAGCTCGCGCAGCTTGCCGCAGAGGGGAAGATCAAACCGGAGGATATCACCGAGGAGACCATCAGCTCGCACCTGACCACCGCTTCGATACCCGACCCTGACATACTTATCAGAACCGGAGGGGAACAGCGAGTGAGCAATTATCTGCTCTGGCAAATAGCATACTCGGAATTATATTTCACAGATATTTACTGGCCCGACTTCCGCAAAGAAGCCCTTGAACAGGCCATCATAGACTACCAATCACGGGAGCGCCGCTTCGGCCTCACTTCCGATCAAATAAAAACTGCAAAAAAGTGATCATAGATATTATGCGTAAGAAACTGCTGTCAATCATATCGTTGTTCGTTCTGGCGTCGGCGTCCGCCGTCAGTGCGCAAACACCTGCCGACACCGTCTACACCCCTAACGTTATTTTCACCGGTATTCCGAGAACCTATCAGATAGCCGGCATCAACGTTGAGGGAGCCGACAACTACGACGATTATATCATTATCGGCTATTCCGGATTGAAAGAGGGCGACTGGCTCGACATTCCGGGAGCGGATCTGACAGCAGCAGCCAAACGTCTGTGGCGGCAAGCTCTGTTCAGCAACGTACAGATCGTTGTCGACAAAACAGCCGGCGATCAGGCATGGATCACACTCAAACTTCGCACACAGCCCCGTATCTCGGAAATCAACTATTTCGGAGTGAAGAAAGGGGAACGCGACGATCTTCAGCAGCGTCTACAGCTCCACAAAGGTAATCAGATCACACAAAACATCGTTGACCGCGCCGAGGCCATCATCCGCCAGTACTTCTCGGAAAAAGGATTCGGCAACGCGACAGTCAAGATCAACCTGCGTGAAGATCTGTCGGCAAAAAATGAAATGATAGTAGATATCGACATTGACAAGAACTCCAAAGTAAAGGTTCACAAAATCTACATCGACGGCAATGAAGTGATGAGCGACAACGCCCTTCAGCGTGTGATGAAGAAAACCAACGAGAACGGCAAGCTGCTCAATATCTTCAAACAGAAAAAATTCGTCCAGTCGGACTACCAGGACGACTTGAAGCGAATAATCGACAAGTATAACGAAAAAGGCTACCGCGACGCCAAGATTCTGGCAGACAGCGTTGTGCCCTATAACGAAAAGACCGTCGACGTCTACATCACACTCGACGAAGGCAAGAAATACTACATCAACAATATAACCTGGGTTGGCAACACCATCTTCCCGACAGAGCTGCTCAACGATGTGCTCGACATCAAATCGGGCGATGTCTACAACCAGAAACTGCTCAACAAGCGTGTCACAGAGGACGACGACGCTGTGGCCAACCTGTATATGAACCGTGGCTATCTGTTCTACAACCTCGTTCCTATCGAACGCAACGTTGTTGGCGACTCGATCGACCTTGAGATGCGCATGGTTGAAGGTCCGCAGGCAAGAATCAATAATGTCGTGATCAACGGTAACGACCGCCTGTATGAGAAAGTGATCCGCCGTGAACTCCGCGTCAAACCGGGCGAACTATTCAGCAAGGACGACCTTATGCGTTCAGCACGAGAGATAGCCCAGACCGGTCATTTCAACCCGGAGAACATGGATATCCGCCCCGAACCTAACGAAGAGAACGGCACGGTGGATATCATCTTCGGACTTGAATCGAAAGCCAATGACCAGATTGAGTTCTCGCTGGGCTGGGGTCAGACCGGTGTGATAGGAAAACTGGCATTGAAATTCACCAACTTCTCTATCAAGAACCTGTTCCATCCGAGCTCCTATAAGGGTCTCATTCCCCAGGGCGAGGGACAGACATTCACGATTTCAGCACAGACCAACGCCCGGTACTACCAGAGCTATTCGGTTTCGTTCCTTGATCCATGGTTCGGAGGCAAGCGCCCGAACTCGCTGTCAGTATCGGCCTACTATAGCCGCCAGACCGGTGTGAACTCGTCGTACTACAACAGCAACTGGTCGAACCCATGGCTCTACAACAACTATGGCTACGGATATGGCTATGGTTACGGATCGGACTATTACCAGAACTCGATCAACAATGCCTATGACCCGAACAAGGTGTTGCAGATGGTAGGCGTCACTGTAGGCTTCGGAAAGCGTCTGAGCTGGCCTGACGACTATTTCACGTTCCAGACTGAGCTGAGCTACAACTGGTACTACCTCAAGAACTGGGAATATCTCTACTACATGAACAATGGTACGTCGAACGCCCTGGTGCTCGGCCTGACCCTTGCACGTAACTCAATCGACAACCCGTTGTACACCCGTCGCGGATCACAATTCTCACTGAGTCTCCAGCTGACACCTCCTGCCTCACTGTTCGGCAAGAAGAACTGGCAGCGACTCTCGGAAGAGAACACCACCGAGTCGAAAAAAGAGCTGTACAAGTGGATCGAATACTGGAAACTCAAATTCAAATCCCGTACCTATACTCCGCTCACCGACCCGAACGGACAATGGACACTGGTGTTGATGACACGCGCTGATTTCGGATTGCTCGGCAGCTACAACAAATATCTGAAATCACCGTTCGAGACTTTCTATGTTGGTGGCGACGGTATGACCGGATCCTACACCTATGCCACAGAGACCATCGGTCTGCGCGGATATGACAACGGCGCTCTGACGCCATGGGGCCGCGAGGGTTACGCCTACACCCGTCTGGGCATGGAGCTCCACTTCCCGTTCATGCTCCAAAGCTCGACCACAATCTACGGCCTTGCATTCGTGGAGGGCGGTAACGCATGGACCAAGGTCAGCGATTTCAATCCGTTCAACTTGAAACGGTCGGCCGGTTTCGGTCTGCGTATCTTCCTGCCGATGGTCGGCATGATGGGTATCGACTGGGCGTATGGCTTCGACAAAGTGTTCGGACAGCGCGGCGGCAGCCACTTCCACTTCATCCTCGGACAAGAGTTCTAATGCATTGATAACATTATTTAAGCACCGCGAGGATAAACTTTTGCCACCCGTAAATGTCTATATGAAGAAATAACCTTCAGAAATCAAAGAAAATGAACATCAAGAAAACACTCATGCTGGCGATTGCCGTGATAGCATGCGCATTTGCCGCCAGCGCACAGAAATTCGCATTGGTAGACATGGAATATGTTCTCTCCAAGATACCGGCCTATGAAGTAGCCAACAATCAGCTCGAACAGCTGTCGCAACGCTGGCAGAAAGAGGTTGAGAACATAGGCCGCGAGGCAGAGACCATGTACAACAACTATAAATCGCAGATGCCGTTCCTGACCGACGAGCAGAAGAAGAAAAACGAGGAGGAGATAGTGGCCAAAGAGAAAGAGGCAGCCGAACTCCGCAGCAAGTATTTCGGACCGGAAGGCGAACTCTACAAGAAGCGCCAGCAGCTCATGAAACCTATTCAGGACGACGTTTACAACGCCATCAAGAAGGTAAGTGAGGAACGCGGCTACATGTGTATCTTCGACCGCGCCTCATCCGCCGACATCATTTTTGCCTCGCCACGCATAGATATCAGCAACGAGGTGCTCGGCAAGTTAGGTTTTTAAAAATAAAAGCTATATATTTGCAACCGATTTATAGGGCATAACCTTAGAAATCACATTTCTGAATTCAATAAAACCACAAAAACGAATATGATCAAGAAAATTTTTCTCGCAATCATGATTGCGCTTCCCTCGATGGCATTCGCCCAGAAATTCGGCGTCATCGACACCCAGGCTCTTACTCAGGAACTCCCCGAAATGAAAGAAGCTCAGACCCAGCTCGAAGCATCAATGAAGAAATATCAGGATGAAGAGGCTAATCTCTCAGCTGAGTTTGAAAAGAAATACAAAGAACTTGAAGGAATGGACGAGTCAACCCCCCAGACCATCAAGGATCGTCGCATTGCCGAACTTCAGGAACTCCAGACCAAGATCCAGCAGTTCCGTCAGACAGCATCACAGGATCTCCAGCGTCAGCAGGAACAGCTGATGGCACCGATCCAGCAGAAAGTGATCACCGCCATCAAGAGCGTAGGAGCAGAAGGCAATTTCACCATGATCTTTGAGAACGTCAGTCCGCTCTACACCGGTAGCGATGTAGTTGACGTGACCTCTCAGGTGAAAGGCAAACTCGGCATCAAATAACGATAGACCGACCAAAATCCATATCGGCGCGCTGTTTCGAAACGGCGCGCCGAGTTTTTTGAGAGCCGAACAATACAAATGTGGACAAGCTCTTAGGAAATTCTAAATAAAACCATTACTTTTGCAGAAGTAATCACCAACGAATTAAACTTATCCCGAAATGGTCAAGAAATTATTGCTTGCACTGATCCTCTCGATTCCCTCAATGGCATTTGCCCAGAAATTTGGAGTAATCAACACCGAAGCCCTGATCGCCGAGTTGCCACAGGTTCAGGAGGTACAAGCAACAATCGAGGCATCGAGCCAGAGATATCAAGCCGAATTCCAGAAACTCAAATCGGAATTCGACAAGAAATACACTGAGTTTCAGCAACTCGACAATGGGACACCGCAAGTGATCCGCGAACGCCGTCTGCAAGAGATCCAGGAACTTGACCAGAAAATCAACCAGTTCCGCAAGACTGTCACCGAGGATCTCCAGCGTCAGGAGAATGAGTTGATGGAGCCGATCCGCAACAATGTGACGGCAGCTATCCAGAGTGTAGGCATTGACGGGGACTTCATCATAATCTTCGAAAACACACCGACCGTCTATACCCGATCGGACGTTGTTGATGTGACGCCGCTTGTCAAAGCAAAATTAGGCGTTGAATAATCCGAACCACAATCCACTATCATACAGGGGTCTGCGACTTAGATACGCAGACCCCTGATTTTTTTTCAGCACAAAAGCGCAGAAAAGCAAACAAACGATGCTTTTTATGCTTATCTTTGCAGCAAATTGAAACACAAACAAGCACTACTATGACATTTTTCAACAAAACCAAACTCATTCTCTCACTTTTTGCAACAGCTGCGTTGACTTTCACCGCATGCTCTGACGACGATGATAACAACGCACCCATCATAGATCCAGTAGAACCTGTCAGCCCGACAACCAACATCAGCAATGAAGGATATTACAAGGGTGATATCTACGGAAATGAAACCGGCAACCTTTGGGTCAACTTCATGACAGAAGGACTGACATGGGACGACTTCGAAGAGGACTACACCGGTACAGGAGCTATAGTGTGTCTCGACTTCAACACCGATCTTGCATCCAATCCCGACTTTGCCACACTATCCAACGGCGAATACCACGCAGCCGACACCCACGCCCTGCACACACTCAACATTGACGGTGATTCCTACGTGACAACCTACGATGCCAACGGCTCGGCTCAGCATGAAGTGACCGGTGGCAAGGTGACCGTCAGCACAAAGGATGGCTACACCATTGTCAAGGCCGAACTAATCCTTGACAACGACACGGAATACAATTTCGACTATGCAGGCAAACTGAAGATTATCAACCGCACCAACGAGGGCTTTATGTCGAACCTCACATCGGACATGACCATCGGCTCACTCACCCAGGGCGTAATCCAATACTTCGGCTATACATTCACCGAGACATCTGACTATTGTGCCGTGACCCTTGCCGGTGCCGACTATAATCTCGACGAGAACTTCGGCAATGCTCCGGCAATAATGCTCGGCCTTAACGTCACTCCCGGATCGGCCGGCATTCCCTCCGGAACATATACACTGATCGATGCCATGGAAGCGGACGACTATGACGTGAACACAGCCCTCAGCGGAGTCTATGAGCCATCGCTCGGCGGATTCTTCGGAACCTGGTTCTTCCACTCACTCGAAGGGTATGAAGCCGCCTTGCAGACCGGCGAAGTGAGCGTTGTCAACAATGGCAATTCCACCTATAAAATCACATTCAATCTCAAAGACGGCTACGGTCACAGCATCAGCGGCACATACTCAGGCTCTCTCTCTTTTGAGGATTATTCCGACTGAAACAGACGAGGAATTTACTACGATATCAGGGAGCATCGCGATTTGTGATGCTCCCCTATTTTTCAATATCAAAGCAAAAAATCAGATATTTTCCGGGAGAAATTTGGAAAAGGGCGTGGAAGACCTACGGCTTGACCTACAGCTACAAAAGTCAGTGGAGTTGGAGAGTGGGGCGGTAGACGGTTCGGAGAACCGTTACCCCGACAAGGCGGATGAAAATATGTTTGGTGGCCGGCATTGAAATTGCCGGGATGTAGCTCGATGGATCAAGATGCAGTCCCGATGCAACTCGGCAGGGATGGAAAAAAGTTGGGGAGAGATTTGGAAAAGGGATGGAGGATGTGTTATATTTGCGGATAAAGGTAGTGGTACAGTATGAAGTTCAACCAATTTGTATTCTCTGTAGTGTTTGCGGTATTAAGCAGTGTGTCATTCTCTGCAAATGCGCGTTATAATGTCAGTTTAAATCAACCGGCAGGATTTGCAAGAAATGGAATTCAATTGGGACGTGCTCTTGAAAAATACTGGGGTGCTGATTCATTGATCAGTCTGCTTGACCATAAAAATGTTTTATATCTCAAGGCAGCTGTTGATTCTGTAGGATATATTTCAGAATTAGAGGATGTAAGGGTGCGATACAATATTGTAGACAAGGATGGAGGATTGACGTTTATTCACCTAACCGATAAGCAATTATCTGAATTAGAACAAATCCTAATAGACAATAAGTATATTTTCTCAATTGGGTATGAATTTATAGATGGGTATTCGGACTGGGATATATTAAAAGACAAGCTTTGTAATGATTTCGATAAACTCAATTATGACAATAAGACTGCTGTGTTTACATTTCCCGGAGGATATAAGAAATTATATACAGATAACCACGCTCATTACATCCGCTATATCACAAACAGCCTGACGGCATATCGCACTTCCATATATTCTATAATCAATAATCCAACAGACACCAGAGACTGCGATGTGGCTAATTTAAATGAGGCCGTGTTTTTGCTGTCGATGATATATGCTTTCGGAGATTATAGAGTGAATCGGTGGCTGGATGATTTTAAATTTGAGATGGTCTTGTCGATTGACGATCAGGGATATGTAAATGCGATCGAGAACATGGATGGTAACTCGCCGCTCAATGAGGTTGATCAACAGGTGCTTCTGGATTTTATGAAATACAATAAAGTCCGGTTTTCGCATAATGCAGGGGCATTATCAAAAGATCTTATCGAGATAAAATTTCCGGGGAGATTGGGCGATAATGCTCTACAATTAAAGAATTTCCTACATAGAATGCACTCATTAGAGGAAGAAGTGAGGGGTATTGTCCGTTCAACGGAAAACAGCATTTATGAATCGGATTAACCGGCCGAGAGGATCGGCGTTTTTGCATAAAGAGTCGTTTTGCGGCAGGCACGGCTCTCTCCAATACCTACCTATACATACTTCGTAGCCCAAAAGACATACATAGAATATCATTCACCTCATATTAACAATGATTATGGACAAGATCAGAGCCTTACTGATAATACTGATGCTTTTTTGTGTGAACGGAACTATTGATGCACAGAAAAGAGTGAAGAAAGATCAGATGATAGATTTCAAAGTGGGGGTTGTGACAGACTCATGCTTTTTTGAGGGTATGGATCAGGCATTCAAACTCAATAAATACAAGACGGATCCGATAGTGTATGTACATTTTTCAAAAGAAGATGATATAAAAAGATATAAAAAAGATCGAAGCGTAATATTATACACATACCTATCTCCTGCTCAAACGGTAAGAGAAACTTTGTATCGGGATTATGTGGTTGTTCCTTACAAAGGGAAAATCTTCCTTCTTCCGCCACAATGTAATGATGTTTTCTTTACAGTTTCAGGGAACAGGAAGATGAAACATGATGCAGAGCTATACTCCAAAGACATGGATGTCGATGGATTCTTTGACAAGTATTTATATTATAAGCAGGTGCTGCAATATAAGGATGGACAGTTTTATCCTGTGCCTAAAGATTCCAATGAATATCGGGATTTCACAGAATAGGATACGAGCCGGGGAGAAGGTAATCAAGCATTGACTTAAAAATGGCTTTAGCCGGACGCGCCATGGCGCAGTCCCTACATGTGGAGGTATGAAATGGTGGGGAGAGAATAGTGGAAAAAAGTTGGGGCGAGATTTGGAAAAGGGGTGGAGGATGTGTTATATTTGCGGATAAGTGTGTCGGCATTCTAATAGACAACAATGCAATGAGAAATCAGATTAAAATGGCGGCATGAAGGGCAGACACTAAATATCATTAGTCCGGCAGACACTTTTGATGCTTGGGAATGGTTGCATCTTTAAAATGGTGGGATGCAGCTTGTTGTACCCAAATAACATCACAGATCCGAGGTGAATTAGTTCACAAAGAAATAAAGAGAAAATGAATGGGATATATAAAATAGTCTTGATTATTGCGTTGCTTTTTCCGATATCTGTTGGCGCAGAGTGTGCAGAGAATAGCGTGAAAAGGGACGTATATAGCCAAATCTACGATTATGTCAAGGTCAGTTATAAGGCGAAAGACGTGGTTGTGTCGTATGATATAGAGGATACCGATTTGTTCCATATTTTTTCAAACCGACTTGCCGGTCATCAAAAAGAAATTGTTGAGAACTCGTATCTTGAAAAGAGTGTCAAGCTGGGGGATGACCAATATGATTCGGATCTGTATGATCTTTTTTCAGCTTTAAATCAAAGAGTAACCACTCCGGATTATGAGCTGTGGTTTTCATATCCACTTGGCAATATGATAATCTGCACGGTTTATCCTTATGGTAAGCGTGATGCTGTGTTTGGAGAGACGGTGGTGTACTTGTTCTGCTATGATGACAATGGAATTGTCAATGAGATGCTCCGGAACGTGGTGACTCTTAATTGAGTATGCGGTGTTGTCATTAACGTGTTGGGAGGGGATTTGTGTGGTAATGATTGTTAAATTCGGGATAAGAGCGCAAAAAAGCACGATGCCAATGAAAAATTTCGTATTTTTGTGGTTCTAAATCGAATTATGTCCAGTCAGATTATCACACCGGCTCAAGCTAAGTCTCTCAGGGAGATGATCAACCGCGCCAGCAGGATTGCGGTTACGTGTCACATGACTCCAGACGGAGATGCCATGGGTTCGTCGCTGTGTCTGGCTCATGTGCTTTCGGCCATGGGTAAGGCGGTGACGGTGGTGGTGCCGGATTGTCCGCCTCAGAATCTGATGTTTCTGCCCGGAGCCGGACAGATAGTCGTGGCTTCGTGCCGTCCGGAGAGAGCCCAGTGTGTTTTCCGCAATTCGGATCTGATTTTTGTGCTTGACTACAATGATCTGAAACGGATTGACCGTATGGCTCCGATGGTGGAGCAGTCGGGGGGGAAGCGCGTGGTTATAGACCATCACTTGAATCCTGTGATAGAATCGGATCTGATGGTGTCGCGTCCGGATGTCTCGTCGACTTGCGCGCTGGTCTATCTGGTGCTCGAGGCTATGGGGCTGACGGTGATGATGGGGACTGAGGCCGCGGAATGCTGCTGCACCGGAATGATGACCGATACGGGTAATTTCTCGTATAATTCCAATGATCCTGAGCTCTACCGCATATTGGCGGATCTGGTGTCGAAGGGTGTTGACAAGGATGCTATCTACAATAAGCTGTTCAACACTAACCGTGAGAGCCGGGTGCGCCTGATGGGTTATGGTCAGAGCCGCAAGATGCAGCTGATCCCTGAGCATCAGGCCGCGCTGATCACTCTGTCGCGTGATGAGCTTAACGAGTTCGGCTATCATCGGGGCGATACGGAGGCCTTGGTCAATGTGCCACTGAGCATACCGGGGGTGACGTATTCCGTGTTCCTGCGTGAGGATGAGCCGGGCTATGTGAAGGTGTCGATGCGGAGCAAGGGGGATTTTTCGGTGAAGGATATCTGCGAGCGTCATTTCGGCGGTGGCGGACATTGCAATGCAGCCGGAGGGGAGATGTATGCTCCGCTTGATGATGTTGTGGCGAAGGTTATAGGCATTATGCCGGAATATGACGCTCAGCTTCCGACGGCTAATCAGAAAATGAAAGAAACAGAATAAATATAGAACCAATGAAGATAATTTCAAAAATATTGTCGGCAATGATCCTGGGACTGGCGTTCGCAGGGGTGTTGCAGTCGTGTGAAAGCGGAAAGAGCTATTCCGAACTTCTCAATGAGGAAAATATGGCTGTCAACCGTTTTCTGGCCGACCAGTGGGTTATTCCCGGAATCCCGGCCGATACCGTGTTTGAGGTCGGTCCGGAGGCACCGTACTATATGCTCGATGATGAGGGCAATATCTACATGCAGGTGCTTGATGCCGGCAGCGGCGAGAAGGCACAGGATGATGAGCTGGTCTATTTCCGCTTCCAGCGCTATAACCTGTCGAACTATTCGGGCGATCTTGACGCGCTCTATTCCGAGGGCAATCAGGATGACCTGACCCAGGCGGCGACCTCGTTCCGCTTCCAGAACTTCACGTTGCCGTCGTCGTCGCAGTGGGGCTCCGGAATCCAGCTGCCGCTTGAGTTCCTGCCGATTGGCTGCGAGGTGAACCTCGTTGTCAAATCTCAGTTCGGCTGGAACAGCGAGATTTCATACGTTATACCCTATCTTTATCATATCCGCTATTACAAGAGCCAGATCTGACGGCTCGGGATAAGTAAGTCTTTAAAGTTTCTTACTTAGAAAATCAGTTCAATACAAGAAAATATGACACTCATCAAATCGATTTCCGGTATCCGCGGCACAATCGGCGGAGCACCATCAGAGGGTCTTTCCCCCGTTGATATTGTAAAGTTTACAGCAGCTTACGCAACTTTCATCAAGTCCAATTCGCCAGTAGGCTCAAATGTAATCGTGGTTGGCCGCGATGCCCGAATCTCCGGAGAGATGGTGAGCGGAATCGTTGTGGCTACATTGACAGCGATGGGATTCGATGTTGTCAATATCGGTCTGGCATCGACCCCGACCACCGAGATCGCTGTTACAGGCGAGAAAGCTGACGGTGGCATCATTATCACAGCCAGCCATAACCCCACACAATGGAATGCGCTGAAGCTTCTCAACCACCGTGGCGAATTCCTCAATGATGCCGAGGGCAAGCAGGTTCTGAAGATCGCCGAGGATGATGCATTCTCATTTGCCGAAGTCTATGGCCTCGGACGGGAATATAAGAATGAGACCTACAACCGCCGTCATATCGAGGAGGTGCTTGCGCTTGATCTCGTTGACCGCGATGCGATAGCAAAGGCCAATTTCACGGTGGCAGTTGATGCCGTGAATTCGGTTGGCGGTATCGTGATCCCCCAGTTGCTTAAGGCTCTCGGGGTGGAGAATGTGATAGAACTGAACTGCGAGGCAAACGGACATTTCGCCCACACCCCCGAGCCAATCCCTGAAAATCTGACCCAGATTTCCGAGCTGATGAAGCAGGGAAAAGCCGATGTGGGCATTGTTGTTGACCCCGATGTGGACCGTCTGGCTCTGGTTATGGAAAACGGAGAGATGTTTGTGGAGGAATACACGCTTGTGGCAGTGGCAGACTATGTGTTGTCACAGACTCCCGGCTCGACAGTCTCCAATCTCAGTTCATCGCGTGCGCTGCGTGACGTGACAGAGCGTCATGGCTGCACATACACCGCATCGGCAGTTGGCGAAGTCAATGTGACCACAGAGATGAAGCGCACCGGAGCCGTGATCGGTGGCGAAGGAAACGGCGGTGTTATCTATCCGGCAGCCCACTATGGACGTGATGCCCTTGTTGGTGTGGCTCTGTTCCTGACACTTCTTGCCAAGAGCGGAAAGAAAATGACAGAACTGAAGGCTACATATCCGGCCTATGCCATTGCCAAGAACAAGATACAGCTGACACCGGAGATCGATGTCGATGCAATCCTCAATGAGATCAAGAGGGTGTACGCATCGGAACGTATCACGGATATCGATGGCGTCAAGATCGACTTCAAGAATGGTTGGGTTCATCTGCGCAAGTCGAATACGGAGCCGATTATCCGCATCTATTCCGAGGCTCCCACCATGGCTGAAGCTGATGATATGGCCGATGATATCAAGCGGCTCGTGGACAAGATCACAGCATCCAAGTGATCGGTTCCGGGCTATTGACTCCAAACGCAAAATCTCTCTCCATGCGTGTGAAAATATTTATAGTCTTATGTAGCCTTATCGTGGCTTTGTCCGCGAGAGGCCAACAGTGGGCGCAGAGCAATGTTTCGGCATTGTGTCTGCGCTCTGCTGCATCCCACGGCTCGGAAATGGAGACGCAGGCTTTCTGTGGAATGCCGTTACGTGTAGACTCTGTGGCCGGTGACTGGGCGCGTGTCAGCACGCCCGACGGTGTTGACTGCTATGCTCCGTTGAAATCGATCGTCCTGAGAGATTCGGCAGAGATGGCCGCATGGCGGAAATCTCCGCGTCTGATAGCTACGTCGCTGCGCCCAGAGCTTATTGTCGGTGATACGCTTGCGCCGGATGGCGGAGCGATAGTCTCCGATGTGACTTTATGCTCCATTTTCGAGGGGGAGAAGAGCCCCGGATCGGTATTCGCAGAGGTCAGACTGCCAGACGGACGCCGGGGTTACATACGCTCGGAAGCCGTTGAGGATCTCGACGAATGGAGCCGCAGAGAGCCGTCGGCCGACAGGATCATTGATGCCGCGCGGTCGATGATGGGCACGCCATATCTCTGGGGTGGCACTACATCGAAAGCTACCGATTGTTCCGGATTCACGCAACTGAGTTTCTTCTATTCAGGCATCATGATTCCGCGTAACTCGCGCGGTCAGGCGGCATTCTGCGGAGCTGCGGAACCGGATATGACCGGTTTTGAGAGAGGCGATCTGCTCTTTTTCGGCGAGGGAGACGGCGAAAGGATCACACATGTTGGCATCTACAGTGGAGCCACCCGTTTCCTGCATTCGTCAGGCATGGTGAGGGAGAATAGTTTCGATCCGGAAGATCCATGGTATATTCCGCGCAGAGTGCTGTGTGCCGGTCGCGTGGATCTGCAAGATCCGTCACTGAAAGTCGCCAACCATCCGTGGTATTTTGAACGCTGAGATAGAACCAGAGGCGTATCAATGATGTTATAATAAGTAGATCAGAGTATTAATACACTAATTTGAAGTATATGAAAGCATCACGAATCTTATTTGCCGCATTGGCATCGGCCGCTCTCGTAATGACGGGATGTGTCAGCAAAAAGAAATATGTGGCTTTGCAGTCACAGTATGATGAGTTGAGCAAGGAGTACAACGCATCACAGGTTGCCCTGGCGGAGAGCCGTGCCAACCACAAGAGCTACGAACAGCTGCTTGAGGAAGCACGTCGCAACAATGAATCGCTCCGCAAGCAATATGACGCATTGCAGGGCAATCTTGCGCAGAGTCTTCAGCAGAATGCTCAGGGCAATGTCAACATTTCCAAGCTCGTTGACGAGATCAACGCCTCCAACCGCTACATCAAACAGCTTGTTGATGCGAAGTCGAAGAGCGATTCGCTCAATATGGTTCTCACCAACAATCTTACGCGTTCACTCTCGCGTGAGGATCTGCGCGATGTCGACATCAAAGTGCTGAAAGGCGTTGTCTATATCTCGCTTGCCGACAATATGCTGTTCCGTTCAGGCAGCTATGAGATCAGCGACCGCGCTATGGAGATTCTCGGCAAGATCGCCAAGATCATCAAGGATTACAACAACTACGATGTGCTGGTTGAGGGTAACACGGACAATGTGCCGATCTCACGCACGAATATCCGCAACAACTGGGATCTTTCGGCATTGCGTGCCTCATCGGTTGTGCAGGTGCTCCAGAATCAGTTCGGTGTCAATCCGTCGCGTCTTACCGCCGGTGGCCGTGGTGAATATAACCCGATTGCCGGAAACGATACCGCCGACGGACGTGAGCGAAACCGCCGCACGGAAATCATCATCACTCCGAGTCTCGATCAGTTCATGGATCTGATCGACAAGGCACCGGAGACCGGTGATGCCGAATAACAATCCGGCCGAAATAAAACAAAAGCCAGCCCGACGTTTTGCGCCGGGCTGGCTTTTGTCTGATGGGGGAGAATTTAGGTTATGGAGGGTGATAGGTAAGAATGGTAGGGAGTTCCGTAGTTGGGGTTAATATTTTTTGCAGGGGTTGCGGTAATTTTGCAGTGTGAAAAATACTGATGAAAGATGAACAGACCGTATATAATCTGCCATATGGTGGCTTCAATTGACGGGCGCATAGATTGCTCGATGGTTGATAAAATAAGTGGTGACGAGTATTATTCCACTCTTGAACGACTCGGGTGTTCCGCGACGTTGGAAGGACGCGTGACGCTGGAACATTACAGTGCTTCGAAGGAGCCTTTTGTTGCGGTTGATCCTACGCCGACAGGCATTCCTTCGGTGTATAAAGCGGTGGAGTCGGATGACTATTTTGTGGCCGTAGACACTTCCGGGAAGCTTCGATGGCCGTCGGCTGACATAGATGGTGTGCCACTGGTCTGCATAGTCAGCGAGCAAGTTCCGCAGGAGTATCTTGAAACGCTCAGGGAGCAGGGAATATCGTATATCTGTATTGGTGGTGATGCCATTGATCTGCAAAAGGCAATGGAGATATTGCATTCGGAATTCGTCGTTGAGCGCATGGCTGTGGTAGGAGGCGGACATATCAACGGAGGTTTTCTTGCCGACGGGTTGATCGACGAGGTTAGTCTGCTGCTTGCTCCGGGCATTGATGGCCGTAAGGGGCAGACTGCGCTGTTTGACGGAATTGCCGATATGGGTCGTGGACCGGTAAAATTGTCGCTGCAAAGCGTGGAGCAATTTGAGAATGATACTTTATGGATAAGATATAAAACCGTATTTCAATGAGAAAGATAATCAGTATGGCTATTATGCTGGTGGCGTCGATCGGATCAATTGTATCGTGTGCCAACAATAATTCAACAACGAAAAATGAAAGTGAAAACGCAACAAATGACAGTGTTATGAACAAAACATTGACAGACAAAAAGATTCTCGTGGTTTTTTTCTCCCATACCGGTGAAAACTATGGTGTCGGTAACATATCGGAGGGTAATACCCATATCATAGCAAAAATGATAGGAGAGGTGACCGGTGGCACGTTGTTTGAGATTGTTCCGGAAAATGATTATCCGCATGATTCCTATGATGCGGTTGTGGAGATAGCCAAGCAGGAAAAGGCTCGTAAAGCTCGTCCGGCCGTCAAAGATGATATCGCTGTTGAGGATTATGATGTGGTTTTCATCGGTTATCCCAACTGGTGGGGCGACATGCCGATGCCAGTCTACACCTTCCTGGAGAAGCACGACTGGAGGGGCAAGACCATAGCTCCGTTCTGCACTCATGAGGGTAGCGGTCTTTCAGACACGGAGACCCGTATAGCGGCGGCCTGTGATGGCGCGTCGGTGGTGAAAGGGCTTGCAGTGCGTGGCGAAGTGGCACAGAACCGGCGTGCTCAGGCTTTAGATGAGGTGAAATCCTGGATAGAAGAATTGCGATGATGGAGGAATTACGGATAGATTGTGGGCATCCGTCGGCAGAGGATGCCGCCTTGGCAAAACAGCAGATGCAGACATTGTTCCGGCTTAATCACACTATGCCGGCAACGGAGGAATATGATGCCTTGGTAAAGGAATTATTCCCGGATATGGGGGAGGGTAGCCGGATTTCCACTCCTTTGAGCGGAGTGCGGTTCAACAATGTCCGGATCGGACGTCGCGTGATTATAATGCCCGGATGTCTGATGATGTCGGCAGGAGGAATAACGATTGATGATGATGCCATGATTGCCGCTAATGTGCAGTTGATCTCCAACAATCATGATCTTGAGGATCGCATGGTGATTACCTGCCGCCCGGTGAGGATATGCCGGCGTGCGTGGATAGGAGCCGGCGCGACGATCCTTCCCGGTGTGACGGTGGGAGAAAATGCGGTTGTCGGTGCCGGAAGCGTAGTGACAAAAGATGTGGATGCAGATACTATTGTGGCCGGGAATCCAGCACGCGTTATCCGTAAAATCAAGTAGAGAAAGGATAGAACTGTGCAGTAAAAAAGGCGGTCATATTGACCGCCTTTTGAGTTGAGTATGGTAATTGTGTGTGGGGGGAAATCAGTTGGTTGCGCTTATTACTGTTCCTTTTCCTTCAACGGAAAATTCGCCTACGTTGGCCGGGATCAGCATTGATTCACCTTTCTTGAGGGGAACGCTGTTGCCGTTCTTGTCGGTCACAACGATTGATCCGTCGATGCAGGTGTAGGTTGTGAAAGAATCGCTTTTCGGGTAGAAATATTTCTTGCCACCGTTGAATGTGAGCTTGTAGACGCAGAAGTGGTCGCAGGTCACAAGGTCGGAAATGCCGTCGACGTCGACACCGGGTTTTGTTACATAGCTCGGATAGACCTGATAGTCGATAGCGTCCTTAGCTTCCTCGACATGGAGCTGACGGGGTTTTCCGGTTTTTGCATCAACGCGGCCGAAGTCCCAGATGCGGTATGTGATGTCGGATGTTTCCTGCACTTCTACAAGGAGATTGCCGGCACCGATGCTGTGGATACGTCCGGCCGGAAGGAAGAATACATCGCCGGGAGCTGAGGTGTGGTGAGCCACAACGTCCATCAGAGATTTATCTTCAACGCGAGCCACGTATTCGTCGGGGGTGATTTTTTCTGCGAGTCCGGCGCAGATCTTGGCATCGGGTTCAGTGTCAACAATGTACCACATCTCGGTTTTGCCGAGTGAGTTGTGACGCTTTTTGGCGAGTTCGTCGTCGGGGTGAACCTGCAGGGACAGGTCGCCGGCGGCGTCAATTATCTTTATGAGCAGAGGGAAAGTGGTTCCGAAGCGGCGGATGTTTTTTTCACCAACAAGGTCGGCACCATATTTTTCGATCATCTCGGTCAGGGTCTTTCCGGCATCGGGGCCGTTTTCCACGATTGATTCGTTGCCCTTGACTCCGGAGATTTCCCAGCTTTCACCGATCTGGGTCTGATCTGTTGTGATTCCTTTGAAGGGGGCTATTTTCTCGCCTCCCCAGATGGCCGATTTAAGGATGGGCCGAAATTTCAGCGGTGTGATGTTTGTGTTGCTCATATCTGTTATTCTGTAATTGCGTGTTGTTATTTTCTATGGAAATACAAAGGTATGCAAAAAAAGCTTGTGGTGCAACAAAATAATGACAATTTTGTGATTAGAGTGTTACTCTTCGGCTACAATTTGATTTCTTATTGGAAATAAAAGATAATAAGTGGTGAAAAACAGATACGGATAGCGGAAAAAATAGTAATTTTGAGAAGCACAAACATAGAAACTGTTTACACTGGAAATCTCATGACTGCTTTTTTGATTTCACTGGCCGTCCTTATCGGTGGCTACATAATATACGGTGGAGCCGTTGACCGGATAATGGGAACGGACCGAAACCGCAAGATGCCAGCATATACGAAGCGCGACGACGTTGATTATCGCCCGATGAAGCCATGGCGCGTTTTTCTGATCCAGTTTCTGAACATCGCCGGGCTTGGGCCGATTTTCGGTGCTATCATGGGAATCATGTTCGGGCCGGCAGCATTTCTATGGATCGCCTTAGGCACAATCTTCGCCGGAGCTGTACATGATTTCTGCTCAGGAGTTATCTCGATCCGGATGGATGGGGCTTCGCTTCCGGAGATTGTGGGAAGCCAGCTGGGCAATGGTGTCCGTCGGCTGATGGGGGTGTTCTCTGTCCTGCTGCTGATTCTTGTGGCTGCCGTGTTCGTGCTTACTCCGGCCGGACTTCTTGCCGCGATGACGCCAGACGCATTGACAACGGGGTTCTGGATCGTAGCTATCTTTGCTTATTATATTCTTGCCACGTTGCTGCCTATCGACAAGCTTATCGGCAATCTATATCCATTGTTCGGGGGTGCGTTGCTTTTTATGGCGATCGGAATCCTCGGTGTGCTGTTGTTTGGCGATGTCAGTATTCCGGTCAGTTTCAATGATGGTTTCGAAAGCCACTCAGCATCCGGAAGCCCTGTGATGCCGATGATGTTTGTGAGCATTGCCTGTGGCGCGATCTCCGGATTTCATGCCACACAGTCACCGATGATGGCCCGTTGCCTGACCAATGAGAAGCTTGCCCGACCGATATTCTACGGTGCGATGGTGGCTGAAGGCATAGTGGCTCTGATATGGGCTGCTGCCGCGGTTGCCTTCACCGGCGGCTATGAACAGCTTGCGGAATACATGGCATCGGGCAACACTGCCGGATCTCTGGTGCATGACATCTCTTTTGGCTGGCTGGGGACGTTTGGCGGTATTCTTGCCGTGCTTGGAGTGGTGGCCGCACCGATCACGACCGGAGACACTGCGTTGAGGTCGGCGCGTCTGACGCTTGCCGATTTCCTTAGATTCAACCAAAGCGCATTATGGCGCCGTCTGGTTGTCGCCGTGCCGTTATTTGCGCTGACGGCGGCAGTTATGATGATAGATTTCCAGATATTGTGGCGTTATTTCGCGTGGTGCAACCAGACACTTGCGGTGTTCACACTGTGGGCTGTGACGGTCTATCTCTCGCGTTACGGCAAGTATCTCTATGCCATAAGCCTTGTCCCGGCTATGTTCATGACGGCTGTCTGTACGTCCTACCTGCTGTGTGCTCCGCAGCCGGAGGGCTTTGGACTGGATGTTAAACTGGCCGGAACGATAGCTGCCGGAGTCTCCTCCGTTTTATGCGTTTTGTTTTCTGTTTTTAAACCGGATTCACTCAATGGACTTCAAACAACTCGATCTTAAGAACCGTAGATATAATTTTCATTCCCATACGCAGTTCTGTGACGGACATGCACCGATGGAAGCGTTTGCAGCAGCCGCGTCGGCTGCCGGATTCTCTCACTATGGCTTTTCGCCGCATTCACCAGTTCCGATCGAATCGCCTTGCAATATGTCGCATGATGATGTAGGGGCTTATCTTTCCGAGGTAGACCGCCTGAAGGGACTATATGGATCCGGGACGCAGTTCTATGCCTCGATGGAGATTGACTTTCTCGGGCCGCAATGGGGGCCGTCGTCGGCATATTTCGATTCTCTTCCGCTCGACTACCGGATCGGATCGGTGCATTTCATCCCGTCGCAAGATGGAGAGCTTGTGGATATCGACGGGCGTTTTGAGTCGTTCAGGCGCAAGATGTCGCGAAATTTCCGGAATGATATCCGGTATGTGGTCAACACGTTTTTCGACCAATCGCTTGAAATGCTGTCGCGCGGCGGACTTGATATAATCGGTCACTATGATAAGGTGAGCCATAACGCGTCGCACTTTCATCCCGGTCTGGAGCAAGAGGGGTGGTACGTTGACCGGCTGAATGGATTGACCGATGAGATAATAAAGAGTGGGGTGGCTGTGGAGATCAACACCAAGCAATGGACTGATCACCACCGTATGTTCCCGGCTATCGGAATGTGGCGCAGGCTGATCGACAGTGGTGTCACGATCCTTGTGAACAGTGACGCCCATTATCCTGAACTTATTGATGCATCGCGCAAGCTGGCATTCCTGATGCTCGACTCGTTGGAAAACAGATGATATTTTTCTGATTGAGGCGCATATTGGATCCGGAAGTGTCGGATCGCTCAATGAAATAAAGCGGCCGCTGAGAGGGAGACATTTCCCATCAGCGGCCGCTGCAAGCTGGATTAAGGTTGTTTCTTATTTGTCGAGGTGCTCGTACTGGAGAGTCTTCGTCGGCATGTCGCATACTTCAGCAGGACCGAAGTACTGGATCGGGCCGGGGAATACATACTGGGTGTTGAGAGCCCAGTCGTCGCGTTTAGCGGCGAAGCGCTGGAAGGGAGTGCCTTCGAGGCGTACGAGTGCCTTTTGGATCACGGGTTTCATTTCACCGTGGCGGCGTTCCATGTTGAACATCATCGAGATTGGAATACCACCTGCGAGCCACTGAACAGAGGGTTTGGTCAGGTTGCGGAGGCTCGACATGTAGCCGGTCACTCCGGCGTTGATCAGCATGGCTGCATTGTAGCCGAGAGCGTAGCAATAGTCGGCGTCGAAGTTTGAAGGCGCAGCGCAGCGTCCTTCGTAGCCGAAGAAGTGGTGGAGGGGTGAGAACTTACCATTGTAAGAACCGGCCTTAGCCATTTCCTTGAGGCGGTTGCCAACCATTTCGCTGAGAAGTTTCTCGGTTTCGATGAGCGATACCTGAACGTTTCCGTGGGGGTCGCGGTCGAGTGTGAGCTGACGTGCAACACCGGCAGGGAGCGATGCATATACGGTAGCAGAGTTCTGCGAGAGGTTTGCGATGACGAATTCACGCTGCTTCTCGGGAGCCCATTCTGCGAAATCGGGAGTCTTTGCGAGCAGGTCGTTGAGTTCGGCGATGAGGTTCTTCATGGCCGGAATGAACTCAATGAGACCTTCGGGGATGAGGACAGTACCGAAGTTGTTGCCGTTTTCAGCACGTTTTGCAACGATGTCGGCTATATAGTTTACAACATCCTGAAGAGTCTGGTTCTTAGCTTCAACTTCTTCAGAAACGATGCAGACGTTGGGCTGAGTCTGGAGTGCGCATTCAAGAGCGATGTGGGAAGCTGAACGGCCCATGAGCTTGATGAAGTGCCAGTATTTTTTAGCGGAGAAGCAGTCGCGCTGGATGTTGCCGATAAGTTCGGAATATACTTTTGTTGCGGTGTCGAAACCGAAAGAGGCTTCGATTACTTCGTTCTTGAGGTCGCCGTCGATAGTCTTGGGGCATCCGATGACCTGAACGCCTGCACCGATGTTCTTGTAATATTCAGCGAGTACAGCGGCGTTGGTGTTGGAGTCGTCGCCACCGATGATCACGAGGGCAGAGATGCCGAGCTGCTTGAGGATTTCAAGGCCTTTGTCGAACTGTTCCTGCTTTTCGAGTTTTGTACGGCCTGAACCGATGATGTCGAAGCCACCGGTGTTGCGGTATTCGTCGATGATGTCGGCAGTGAGTTCGATGTAGTTGTGGTCAACGAGACCGCCGGGGCCCATGAGGAAACCGTAGAGACGGCTGTCCTTGTTGATTTTCTTGATGCCGTCGAAAAGACCGCAGATCACGTTGTGGCCGCCGGGAGCCTGACCACCTGAGAGGATCACGCCAACATTGACGGGCTTGCCGGCAATCTGTTTGCCGCTTTTTTCGAAGCGAAGTTCGGGCAGGCCGTAAGTGTTCGGGAACAGCTGTTTGATTTCTTCCTGATCGGCAACTGACTGGGTGGGCTCACCCTCGATAGCTACCACTGCACCTGTGAGGGTGACGGGGAGCTTGGGTTGATAGGCCGCGCGGGCTATCTGCAAAGCACTTTTCTTCATTTAGTTAAATGTATGATTAACGGTTAAAAATTCGTTTTGTAATTTGGGTGCAAATTTCGTAAAAAAAATCGGGATTGTCAATTCCGACGGGTTTAATTTTATGTAAAATTGTTGAAATGTAATGTTTTGCCTATTTATCAGATATTCACTGGGTTTCCGGTTATTGCGATGCGCAGGAGCTCGGGGCGTAGATATCTGGAGGCCATTTCGGCTATAATATCGGGTGTCAGGGAGCGGATGGCTTGCTGCTTGGCTTCGAAGTAGCCATCGGGAAGACCGGAGAGTATTGTGGTGGCATGATGGTTGGTGATTGCGAGCGGAGAGTCAAGGACGGCCACCTGTGTGGCCTGTGCGGCCTGACGGATACGCGTCAATTCGTCGCCATGGCATGGGTCGGAGGAAAGACGTGACAGCTCGGAACGCACCTCATCGATCAGGCGGCCAGTGTGGGCGTTGTCGGTCTCGGCGGCGATTTCTATGTAGGAATCGTCGATATATCCTTGCAGAGATGCCGATATCCCATAGGTCAATCCTTTGTCCTCGCGGATGTTGAGCATCAGACGACTGCCGAAATATCCTCCAAGGGCAAAGACTGTCATGTGGAGTGGCAGATAGTCGGGATGGGAACGGGGAATGGCCGGGAGAGTCAGTACGACGCTGCTTTGTGAGGCGTTTTCGAGCCTGATCAGGTCGGGTTCAGCTCCGGAGGGAGCCATGGGGTTGAATGTCCGGCATCGGAGGGACGATGGATTTGACTGGAGTGCGGCAATGTTGAATATGTCGATGATTTCGCGGATCTCATCTTCTGAGATATCGGCGCATATAAGGACGGTCACGGCCGAGGCTCCGGCGTGGGCGGAATGGAACCGCTTTAGATCGTCGGCGGTGATGCGTCGTATGTCGTCTGGCGTATCTTCGGTTGCAAGGGGATGGTTTTCACCCATGATCATTTTCTCGGAACGGCATCGGCTGAGATAGGCCACATTGGAGCGTGACACCTCGATATTGCGTGCCAATGATTCCCGTCGGACTGTCAGCTCCTGTTCCGGGAAAGACGGGTGGAAGATCAGGTCGGCAAAGACGGGGAGCACATTTTTCAGGCGATGGCGCAGGGTGAATATGGAGTGGCGTGTATGATGTGATGATGGTGATGATTTGATCCAGGCGCCATTGAAGTCCAGATGAGAGGCGATCTCAGCCCCGGACATCGAACGCGAACCTTCGCGCTGCATGTCGGCGGCGAGTACAGCGATGGCCGGGGAAGTCGCTTCGGCAAAGCCACCGTTGACTATGACTGAAATGTTGGCTATATCTTTGTCGCAGCGGTCATAGAACAGAAATGTCATGCCGGACGGCAGTGTGAACCGGCGCATCGGCGGCAGTGTGAGTGGTCTTATTGTTGAGATCGGTGGTGGAGTCTGTCGGAAATTCATAGGGCAAGGTGTTGATGGTCATAGCGTCGGCGAGCCTCATTGAGATCGGCTGGGGTGTCGACGCTGAAAGATGTTGAGTCGGTGACTTCGATCCGGATGTTCATCCCGTTTTCAAGCCAACGTAGCTGTTCAAGCCGCTCGGCTTGTTCGAGAGGACTGTCGGGCAGCGACACGGCTTTCTCCAGGGCACCGAGACGGAAGGCGTACATGCCGATGTGGATATGGAATGTGGCGGTTTCAAGCCATTGTTGCCACTTGGCGTCGCGGACGTATGGGATTATTGATCTGCTGAAATAGAGCGCTCGGCCTTGTTTGGTGAAGGTCACCTTGGGAGTGTCGGGCGAAAAGAGAGCTTCGAAGCCGTCGGCCGGATCGAACCGCCGCGCCAGAGTGGCTATCTCAACCTCTGGATCGCGGAAGGCATCAACCAGCCGTGAGATGTCGGATGCCGGCATGAAAGGCTCGTCGCCTTGGATGTTGACCACTATGTCGGGTGTCAGCCCGAGATTTCGTATCGCTTCGAGGCAACGGGCAGTGCCGTTGGGGCAATCCGTGGATGTCATCACAGCCCGGCCTCCCAGCCCGGTCACAGTCTCAAATATGCGACGGTCGTCGGTCGCGACCCATACATTGTTGCCAAGGGCGAGCGAGGCGTTGCGATATACGTGCCAGACCATTGGGTCGGGACCTATCATTTCAAGCGGCTTGCCGGGGAGTCTGGTTGATGAGAATCGAGCCGGTATGATTCCAATTGTGTTCATTCTGGTTTTCGCTTATCTTTACAAAATTAACGAAAAATGGGTGTTTGGCAAAAAAATGTTTGCAAGTGAATGTGAAAAGATGTATATTTGTCAAATAAATTTTTAGTAACCTTAAATTCTATTGAATGAAAAAAATTCTACTTTCGGCTGTTTTAGGGGCGACTGCTCTGCTGGCCGGAGCGTCGATCAATGGCTACAAAAGCGTTGTTTTCCATAATACGGATGGATCAAGTTTCGCTGTGGCTATGGAGGACGGAATGACGACCCGTGTGGCCGGAGGAAATGTGACCTTGTCGTGTGCCAAGGGCGACGTGGTTGTCCCATGTGAACAGTTGAAGTATTGGAACTATTCCGCATCGGATGGAGACAGCGGACTTTGGCAGGGGCTGGAGCTTGTCGGGTCGGATATGGTCGGTGTGGTGATTGAAGGCGATCGCATCAGTCTGCATAATCTGCCACAGAATTCAACCGTCGGTCTTTACTCTGTTGACGGACGCATGATTGTCAATGCACGAGTATCGGAATATTATGAGATCCCGACTTCAAATCTTGCGAACGGAGTCTATGTGTTAACATATAATGGTAAATCACTTAAAGTTGCTGTGAAATAATGAAAAAGATGTTAGTTTTTGGCTTGGCAGCCATGGGAATCGGCTTGTCGGCAATGGCTCAGAACGAGCATATCCATGTGTTCTGCAGCGATAAGAATTTCCATACTTTCAAGGGTACTGAGGCTCAGAGCATACTTTATTCAGGCGGCAATGCGACGACGGGATTCAATACGCTTGTGGTTCAGGATGCGTCGGGCAATCAGACCACTATAAGCCTCAGCGCGATCGATAGCGTGCAGGTCAGAATGACCGGTCTGCCGGAGTTTCACGTGAATCTGCTGGACGATCCGACAGCAACAGAGCTGTGGGGTGCGAAAGATCTTGTTCATGAAGCGACATTGCGCATGGACGGCAACGGCATGTATGATGATCTTCCCGAACAGACGGTTGAGTTCAGAGGCCGAGGAAACTCGACCTGGAATATGAAAAAGAAACCATATCGCTTCAAAATGTCGAGCAAAGCTAAGGTTTGTGGTCTTGCAAAGGCTAAGTCATTTGCATTGATCGCTAATTATATAGACTGTTCGCTGATGCGCAATTCAGTTGCACTTTGGGTGTCAAATTGGTTTGAAATGCCTTACTCAAACCATTGTGTGCCTGTGAAAGTTTATCTGAATGGTATCTACAAGGGTGCGTATATGCTGACGGAGAAGATCGGTGTAGGTGGCGGAAGTGTCGACATTGATGAAAATACCGGCATGCTATTTGAGCTTGACTCGAATTATGATGAGGATTTCAAATTTTATTTCAACCTGAGCAACTATTCTACTTCATCGTCCGCTTATGGTAGCATGACCGGCTATCTTCCGGTTATGGTAAAGGATCCGGATCTGACAGAAGTATGTGAGGCTCTCGGGACAACGACTTCGGCTTATTTCTCGGAATGGACGGCCGATTTTGTGGAGATGGCAAAAGCTGTCATGTCGACTCCTGCTGATGGCGATCTGTCGAAATATCTTGACCTTGAGTCGGTAGCTGAATTCTTTGTTGTCAACAGCCTGGCGAATAATCATGAGATGAAGCATCCGAAGAGCTTCTATCTCTACAAGAAAAGCCTCGAGGAAGGAGAAGTGTATCATTTTGGTCCTACATGGGACTTCGACTGGGCTTTCACATTTGACGGAAAAGAGGGCGCATCTGCTTCAGTCCCTCTTGTTTCATCAAACGGCGATTGTGGTGGATATACATTCATCAAGGCTCTCTTTCAAAACAAAGCATTCCGGGCTATCTACAAGCAGAAATGGGATACGTTTGTCGCAGACGGTTATCCTGAATTGCTGAAGTATATGGAGGAATATGCTACTCTGATCGAGCCAACGGCAAAAGAAAACGGGTTGCTGTGGCCGGCTGATTATGATGTTTCCTGGCGTTTGAGTGAGTCATCGTTTGAATTCCGCAAGTATTTCGGGGAACTGAAAACATGGCTTCAGCAGCGTGTGGATTATTGCAATTCCCACGTGAATTACGGCATTTATCAATAATCCGATATAGACCGAATAAAAGGATCCGGATGGATGGCTGAGGCTGTTCGTCCGGCTCTTTTTTTGTGTTGTGGAGGATGTAAGATGAAAAATTAAGATCGGAAGCGCAGAAAAGCGCGCTAAATTGCTGAATATTTTGTAAATTTGCAAAAATTTTTTGTAAACCGGTTATGAAAAAGTTTAACGTCTACGATAAGTTCAATCTTTCCGATGTCAACAAGCAGGTGCTTGAGCAGTGGAAAGCCAGCAATCTTTTTGAACAAAGCATGAAAGAACGCGAGGGCTGCCCCTCGTTCGTGTTCTATGAGGGTCCTCCAAGTGCCAACGGTATGCCCGGCATCCACCATGTGATGGCACGTACGATCAAGGATATATTCTGCCGCTACAAAACGATGAAGGGTTTCCATGTGAAGAGGAAAGCCGGATGGGATACACACGGACTTCCTGTGGAGCTTGGTGTGGAGAAGAGCCTCGGTATCACAAAAGAGGACATCGGCAAGAAAATATCGGTGGACGACTATAACAACGCCTGCCGTCAGGAGGTGATGAAATATACCCGTGAGTGGGAAACCCTGACCTCGTCGATGGGTTATTGGGTGGATATGAACGATCCGTATATCACCTACGACAACCGTTATATCGAATCCGTGTGGTGGCTTCTCCGCCAGCTCTATGACAAGGGTTTCCTTTACAAAGGCTACACTATCCAGCCGTATTCGCCGGCTGCCGGAACCGGTCTAAGCTCTCACGAGCTTAACCAGCCCGGATGCTACCGCGACGTGAAGGATACCACCTGTATCGCCCAGTTCGAGCTTCTCGATCCGAAGCCGGAGATGACAGGCTGGGGGAAGGCCTATTGCCTTGCATGGACAACCACTCCCTGGACTCTTCCGTCGAACACCGCGCTTGCCGTAGGTCCGCAGATCGATTATTGTGCGGTGCGCACCTACAATCCCTATTCCGGACAGCCTGTGACCGTAGTTGTGGCTGAGGCTCTGATGGGTTCGATCTTCAATCCCAAAGCTGCCGATCTGGCTCTCGATAGCTACAACAAAGGTGACAAGCTGATCCCATACGAAGTTGTTGCACGCTACAAAGGCTCTGACCTCGTGGGTCTCAACTATCAGCAGCTAATTCCCTGGGTGAATCCCGGAGAGGGTGCTTTCCGTGTTATCCCCGGTGATTATGTGACAACCGACGACGGTACGGGTATAGTGCATATCGCAGGAACATTCGGTGCTGACGACCTCCGTGTGTCGAAAGCCGCAGGAGTGCCGCCGCTTCATCTGATTGACCGCGACGGTAATATCCGTCCGATGGTCGATATGACAGGCCGTTTCTATCTGCTCAGTGATCTTGACGAGAAATTCGTTAGTGAAATGGTGGATGTGGAGGCTTACACGCCGTGGCAGGGCAAATATGTCAAGAATGCCTACGATCCGGAAAAGACTGAAAAGGATGAGACGCTGGATGTCGAGATCTGTATGTGGCTCAAACAGAATGACAAGGTGTTCCGCATCGAAAAACATACCCACAACTATCCTCACTGCTGGCGCACGGACAAACCGGTGCTCTATTATCCGCTCGACAGCTGGTTTATCCGCACTACAGCTGTCAGGGAACGTCTGATGCAGCTCAACGAGGGTATCAAGTGGAAACCGCAGTCGACCGGTACAGGGCGATTCGGGAAGTGGCTTGAGAACCTTCAGGACTGGAACCTGTCACGTTCACGCTACTGGGGCACACCGCTCCCGATCTGGCGTACTGACGACGCGCAGGAGGAGATCTGCATAGACTCAGTAGAGACCCTGTTCAATGAAATAGACCGTGCTGTTGAGGCCGGCTTGATGAAGTCGAATCCCTATCGCGACCGCGGTTTTGTCCCGGGCGACTATTCGAAGGCCAATTATGAGAAAATCGATCTCCACCGCCCATACGTGGACGACATCGTGCTTCTCTCACCCAGCGGCCGCCCGATGCACCGCGAGACCGACCTGATCGACGTGTGGTTCGATTCCGGTTCCATGCCATACGCACAGATCCACTATCCGTTTGAAAACAAGGATGGTCTTGACAATGGCGAGCTTTATCCGGCCGACTTCATTGCCGAGGGTGTTGACCAGACACGCGGATGGTTCTTCACGCTGCATGCCATAGCCGGCATGGTGTTTGATTCCGTTGCCTACAAGGCGGTGATCTCCAATGGCCTTGTGCTTGACAAAGACGGCAACAAGATGTCGAAACGTCTCGGCAATGCTGTCAATCCGTTTGAGGCTATCGAGAAGTATGGCTCTGATCCATTGCGCTGGTACATGATCGCCAACTCATCGCCATGGGATAACCTGAAATTCGATCCTGCCGGGGTGCAGGAAGCAGCCCGTAAGCTGTTCGCCACACTCCACAACACATATTCGTTCTTCGCGCTTTATGCCAACGTGGATGGTTTTGACAACAGTCAGCCTCAGATCCCTGTTGCCGAGCGTCCGGAAATCGACCGCTGGATCATCTCGCTTCTCAATACTCTTGTGAAGACCGTGGATGAGGCTCTGGCGGACTATGAACCGACCCGTGCCGCCCGTGCGATCAACGATTTTGTCAACGACAATCTTTCCAACTGGTATGTACGTCTCAACCGCAAGCGTTTCTGGGGTAAGGAGATGGATGCCGACAAACTGGCTGCCTTCCAGACGCTCTACACCTGTCTTGAGACCGTGGCACTGCTGATAGCCCCTGTGGCTCCGTTCTATGCTGACCGTCTGTATGCCGATCTGACTGCAGTGACTCGTCCCGGCAGCAAGTCGATCCATTTGCAGGACTTCCCGAAAGTTGACGAGAGCGTGATAGATCCGTCGCTTGAGAGCCGCATGGCACTTGCCCAGCAGATCACCTCAATGGTGCTCTCCCTGCGTCGCAAAGCGGATCTGAAGGTCCGTCAGCCGTTGAGCCGGATAATGATTCCTGCCGTGGATGACGCCCAGCGCCAGGCAATCGAGTCGATGAAAGATCTGATCCTTAGTGAGGTTAATGTTAAAGGCCTCGATCTTGTTGATGGCGATTCGGGTGTGCTCGTGAAGCGTGTGAAGCCCGATTTCAAGAAACTCGGCCCGAAATTCGGCAAGATGATGAAGCAGGTGGCGGCAGCTATCCAGCAGATGAGCCAGCCGCAGATCTCCGAGCTTGAACGCAACGGCTCGATCTCAATGGCGATAGGCGATTCGGAGGCTCTGATTGATCTCGCAGATGTGGAGGTTATATCCGAGGATATCCCTGGTTGGCTCGTGGCCAATGAAGGCAATGTCACCGTTGCACTTGATATCACTCTTACGCCTGAACTCCGCAACGAGGGTATTGCGCGCGACATTGTCAACCGCATCCAGAATATCCGCAAGAGCCGTGGCTACGAGATCACAGACAAGATCGTACTGACCTTTGCAGCCGATCCTGCTTATGCTGATGCAATCGACCAGTTCGGTGACTATATCTCCCGTCAGGTTCTGGCCACGGAGATCAAGGCCGTTGAAAATTTCGACGCATCGAAAGAGGGAGTTGAGACTCTTGAACTCGATGAACTGAACATCCCGGTCGATATAGCGTTATCCTGATACACAAACATTACAATCCGTTTTAACAACTATGAGCGAAAAGACAAGATATTCCGACGAGGAACTTCAGGAATTCAAACAGTTGATTCTTGAAAAGCTGGCTAAGGCACAGCGTGACTACGATCTGCTGAAAGCCGATGTGACAAATACCGAAGGCAACGATATCGCCGATACGTCGCCAACGTTCAAGGTTCTTGAAGAGGGTGCCACGACTCTTTCCAAAGAGGAAAGCGGACGTCTGGCAGAGCGTCAGATGAAGTTTATCCAGCATCTGAAAGCAGCATTGGTGCGTATCGAAAACAAGACCTACGGCATCTGCCGCGAGACCGGCAAGCTTATCCCGAAGGAACGTCTTCGCGCAGTTCCACATGCCACTCTCGGCATTGACGCCAAGAATCAGGGAAACCGCTGATCGGGTGGCGGTGCTGCGTCAGAAAATCAATCATAGTTCATTATCACACATTATGAAATTATCCAAAGGGCAAATGGCAATGATTATCATCCTCGCGGTGATAATCATTGACCAGGCTTTGAAAATATGGGTCAAGACCGGTTTCTATCTCGGAGAAGAGATGATGATCTTCCCGTGGTTCCGGTTACTGTTTATCGAGAACAATGGCATGGCTTTCGGAATGGAGCTTGGAAGCAAGTTGTTTCTGACGCTTTTCCGCTTGTGTCTGGCCGGAGCGCTGATATGGTATATCTGGCGTATTAAGGACTCGCTATGTGTGCGCCGTGGCTACATAGTGTGTCTCTCTCTGATTGTGGCCGGTGCGATAGGCAATATCATTGACTGCATGTTCTATGGCATTATTTTCAATAATCCTATGCCGCCGGAAGTGGCGACCCTTTTCCCGGAAGGGGGAGGCTACGGGACATTGTTCCATGGACGTGTTGTCGATATGCTGTATTTCCCATTGTTTTCATTCACATGGCCCGATTGGGTACCTATGCTCGGCGGCTCGGTGTTTGAATTCTTCAAGCCTATATTCAATTTTGCCGATGCAGCGATAACTGTCGGTATTATCGCCTTGATATTGTTCTATCATAAAGAGATTGCCGCGCCATCCAAACTGGATGCCTGCAAGACCGATTCCGACGGGGAATAAAGCAAAGAGAGACATGGAACTGATTCGACTGATCAGACGGATTGTGCCGGTTGTAGCACTGACAGCTGCAATGGCAGCCTGCACCGGAGTGCCGGACGATGTGCTGGATAAAGAGGAAATGGCGCAACTTTTAGCGGATGTACATACCGGTGAGGCTGTAGTGGAGGCCAATATATCGGCGTTTCCAACCGATTCCGTGAAACGGGCTTTCAAGCAGTCGATCTTTAAAAAACATGGCCTGACAACGGCGCAGGTGGATCGCTCGCTGCGCTGGTATGGCAACCATATGGATAAGTATGTTGAGGTCTACGACCGTGTCCTTGAGATTATCAACGAGGATATGGAAACGGCGCGTCAGCAGGCCGGGGTCACCGGTGGCGATGCTATCCAGTCGGGTTCGTCGCTTGCTCTGGAGGGAGATTCTGTAGATGTGTGGAACGATGTGCGCTTCCGTCCGTTTGCCGACAATCTTCCGTCGGATTACCTTCCATTCCTCCTGACCTACGATATGAACTGGGAGCGTGGCGATGTCTATACATTGCGCTCCAAATTGATCGGCAACAGCCATCCGGCCCGTTTTTCTGTAGCTGTGGATTATAGCGATGGCAGCACGGAAACGTTCTCGCAAAGCATGATCGGAGAAGGCTGGCATGAAGTGGGCTTCGCACTCGATTCAGCCCGTACGGCTCGTGAGATCTACGGAGCGGTGTGGTATGATGCCCCCGGCCAGGAGAAAGCCTATATTGATTCCGTGACGTTGACACGCACGCGATGGAACACCGGCCGCAAGCCTTTGCGCGTGAATATGCGTAGGACGTATTCCAAGCGTTATTCCGGAAAGTTTGATTAATCAGTGGAGCGGATTTTCGCGCATAAGATTCTGTATCGAGGGGTCTGCTATGAAAAACATGTGGCGGAGCTTTCGGCTGACGGATCTGTACGCTTTTTCCCTTTTGAACACGAAATTCCTTTCACCCGATTCTATTCAGGGACAGTGGCTCTGTCGGTTTCCGATGGTCATTTCGTTGTCGAGCAGCTGTAGCGTGGTGGATTAAGGGCCGGGAAGGCTTCATCTGCTATTTGAGCTAATATAGAATGGCTTGATGGGATATTAGCCTCGTGAGGCTTTGTTGTAGAGTACGATGGCGATGATTATGTATACGAAGTTCGGGATCCACATGGCTATTGCCGGGGATGTGTAGCCTGAGACGGCGAATGTGGATGTCACGGTCATGAAGAGGATGTAGCTGAAGCTGAGCACGAGTCCGATGCCGATGTTGACACCCATGCCTCCTTTGACTTTACGCGAAGACAGGGACATGCCGATGACCGTGAGGATGAAAGCGGCAGCTGTCATGGCGAAGCGTCGCTGGTATTCAATCTCGAAGGATTTTATGTTAGCCACACCGCGCGATTTCTGTCGGTTGATATAATCATTTAGGTCGGGGGTGGTCATGGTCTCATGGTCGTTGGCTGATATGAGGAAGTCGCGCGGCTCGATAGGAATGACCGTGTCGAGCTTCATGCCTCGTTTGATCTCCTCCCGGTCGCCTTTGAAGTTTCGGATCGTGTAGTCGCGCACCTGCCAGTTGTGGAGGGAGTCATAGCGGATGGTTTGAGCCGTGAGTTTTGAGATAAGTTTCTTGTCCTTGAATGAATCGAGCGAGAATTTGTAGCCGGTGCGCGTTGTGGCATCGTAACGGCTCATGTAGGCAATCTCTCCTTTAGCTACCTGAAGCTGGATGTTTATGCCGTATTCAACGCGTTTGTTCTTGACGTAGGTGTTGGTGTAGTTTATTCGCTTTACGTTGGCCGGAGGTATAATATATGCACTTAGAATGTATGTCGCAGCGGCTATCACGGCAGCTGAGATCAGATATGGCCGGAGCAAGCGACGGAAACTCATTCCGGTGGAGAGCATGGCGATGATCTCGGAGTTGTCGGCGAGCTTTGACGTGAAGAAAATCACGGCAATGAACGTGAACAGCGGACTGAATTGGTTGGCGAAGTAGGGGAGGAAGTTGAGGAAGTAGTCGAAGAGCGTTTCTTTCAGGGGAGCTTTGAGGAACGCATCGAGTTTTTCGTTCACGTCGAACATGATCGTGATCGCCAGAATAAGAACTATGGCGAAGATATATGTTCCGAGGAATTTACGGATTATATACCAGTCGAGTATTTTCAGAGGCGGTTTTATGCGGTTCACGATTGTTCGGGACGAATAGTAACGATTGTATTAATGGATCAAAGGCGACGTTGCACGCGTTCAAGGATCTGAGGCTTCCATGTTGCGAAGTCACCTTCTATGATATGGCGCCGGGCTTCCCCGACGAGCCAGAGGTAGAACGCGAGATTGTGGATCGAAGCGATTTGCATGGCGAGGAGTTCCTGGGCGATGAACAGATGGCGTACATAGGCTTTCGAGTAGGCATGGTCGACAAAGCTTGTGCCTTCGGGATCGAGCGGAGAGAAGTCGTCGGCCCATTTCTTGTTTCGCATGTTCATTATGCCTTGGGATGTGAAGAGCATTCCGTTTCGTCCGTTACGCGTGGGCATCACGCAGTCCATCATGTCAACGCCACGGTCAATGGCCTCTATGATGTTGGCCGGTGTGCCTACGCCCATGAGGTAGCGTGGTTTGTCCTTGGGAAGGATTTCATTGACGGTCTCGATCATTTCGTACATCACTTCTGTGGGTTCGCCTACAGCGAGTCCGCCGATGGCATTGCCGTCGGCACCGAGATCGCTGATGAATTTGGCGGATTCACGTCGCAGATCCTTGTAGCGTACGCCCTGGACTATGGGGAAATAGGCCTGAGAGTGGCCGTAAAGGCCTTCGGTCTCTTTGTATCTTTTCCATCCTCGCAGCAACCAGCGGTGGGTCAGTCCGAGGGATTTTTTTGCGTAGTCATATTCAGCCATACCTGGAGGGCATTCGTCGAGAGCCATCATTATGTCGGAACCGATGATGCGCTGTATGTCGACAACGTTCTCGGGGGTGAAAAGATGGCGCGAACCGTCGATATGACTCCTGAAATGAGCGCCTTCTTCGGATAGCTTGCGTCGGTCGGAGAGGGAGAAAACCTGAAAACCGCCACTGTCGGTCAGAATTGGGCGGTCCCATCCGATGAATTTATGCAGCCCACCTGCCTGACGGAGAATGTCGGTTCCGGGACGGAGGTAGAGATGGTATGTGTTGCCGAGTATGATACGGGCGTTTATATCGTCGTGCAACTCGCGCTGGTGGACACCTTTCACACTGCCGACAGTGCCGACGGGCATGAAGATAGGTGTTGGTATGGTGCCGTGGTCGGTAGTGATTTCACCGGCACGGGCGTCTGTTCCTGGTGCTGTTGCCTGTAGTTTGAATTCCATGTCGCAAAGTTAGTGAAAAATCGCCAAAAATAGCAATAATCAGCGTATGTCGATCAGTTTGTGGGTCTGTAGAGACAATCGCCAATGTGGATTGGCAAGGATATAGTCGACCACCGCCTGAGTGTTCGAGCAGGAGAGGGGCTGGAGGAAGTGGTGACGGGCTGTCGGAAGGGAGTTCCTGATGGCCTCCGGGTCGTTGCCGTCGAACACTATCTTTAGTTCGTCGATGCGGTCGATGGCCAGAGGCGGCTGTTTAGGGGAGCATGTCACCCAGTCTATGCCGTCGGGGACCGGAAGAGTGCCATTGGTCTCAACGGCGATTGTGAAACCGGCGTTCTTGAGGGCTGAGATCAGCTCGTTGTCGGCTTGCAGGAGCGGTTCACCACCGGTCAGCACAAGGTGGCGTGGCTTAAACGCTGAGACTTCGGACACTATCTCGGATGCGGACATTTCGCGGAATGAAGTGAAATCGGTGTCGCAGAACGGACATCGGCGGTTGCAGCCGCTCATCCGCAGGAACACGGATGCTGTTCCCGTGTGGAATCCCTCGCCCTGAAGAGATGCGAATATTTCGTTAACCCGATAGCGTCGGTCAGTCGATTTCATAGGCAGCGATGTTACCTTCACTTTCCTGCACTTCCACGCGGTAGCAGTTTTCCACCCGGGAGCATATCCAGTGGGCAATATTCTCGGCGGTAGGGTTGAACGGGAGCACTTCGTTGAAGTTTTTGTGGTCGAGCATCTCGGTGATTTCCTGTTTGATGTGGGAAAAGTCGGTCACCATGCCGTTTTTGTTGAGTCCTTCGGCGCGACAGAAAACTGTGATGATCCAGTTGTGGCCGTGGAGCCGGGAACATTTACTCTCGTAGTCGAGACAAAGGCTGTGGGCTCCGGATATTTCGATTCTTTTTTGCAGATAGTACATCGTCGGTGGGTGTCAGTTGATTCTTTTGAGATTCATTTTTTCGCCAAGCTGAAGCATGAATTGGAATGCGGCATCATGTTCGTTGGGTATGATACCTTCGATCACGGCATCTTTGATGGCGTTCTTTATCTCACCTACGGGTCGCGACGGAGCAAGACCGAAGGTGGACATTATTTCTTCGCCGGAGACCGGGGGCTGGAAGAGGCGCAGGTGGTCGCGTTCGTTGACATCGGCCATTTTCTCAAGCACGTGCTGGAAATTGGCCAGATGGCGGCGTACTTTCTCCTGATTGCGCGAGGTTATGTCTGCTCGGCACAGTAGCATGAGGTCGTCGAGATCTTCTGCGGCATCTACTATCAGACGGCGAATGGCAGAGTCGGTAACGGTTTCTTCGACAAGGGCTATGGGGCGCATGTGGAGCTCAACGAGTTTCTGGACTCTTTTGAGTGGTTCGCCAAGAGGCATTTTCAGCGCACGGAATATCTTGCCAACCATCTTGGCTCCGATGAAATTATGGTTGTGGAAAGTCCAGCCGGTCTCTTCGTCCCAGCGTTTAGTGGCCGGCTTGCCGATATCATGGAGCAGCGCGCCCCATCGGAGCCATAGGTCGTCGGACTGCTCGGCAACGCGGTCGAGTACGAGCATGGTGTGGTCGAAGTTGTCCTTGTGGCCGCGTCCACGCACCGTCTCCACTCCACGCATGGCCTGCAATTGCGGCAGAATACGGGCGAGCAGTCCGCTGTCGGACAGTAATCTCCATCCGATGGATGGCCGGGGAGAACGCATGATTTTTTCCAGTTCGGTGGAGATCCGTTCGCGTGTTATTATGTCGATTCTTGAAGCGTTGCGTTTGATAGCCTCGAAGGTCTCGGGGAAGATACGGAAATCGAGTTGCGTGGCAAAGCGGATGGCGCGCATCATGCGGAGGGGATCGTCACTGAATGTGATGTCGGGATCGAGAGGGGTGCGTATAATCCGGTTTCTCAAGTCGTCGACACCTCCGAACCGGTCGATCAGTGTCCCGAAGTTTTCGGCGTTTACGGCGATTGCCATGGCATTGATAGTGAAGTCGCGTCGCGAAATATCATCGTCGAGTGTGCCTTCCTCCACTATGGGATTGCGAGAGTCGGCGCGGTAGCTTTCACGTCGTGCTCCAACGAATTCAAGCTCAGTGGCACCCAGACGCACCTGGGCTGTGCCATAGGTGCGGAACACGCTGACATGCGCTCCACGTCCAAGTAGGGCAGCTACTTCGCGAGCGATGGCAATTCCACTGCCTTGTCCCACGGCCACGAAGTCGATATCCTTGGAATGGCGCTTCAGGAAAAGATCGCGCACGTATCCGCCGACGGCGTAACAAGGCAAACCGAGATTGTCGGCAGCGCGGCCTACGGTCTCAAATGCTTTTCGGTCTATTCGCCGGATGATTTCTTGATCCATCATTCAAATGATATAATTTCTTCGGGAGCATTAGTGAGGCATCGTGCCGGTCCGTCGGCCATCACAACGTATGTGTTTTCGATTCCGACAGCTCCGGTTCCCGGGATTACGAATTTCGGCTCAAGGGCTATTACGTTTCCGGCAGCAAGGATGTCGCGGCTTCTGGGAGCTATGACGGGGCGTTCGTTGATCTCGATTCCTACGCCGTGGCCTATGAATCCGGCTTTCTGTCTATGGCCCATGAAATAGGGATGCAGTCCGGCTTCTTTGGCCATCTCCTCTGCTTTTTCATATAGAACTTTCGCCTCTATCCCCGGGCACATCATTTTCTGCAGGGTGTGGCAGATCTCGATGGAGCATTTGTGGGCGTGCATGGCGTTGTCGGATATTTTTTCAGGGGTGAATGTCCGCGTCATGTCGGTCATGTAGCCGGTGTAGTTGCCGTTGACATCGACCATCACGCTATCGGTAGGGCGTATTATAGAACCGTCGGCTCCGACCGGAAGCGAGGGGTCTATTCCGGCTCCACCCATGGCGAAATCGTAGGGCGTCGGGTTGTCGGCGTTCTCGCCTGTCAGCACATTGCCCATGTATAGTTCCATTGAGTCACCGCTTATCCGGAATTGTCCGAGACAGCCTTCAAGACGCGATGTGCGTTCGATCTCTATCTGTAGCTCGAGATCGGTCATTCCTTCGCGATAGAGGTGGGGGACACGGCGGTAGACTCTCTCCTGTTTGATTCCGGATTCAGCAATGCGTTCTATCTCCATGGGCGTTTTGATGGCACGGGCTGCCTGTAGCATGGGGGTGGCATCGATGGTTTTTGAACCGGGGAAGATCTTGAACAGGCGCATGGCAGCATTGTAGCCGAGAGTGCCGAGTTCAAGTCCTATGGTGGCCGGAACGTTGAGGCTCAGGGAAGCCGGGATTTCTTCCGGTTTGCGGATATAGACTATTCCGTCGCCTTCGAGCTTGACGGGACGACGTACGAAATAGATCGGCATTCCTTCTGCCGGTATGTAGACAAAACCGGCGAATACGCGTCCGGTAGTGTAGTATTTATTGGCGTTGTCGCTTATCATTATTGCATCGGCACCGGCGCGTTTCATTTCATCGCGCAGTTTTCCGAGGCGTGTCTTCTGTTCGTCGGGCGAAAGAAGGTTGATCTGCTGTGTCATGACTGTGACTATTGTTTTGGTTGAAGAAAGAAGTCGGCAATCTCTCTGAATGTGTTGGCACGGAAGTCGGCATCGGGTGCTGATCCGAAGCCGTAGGCCGCGTGCATGAATGGCAAACCGGCGGCATGGGTGCTCCGGCAGTCGCCTTCAGTGTCGCCTATGTAGACGGGAGCTTTGAGCCCATGGCGCTGGATAAGCGTCAGCATGTTGTCTTCCTTTGGACGATGAGTCTCTCCGTTTGTCAATGTGTCGGTGAACCATGGGCGGAGACCGGTGAAATCTAGAAACATGTTGAGACCGTCGGGGCCGCAGTTGCTGACCATGAACAGTTTGTAGTGTCGGGCCAGTTCCGGGATCAGTTCTGCCACTCCATCGTAGAGAGTCCCTCCGTCGCGAGGAAGTATCTCTTTATCTACGGCTCTGAGGGTGCCAGCAAACAGCTTCCTGTCGACTGAGACGGAGGCAATGCGGTCAATGATGCTGTCGAGTGTCATGCCCATGCACTGAAGGAGCTGTGTGCGGTCGGTTGACGCGTCAAGCCCCAGTCTGGAGTATGTTACGTTCCATATTTTGACATAAGTGTCGACGGCATCCCAGAGGGTGCCGTCCATATCGAATATCAGACTGTCGAAAGATGTATGTTCCATTGTGTCGTTATTCAATTGTCAGTCCTATTTTCTCGATGCCTCGTACGGTGTCGAGCCGCATGATGTGACGGACTTTAACCACAGAACTGTCGGCAACCGAGACGGGATGGGGCACACGGGCTTCGCATTGGTAGGAAGATCCTATGCCCGTTCCTTTCCAACGTCCGAGAGGATCAGCGAGTTCGATGTTGACGCTGTCGGTCCGCTGGATGCCTGATGAGTCGCGGTAGCAGACTTCAACCCACAGGTTGCGGTAGAGGAAGCTGTCGTTGTGGCGCACGGCAATTCGCATGTCGGTGGCTCCGGCTACATTGGCCATTGCGTTGAACGAAATGGAATCGCCGTAGGCCCAGCCTTTTTCCGGAAGCGACCGGAATTCGCTGTAGCGGTCGATCTGTCCGCTGCATGCAGCTGCCATGGCAATCAATGGTATAAGAATGTATGTGATCTTAAACCGGGGCATGTGGGAGAAATGCTTGTTATTGGTTGGACTTCTGGTCGGGTTGCCGGTCGGGATCGCGTGGTTGCTGTTGCTGTTCGCGTCTGTCACCGCGTTCGCGTTGCCGTCCGCGACGACGGTCGTTGTTGCGGTTGCGGTTTTGCGGACGTTCGGCAGCTCCGTTCTCTCTTGACATCTTGCCCTCTTTGGGTTCTGATGAGTCGGATGATGTGGTTTCGGCTGAATCGTCGCGCCGCTCTTTGGCCGGGCCGTCTTTTTTCGGCTTGCGTTTCTTTTTCTTCCGCTTGGAATCGAAACGCGATATGTTGTCCTGATCAAGGAGGTCGGCGTAAGGCTTTTTCTGTTTTGTCGAGTCGTCATCGTCGGGGAGCAGCGAAAGTGGCTTTTCTCCGGCTTTGTTCATTGCAATGACTTCAAAAGCGCGGTCGGCACTGATCGTGACAAGGTTGGCCGGAATGTTCTTGTCGGTGCTATAGGTTATCTGACGGTTGAATACGTCGAATTTGAAGTGATAATATGTGGAGTCGGCTGTTTCAAGACGCACATCTTTTCCCGGCAGACGCTTGAGAGCCTCCACGTATGTGTCGACTTCAAAGTTGAGGCAGCATTTGAGTTTTGCGCATTGTCCGGCAAGTTTCTGGGGATTGAGCGAGATGTCCTGAAAGCGAGCGGCGGCTGTGCCTACACTGACAAAGTTGGTCATCCAGCTGGCACAGCAGAGCGGTCGGCCGCAGGGGCCTATGCCGCCGATGCGTCCGGCTTCCTGACGTGCACCGATCTGCTTCATCTCAATCCTGACTTTGAATGCATCGGCAAGAACTTTGATGAGCTGACGGAAGTCGACGCGTTCGTCGGCGATATAATAGAATATCGCTTTGTTGCCGTCGCCCTGATATTCCACGTCGCCGATCTTCATGTTGAGTTTCAGATCTTCGGCAATCTTGCGTGCGCGGATCATCGTGTCGTTCTCTTTGGCTCTGGCTTCCTCGAATCTGTCGAGATCGGCCGGTTTGGCTTTACGGAGCACGCGTTTAATCTCGGTGTCGCTTTTCATGCCGGCTTTGCGCATCTGTCGGGCTACGAGTTCCCCGGTCAGGGTGACTTGACCGATATCGTGGCCTGGAGCGGCTTCAACAGCGACAATGTCGCCGATCGCGAGTGGCAGATGGAGCGAGTTACGGTAGAATCCTTTCCGGGTGTTCTTGAACTGTACTTCAACAATGTCGAAACTCGACTTATGACCGGGAATGTCGGCCAGCCAGTCGTAGCAGTGCAGTTTGCCTCTCGGATGTCTGTGGCAACATCCGGATCCATTGCGGACAGGCGCGTTTCCGGAATCTTTGCGTGCGGATTCTTCGGCTATGTTATCGTTTTCTGTAGCCATGGTTATTTAGCGAAGCTGACCGAACGGGTTTCACGAATCACGGTGATCTTCACCTGTCCGGGATAGGTCATTTCGTCCTGGATGCGTTTAGCGATCTCGGCCGAGAGTTTTTCAGTTTCAACATCGTCGATCTTGTCTGCGCCAACGATAACACGGAGCTCGCGACCGGCCTGGATAGCATAGGTCTTGATCACACCGGGATAGCTGAGGGCAAGCTGTTCAAGATCGTTGAGGCGTTTGATATAGGCCTCGACCATTTCGCGGCGAGCACCGGGACGGGCACCGGAGATGGCGTCGCAAACCTGCACGATCGGAGCCAGAAGTGAGGTCATCTCCACTTCGTCGTGGTGTGCGCCGATGGCGTTGCAGATCTCGGGCTTTTCTTTGTATTTCTCAGCCAGTTTCATGCCGAGCAGTGCGTGGGGCAGTTCGGGCTCTTCGTCGGGCACTTTGCCTATGTCATGGAGCAATCCGGCGCGACGCGCTTTTTTGGGATTCAGACCAAGTTCCGAGGCCATAACGGCACAAAGGTTGGCTGTTTCGCGTGAGTGCTGCAGGAGGTTCTGCCCGTAGCTTGAACGGTATTTCATTTTGCCTACAAGGCGCACAAGCTCCGGATGGAGGCCGTGGATGCCGAGGTCGATGGCGGTGCGTTTGCCGGTCTCGATGATCTCCTCCTCAACCTGACGGCGCACTTTGGCAACTACTTCTTCGATGCGTGCCGGGTGGATTCGTCCGTCGTTAACGAGCTGATGGAGAGCCAGACGTGCAATTTCACGGCGGACGGGATCAAAACCTGAGAGGACAATTGCCTCGGGGGTGTCGTCGACTATGATCTCGATTCCTGTGGCGGCTTCAAGAGCGCGGATGTTGCGGCCTTCACGTCCGATGATGCGTCCCTTGATCTCGTCGGAATCTATCTGGAATACGGTGACGGAGTTTTCGATAGCAGTTTCGGTAGCTACTCTCTGGATAGACTGCACGACGATGCGTTTTGCTTCTTTGTTGGCTGTCAGCTTGGCTTCGTCCATGATGTCGTTGATGTAGCTTTGGGCGGCGGTTTTTGCTTCATCTTTAAGAGATTCGATGAGTTTTTCCTTGGCTTCTTCCGATGACAGGCCTGACATGCGTTCAAGCTCTTCCTGGGCTTTGCGCTGGAGCAGGTCGAGCTCGTTCTTGCGTCCCTCGAGAGCTGCGAGCTGGTCATTGAGTTTCGCACGGGTCTGCTCGTTTTCGTTTCGTGCGCGTTGGTTTTCGCTCTGCTGCTGGTTTAGCTGCAATTCGCGCTGTTTGAGCTTGCTTTCTGTCGACTGGGCTTTCTGCATGCGCTGTGAAGCCTGTTTCTCAGCATCGGAGAGGATCTTCAATTCTTCTTCGCGCGCTTCAAGCAACTTGTTTTTCTTCATCACTTCGGCTTCAGCCTCGGCCTCTTCAATGATAGCTTTGGCTCTGCTGCGTGCCATGTTGCGCTGAACTATAATTGTGCCGATCACACCAATCGCCAAAGCCGCGATCGCTGATAAGGCCACATAAAGTATCATATTGTCCATTGTGTTGATTATATTGGGTTTGTAATATAAGGTTAATAAATAAAAATGTCCGCATCACTCACGCCGGGCTTGCGATCCGTTGTGTCGGTTTTCCGGATCAGGCTCGACGATAGTCGGTGCGGGTTTACAGATTTGTTATGACAAGGCGCTCTCGCCTATCAGTATTTTGTCGAGATCGGCCTCGAACCGGCCAAGAAGCTCGTCGGTCTGACGGGCTTGCGCCGCAAGGTTGAGATAGCCTTTGGCAAACAGCAGTGTCACTTTCGCCAGAATCTCTTGTGGAGTGTTGTCGGCGAACCTATGGCTGTAGGCTTCGTAGGCATGGTTGACCTCTTTGGCTACTGCGCGCAACAAAGGTTCTTCATCGGGAACGATTGTCAAAGCCAGCTTAGTGTTGGCGATGCGCAGCGTTATATCGAGTTTATCTTTCATCGCATCATTCTTTTAGCTCGTTGATGCATTTGTCTATGTCCCGCACCAATCCAGCTAAAAACGCCCGGCTTTTCTCAACGTCCTCGCGTCCTGGGGCTATGATGCCCATCATCCGCAGTTGCTCTATCTGGCGGTCTTTCGCGGTTAGTTCCCGTTCTTGACGTTCGATGGCTTTTTCCAGATCGCTGATTCTCTGTCGCATTGACGCGTTTTCTTCCTCAAGCAGAGCGTAGCGCTTAATAATGAGCTGCGCTTTGCCTTTCAGGCTGTCAAGTCGTTGCTGCAGATCGCCGGCCATTTTATTGCTAAATTTTTACAAAAGTAATGAATCTTTTTGTAAAAAGCATATCATTTACCCATATTTTTTCGTGATTCATTGAAAAAAATATGCTCTGATGGTGATCAGCGACGAGCGAGGATGTAGAGGGGGGAGTAGGTGAGGCTTGTCACCTGGTCGGCGAGGATGTGGCGCAGTGGTGTCAGGCTTTGCGCTGATGGGGTTATGGCGTTTACACCGGTACGGCGCAGGTGTTCGATCAGTTCACGGGAGGATGTGAATTGCAGTTCTATTCTGCCGGTTGAAATGTTGATTTCTTTCCAGTTGTCCCTGCTGAGTATGCGACGCCATGTTGCGGCATCGTAATATTCTGGTTGCGAGGGGAGATAGGGCTGTAGCTCGTGGAAGTTTTCCGGAGAGAATGTCGACAGGGCCAGCAGTCCGCCCGAAGCGAGCGTCCTATGGCATTGATGGATGAACGACGACGGGGAATTGAACCATTGGATTGCGGAGGAGCTTACTATCAGATCGAGCGACCGTTCCGGGATTTCACGTATTTTTGTTTCAGCGTCGCATGTGACGTGTTTGCCGGGGAGGTGCCGGGGTATTTCAGTGAGATCCCATAGGGTCAGAGCGTTGGGGGTGATGCGTTCGAGCAGTGCCGATGTGAGCATTCCTGTGCCCGTCCCCACTTCAAGCATGTTGATCGGGTCTTTTCCGTCGATGGCTGAGACGGTTAGCTCGGCGAGGTGGGATGCGATCCGCCGTTGCGCTATAGCTTCATCGTCGTAGCTTGTCTTTGAACGCCCGAAGCGTCCGGCTACGAGTCCTTTGTCGGTCAGCATTGAGCTGATGATGTGGTCAAAGTCGGGAAGGTGTGGCGAGTCGATGGTTTTTACGCAAGGGTGGGATGACCATGCGTTTTGTTGGTTCGCGGTCGGAATTATATGGTCGGAGGTGCCTATGTAGACAATGTCGAAGGTGTCGTCCATTTGGCTGGCTGCCGGTAAGGTGTCTATGGCTTTGAGTTCGTCGGCAAGTTCGTTGATATCACGCCGCGGATGCATGGCGTTGTAGGCGGATAGGCGTTCGGCGGATCCGCACATGCGTCGGTCGAATTTGGCAAGAGTCCGTTCGTTGAGACCGTTCATGGTACCATCGAAAATTGCGCGAGGGATTCCTTTGGTATCATCGACCGGAAATAGAGTGCCGTTGACGGCGGCTTTTGCCGTTATCGGCAGTTCCGGGTGATTGCGTAGGAAGTGGGCGGCGGCGGCGACTCCGAACGACCATGCTAACAGGCATATTTCGCTATAACGCGGCAATAGATTGATGATGTCGGCGCATTCGGCTGAACGATGATCGAAGGCCACTGCTATGTCGTAGCCGTTTGCGGTCAAGTGGCGGAATGGCTGTGGATCCATGCCCCATCCGGCGAAGATGAGTAATAACCTGTGTGAATCCGATGTATATGTCAGCTCTATTTTCATAGGATGCGTTCCAGTGCGTTGCAGAACTCTGTGATGGAATGTTCCGGAATCGATGCACTCAGACTTATGCGCAGTCTTTCTTTTCCGGCCGGGACGGTTGGGGTGCGGATCGGGAGAACTTTGAATTCCTCGTTCAGTAATCGGTTGGATAATTCTACCGTTGCTACGGGGTCACCGATCAGGAACGGGGTTATGTGGCTCGGTTCGGATGGACCGGCTGAAGGCGCGATACGGGATATGCAGTTGAATACTTCGGTTGATATATGTTGCAGGTATTCCCTCTCTTTGTCCATTCCGGTCATTTGTCCGATCACAAAGCTGGTCCAGGCACAGGTTAATGGTGGAAGGGCTGTGGAAAATATGAGGCTGCGGGATCGGTTGACGGCGTACTCTCGCATTTCATCCGAGAGTATGGCGAATGCTCCCATTGAGGCGGCGGCCTTGCCGAATGTCCCGACTATCACATCGATTTCTTCCGGTGCGGATGAATCCATGCACAGTCCGAGGCCATTTGCTCCACATACGCCGAAAGCATGGGCTTCGTCAACGTATAATATGGTCTTTGGATGGCGGCGCTTGATCCCGATCAGAGCGTCGATGTCGGCTTTGTCGCCATCCATGCTGTAGACGGATTCAACGGCCACTATGATGCGGTCGAATTCGGCTTCATTTCTTTGCAGCAGTGTCTCAAGTTGTGTAAAGTCGTTGTGGGCGAAGCGGCGGAATGGAGCTCTTGAGAGAACCATGCCGTCGATCATGCTTGCATGCACCAGCTTGTCGGCTATGATAAGTGTTTTTGGCTCAGATGCGAATGCAGACAGGAGTCCGGTATTGGCGTGGTATCCGCTGTTGAACAGCAGACATGGACGAGAACCATACAGGGCGGAGAGTTGAGATTCCAGCCGGAAATATGCGTCCTGATCCTGTGCGAGAAGCCGGGAGGCCGAGGAGGTCATGGCAGGTATGTTGTCCCCAATCAAATCGAAGAATTCCTGTTGCAGATCCTTGCGTGCCGCTATGCCGAGATAGTCGTTGCTTGATAAGTCAATAGCAGGGTGTGGTTCCCCGATTGGCATGGGCTGCGGAATACGGCGATAGTTCCCGGTTTCGGATAATGAGTTTAATGTAGATCGGTAGGACATTTTCTCAATGATATTGATCCTTGATAATGCTTATCATTTCGCTGACCAGCGTAGTCAGGTCGGCATCGCTTATTATATAAGGAGGCATAGTGTAGACAAGGCGTCCGAATGGACGGATCCAGATGCCGCGTTCAATGCAGCGGCGCTGGAATCGGGCCATGTCTACTGGCTCAGTCATCTCTATTACGCCAATGGTGCCGAGCACGCGCACTTCTTTGACGCCTGCGAGTCCGGCTGCCGGAGCGAGAAGCTGTTGCAGCATGTTTTCGATGTGGGCTATTCGTGAGGCCATATCCTGCGAGTTGAGCAGTCTGATCGAGGCTATGCCTATGGCACAAGCCAGGGGGTTGGCCATGAATGTAGGTCCGTGCATCATCACTCCGGCTTCTCCGCCTGAGATTGTATCGGCTACCTCCTTTGTGGTCATTACTGCGCTCAGAGTCAGGTAGCCGGCTGTCAAGCCTTTGCCTATGCACATGATGTCCGGCTCAACCCCTGCATGTTCCCATGCGAATTTGCGTCCTGTGCGCCAGAATCCGGTGGCGATCTCATCGAAAATAAGGTAGATTCCGTATTTATTGCAGAGGCGGCGTGCTTCCACGAGATACTGGGGATGGTAGAAATACATTCCTCCTGCGCCTTGGACTATCGGTTCAAGAATCAGTGCTGCTATCTCATCGGCATGTTCGCTCAGTGTCTGTTCAAGTTGATCCATGGCCGAAGGATCCCACTTTTCCCCGAATTTAACTCTCGGTTGCTCTACAAAAAAGCGTATTGGAAGAGCAGAACCGAATGCTCCGTGCATGCCGGTCACCGGGTCGCATACGCTCATGGCATTCCAAGTGTCGCCATGATAGCCTGAACGGATTGTGACGAAGTTTGTTTTCCTGTGCGAGCCACTACGAGCCACGGAAGCTTGTACGGCCATCTTCATGGCCACTTCCACCGCTACAGATCCGGAGTCGGCAAAAAACACATTGTGCATTGATGGCGGAGCTGCTTCAATCAGTAGCTTGCCAAGTTCGATGGCCGGTTCATGGGTCAGACCTCCAAACATCACGTGGCTCATTTTCCGCAGTTGCGATTCGGCGGCGCTGTTTATCTCAGGGTGGTTATAACCGTGGATGGCACACCACCATGACGACATGCCATCAATCAGTTCTGTGCCATCAGCAAGCTTCAGGCGTACGCCTTCGGCTGAAGACACCTTATATGTAGGAAGTGGATCTATTGTGGAGGTATAGGGATGCCAGAGGTGTTCCCTATCCCACGGATCGCTTAGTATTGAAAAATCCGGTTTCATGAATGATTCATTATTTGTCTGCAAATGTACAAAAAAATAGGCAGACCGGATGTGTACGACCCAAACAGAGGGGTTTTACAACAAAAATGAAGAAAATTTTGAAAAAAGTTCCGGAATATTTTGGTGATTTAAAAATTATGCCTACCTTTGCATCGCAAAAGGGAAAACGCCCCGATGCCCAACGCGAAAATAGCTCAGTTGGTAGAGCACGACCTTGCCAAGGTCGGGGTCGCGGGTTCGAGTCCCGTTTTTCGCTCCAATTATCTGACGCAGTCAGTAAACAATCGTCCGGGTGGTGGAATTGGTAGACACGCTACTTTGAGGGGGTAGTGGCCGTTGGGCTGTGTGAGTTCGAATCTCATCTCGGACACTTGAAAAATCCGCAAGAATCTGTTTTCAGATCTTTGCGGATTTTTTGTTTTTTATTCCATAGTCTGCAGTGAATGCCAATATTATTTGTTATATTTGTAAGTGATGATATTTGATCACTTATGAATGTATGAGGAAAGAAACTGCTAATATATTATCATTATTAGATAGCTATTCGTTGCCAACTCCAGAAGATATCGCGTTGAAGATTGCAGGAGATTTCAGACGACGCAGGATAGAAAAAGGAATAACGCGTGGGGCTATGGCTGAGAAATCTGGTGTTGCGATTGCTAATATTGCGAGATTTGAGCAAAAAGGTTTGATTTCGTTTGGACATTTGATCGAATTGGCTATTGCGCTTGGTTATAGCTCTGAGCTAAAAGCTATTTTTTCAGAACCCAAGTTCTCGACAATGGAGGAATTGGAGCAGATCAAAAGAAATGTCGGAAAGAAAAAAGCTTATTCAAGGAAGACTTATGATGAAAAAGATAGATAAAATATTGGTGAAATATTGCAATCATAAGGTAGGGGTTCTTTCGCTTACTCCTGATTCCCGTTATTGCGTATTTGAATATGATGCGATGTGGCTTGTAAATGGGTTCAGTATTTCGCCTTTGGAGTTGCCTTTGAAGTCAGGGATATTTGTGGCCAAGTCTGTCCCTTTTGCTGGAAATTTTGGTGTTTTTGAAGATAGTTTGCCGGATGGTTACGGCAGATACTTACTGCATAAGACGTTGGCAAGAGAGGGTATTGATGACAGATCTCTGTCGGCTCTTGATCGTCTGAGTCTTGTCGGTGATGGCGGCATGGGTGCATTGACGTATGAACCGGTAAGTGTGATGGGTGATAGAAATGAGATATCCGATTTTGATGTATTGCAGGAGAAGGCATTGGAGGTGCTGAGAGAGCGTCAGGACTCAGATGCCGGACTATTGCTATATAATAGTGGTAATAGTGGAGGTGCTCGCCCAAAGGCGGTCTACTCTGATGGCAGCGGACATTGGTTAGTTAAATTTCGTCATACATATGATCCGTTAGATATCGGTCTTCAGGAGTATAGATATAATGAAATTGCAAAAAAATGTGGAATAAATGTGCCTGAATTCAAGCTTGTCAATGGGAAATATTTTGCAACACGACGTTTTGATATAGGGTCAGACGGCAAAAGAAAACATGTGGTTACTGTTGGAGGTCTGCTTGGCGTTTCGTTGAGTGAACCGGTACTGGATTATTCCAATCTCCTGTCTTTGACCGGCTTTCTGACTCAAAGCGTGGATGAGGTAGAGGAAATGTATCGTCGGATGGTGTTTAACTATCTTATGGACAACAAAGATGATCATTGCAAGAACTTCAGCTTTATAGTAGATAAAGATCTTACCGGAGGTTGGCGGTGGCGATTGGCACCGGCTTACGATTTAACTCGTTGTTCTGGCGGTTATAATGGCGAACATGCGACTTCAGTCAATTGGAAAGGAAGACCATGTCTGGCCGATTTTATAGCTGTCGGTAGGAAAATAAAACTTAGTGAACAACGTTGTCGCGACATAATCTTTTTAATAAAAGATGCGTGTGGGAATGCAATAAAATATGATATTGAATGAAAAATTTGATGCTTATTATCTCATCTCAGAGGATTGACTTTTCCGGATATGTTGCCTTGTTTCACCTGACGGCGGTAGCAGAGATAGAATTTGGTGCATAATGCCGTGATGACGATTGCAGATGCTAAGTTCCACCACTCTGCCGTTCCATCGGCTACCCGTATGGCTCTGTCAATAATTGCTCCAAGCGACAAAATTGCAAGAACAAACCATATATTACGTCTGATTTTATTGTTTATCATCGTTGTAGAATTTTAAGTTTCTGTCCAATTAGACAAGACTTTTGTCAAATAGTTGCAGATGGCGATGAATTTTTTGCAATGCGGTTGTTCTTAATTTAGCGTCCTGCTGCGGATGAGGATTCGACATTAGCATCGGCATTGACAATTTTCTGAATGTCGCGTTTCTGTCGACCCCATTGCAGGTTATATCTGATCTGGATGAAAGGCATCGGAGCCATATCCAGACGGATGTGGGTGAGATTCTGATTATATGGGTTGAGCGACTGAGAGCCACGGTCGTATTTGGTGAACGGGCAGAGAGCGCCTGCGGTGAACTCCCATTTTTTCCAGTCGTAGCTGAGGGCAAGAATAGAAATTGACTCTCCCCATGAATAAGTCTCGCCCCATAGGTCTTTCTGTGATTTCTGATATTGTGCGGTGAGTGTGAAATTCCAATGCTGGGCAAGAAGAGTGATGTCTCCGCTCCAGTTATGATTGTAGAGTTTATATCCTGTCCCTTTCATTCGTTCGGCACGATATTGCAGGGTTCCGGTTGCCATAAGCCAGTTTGGAATGATCTCAATTTGTGGCGACAGGAAGAACGAAAGGTTTTGTAGTCCGTCGCTGTTTTCGTATGAGGTTATCAGGCGGTTGTCCTTCCAATAGAGAATGGGGGTGATTGCATCAGGGCTTGAAAAGGCGCGGATGCCGAATGAACCCATCACTCTCGGGAGGGTGAAGCTATAGCGGAATGTGAGCATGTAGGATGTGGATGGCTTTAGATCGGGATTGCCTATTGCCCACTGGATAGCATCGGTTTGCTGTGGCGCTATGTTTGTTTGCGACAAAGTTGGTGTCGACTGCCATGTTGAGAAATTAAGTCGGAATTGCGATTTGGTGTTCGGTTTATATGTGGCGGTTAACTGCGGACGCAGATTCCAGCTGTCGGTTCCTTGGTTGGTCTCGCGGAATTTGAAGGAAGTGTAGCTCGCTCCTAAACCGGCAGTGAGTGTCACCTTGTCAATACGTTGAAAAAATTCTCCGAAGAAATAAACACGATCTTGCCGTTGGTGGAACACTTCGCCTCCGAGATTCTCATACGTGGAGCGGTTGCGGTTTGCCGTATAGGACACCCCGGCAGTCAGACGGCTGTTCCGCCAGTTTTTGATATAGTCGGCTTCTATGCCATAAGCTTGATTATGATCTTTGATGGAGGTGTTCACATCGGTGATCATGTCGGATGTAGTGATGTCCTCTTCGGTGTATATGCGGTAGCTACGACCATTGTAGAGCGATGCGCTGATATCAACTGCAAGTAGTTGGTTGTGACTGAAATGCTGTTCAAGATATGCGCGTATGCTCGGAGTGAGGCCGTTTTTGCCCGAAAGGTCGCGAAGACGGATTGCAGCCTGGGAATCGTTTTGCGACATTATCCCTTCATACATGGATTCCTCAGGCCACTGCTTGAAGCCTTGGAGCGCGATCCAGAACACAGTCGTGTCGGGTTTGATATAGCTGTAGTCGATCTGTAAGCTCCCGATTGAGCCGCTCATGTAGCCTCCTGTCGGTGTCTCATTGCGTCTCAGCGATTGTCCGTCAGGAAAAGTGAACGTCTCACTGTATTCTCTGTGTGATCCGATCCGGTTAGTCATTTTATAGTTCGCACTCAGACCCCATTGTGAACGGCCGTTGTTAAGCTTGAGGGCTCCATTGTACGGTCCCCACGCGCAGTTAAGTGCCTGCATGCCCTGAGTCATGAGTGATCCTCCTCTTTCGGGATTGGTAACTACGAAATTGAGTACGGCATTGGCGCCGTTATATCTTAGTCCCGGATTATCGAGCCATTCAACTCGCCGGATTGTTTCGGGGAGCAGGTTGCGGACCTGCTCCATTGTAGCCTCCCGTCCGTTGATTCTGACTTGTACGCTCTCGCCGGATGATGTTATAGTACCAAGAACATCGTTGACATTCAGAGATGGGATCATTAAATTTCGGATCAATTGAATACCATCCTTGGAATGTTCCATCGCGCTTGCAGATGGATAGTACACATCCATGTCGGATTTACGTACCACCTTAGGTGCCTGCACAACTATCTCCTGTAGCTCTTGCGTTGCTATGGTGTCGGCCACTTCCTGAGCGGAAGCGAGCAGTGTCACAGAAAGAGTCAGTATTGGGCTTAGATATCTTTTCATCTGGCGTAAATTTTTGTATTGTCATTATTATGACGCAAGAAACTTACGTTTGTGACACTCCCTTAAAAAAATATGCAATCCGGTCCGGGCTCTGAGCTTATCTGGACGTTTCGAGGGTAACTATGCGGTTGGTCAGGGTGCGGAGATTGGCACGGAGGGACTCAAGTTTTTCTTCTGAGTTTTTGATGGCCGTGGCTACAGATTTGTCGGTGGCATACTGGCGGCGCAGTTCCTCGAGCGATAACTCCAGATCGGCAATCTCGTCCATGCAGTCCTGACGCAGTTCCATGGTGCGGCGCGAGTTGGCTGACTTCAATTGATCATACCCTGTCAGAATGCCGCGTCCTGGGATTTCTATTACAAAATCGGATGATGCGCCGGCTGCTTCCGAGTCAAGAGCTTCGATGGCCTTAAGTATTGGGCTATAGTCGCGCTTGGGATCGAGAGTGGATTTGATTGAGGTGATGAATGCGCGGTTGGTTAATTCCGGATCGTTGACCGCATAATTGATGCGCAGATCCTGTGGCACGAAGACATAGATGGTTATTTTGCCGTCGAGTCGATTGCGGTCAGTGGCCCACCATCCGGCACCGGTCAGCTCGTCGATGGCAAGCAGATAGTCATCGTAGGGTGAGTTGTAAGGCATGCCGATGTTTTGTGGCTGGAGAAATTCGTCGCCGTCGTTTCTGGAGATGAAGATGTCGTATCCGCCAAGTGATTCATCACCGCGTGCAGCGAAATATAGTGTGGTGCCGTCGGGTTGTAGGAATGGATAGTTGGCAGAGATACCCTCAAGAGCTTCGCCGAGAGATTGGGGCTGTTCCCATGTGCCGTCGGCTAAAAGATGGGATTCCACGAGTTGGCGGCCTCCATCGGATGTGGGACGGCTCCAGATCATTGTTTCCGCCGATTCTGTGACGTAAACGGTAGTGGAGTCGTCGGTGGCGAATCCTTCCGGCAGCTCTTCTGTTGAGGAAACATAGCCGGCCGGCGAAGAGAGCATATAGTTTAGGAAGAAGTCGCGCCTGTCAACGGTAATGGAATCTATGATCGCAATGTGTTCCACACGCGAGAGCATAGTTGATCCGATTTCTGCTTTCTGACGCAGATGTTCCATTTCGGGGGTAAGATCCCCATCGTCGCCAAAATCGTCGATGAGCTCAAGCGCTTTATCGAACTCATAGGCATCGAAAGCGGTGCGTGCCTGTTGCAGAATTTCCGTGGCCGAAGGTTTCTTAGCCTTGGCTTTAGCTTTCGGTTTGGCTGCGTTAGCCGTCATGATGGCGGATAGAGATATTATCAGTGTGGCTATAAGCGGAAAGTGTTTCATACGGGAGAAAAGATATGTGGAGTTTTATTTAAAACGTAAAAAATCGCCTGATGTTGCTGTAGGTGGTATTGTATCGGCTTGTTGTGTGGTTGTCGCCGGTGCTGTGGGTTTGACAGAGTCAGTCGGAGTGGGAGTGTCATTCTCCGCCTTTTTATGCCGCAGCAGAGGACGCATGAATGAGAAGAAACTATCGAAATCGCGTTTGAACATGATTCCTACGCCTTGGGTTGTCAATGCGCTCTTGAAGTAATAGTTCTGGTCGTTGTAGCGGTTATAGGCTTTGAGGCGTAGAGAGCCGCTGCGGTTAAGCAGATATTCAATGTCAAAGTCGCCGATGAACGAGTTATTGTTCATCGTTTTATCGCGATAGCCAAGGTTGCCGTTGAGCAACAGGCGGTTGTTCAGAAGATGACTTGATAAGGCAACGTCAAATTCCATGTCGGAGAAGTCGCCACGGTCACTGCGGAAATTAGGTGCTATCGCCCAGTTGTCGCTTAGCTGCCCGAGCATATTGCTCAGTTGTGAGGATATTGTGCCTGATGCCACAGACATGAATTCGTTTCCGCGTGTGGCATTCATATAGTCGGGGGTGTAGAAGCGGTTTAGCGCGAGCAGATAAATTATCTGACGACTCATCATTTCGTCTGTATTGATGATGCTGCGGACTTTGCGTTTGGTGTCTGAGGTCAATGTCGGCAGGTCAATGTCGAAACTGATTTCCGGCTGGCGCATATCCCCCTTGACTATCAGTAATGCGTCGACAGGTACGTTTGTGCGGTTCAGTTCTTTGTCCTCAAGGAACGACTCATCGAGATCCGTCAGATTGGCTTTAACCTGATATTTTGCTGTCAGATCAAGTTGGGCGGCATAGGGATCGCCATGGAATGCTATTGAGCTTCCGGGATTGATGGTGAAGTCCTTGATTATGATATCCTGAAGGGTGAAGTTATAATTGCCGCGGTCAACGGTGTATGTGCCGTTCATTCTGAGATCCTCGTTGGCGGAGTCGTAGATCATCCGTAGCACACCGTTGCCATATGCACGGATGCGGTCACCGCCTACCGGATCCATGACCAGAGTGATAAGCGCCTGCGGATTGATGTCGATATTGAAGTTCATCTTGTAGCCTGTGGGGGGGCCGTCGACATTGCCGTTGGCAAGTTCCCGTTTGATCTCTACGACTGCAGGTGGTGGAGCTGTAGCAGCGGCGATAGAATCTTTTAAGGCCTGATCACGGTCGCGGAAGGTGATGAATTTGTAGTCCTGTGCCGATAATGCGTCCGAGAGGACAAATGTGAATGCAGAGTTGGCAGCTGTCGACATGTTGACGGCGATATCAACCATACCGGGAACTCCGGTAACAGTTGCATTGCCGGTGCCGAATACACGTCCATACCATGGATGCTCGGTGTTTTCCTTGACATCGTAGACAAGCAGGTCGCGTGCATCTGTGATACGGAACTCAAAGCGTGGCTCTTTGAAGCATTTGTGTCGGACATATCCGTTTAGTCGTGCTTCGTGGCCGTATGCATCGTGAAGAGTCAGGTTGTCTATGTCGATCACGCCGGGACGCAGGCGGATGGAATCGGTGGTGGTGTATGTGCAGTTGGTGAATCCGAGTGTCAGGCTGACATCCTCGCCATAGATATCGCCGGTCATGTCAATCAGTTTGAACGAACCCCAGAGCCTTGCCTTGCCGGAAGCATAGCCTTTGACATCGGAAGCGAAGGCCGACATGTAGTGGCGCAGGAATCCGATCTCCAGACGGTCGGCATCGAATGCCATGTCAAGAGAATCGGCGGTTACGAATATCTCGCCATCCACATAAGAATGTCGTTCGTTGCGCTGCAATATATCAGCAAGAATCGACACAGATTTTCTGTCGTTGTGCCATTCCGAGCGCAATATGGCATCGCCGAGCAGGGAATTATTGTATGTCAGGCTCTTGACGCTTAATCCCGGGGTATAGGCTACGGGATCCGACGTCAGCACTTTTGTAGCGTAGAGCTTCCCTGTGACGTTGCCGCCGAACATCGCCGTCGGTATGTCGAGTGTTTCAAACACATAGTCGAGGTTAATGTCGTCGAGGGCTACGGTTATGGTATCTGTCGGGTTTTCTGACGCTCTGCCTCCAATGGCTATGGACTGGCGGTCGCGCCATGCCCGGAAGCCATCAACATCAATCTCTTTCCCTTCGATGGCTATAACCGCAGGATCGATGGTCCATATAGTGTCGTTGAACACTGCCTTTGACGGGTTGAAGCGCACGTCAGTGTGGAGCGCACCGTTTTCAGTGTTGCGGCTGAATATGGTGGAGATGTTGATGTCGCCGCTGAAATCTCTTTCGCGGTCTATTTTCCATTCAAGGTGAGAATCTACCTGATCGTTACCCACCTCGGCCGTTGTGATCACTGTTGCCGGGCCTTTTTTTGTCGGTAGGGTAGTGGTGAAATACATATATCCGCGTCCGGGGGAGGATATGGCGGTGTCGGCGGCCAATACTCCGGCTTGCAACGCTGTGTTCTCTATCAGTTTGTTACCTTGGAGAAGGTATGGAGCCGACAGGCGCAGGTCGATGGCCCTCATGGCGGAGTTGAAGCTACCGCCGATGCTGACAGGTTCTATTATCTTCACTGGCATCTTGGCCAACGGAGACAGCGGCTCAAGATCTTTGATGGTCACGGTGTAGGATAGGTGATTGTAGCCCGGATCCTCCGGTGTCGAAGCCGCCATGCCGTCGCCGGGGTGCTCGCCGGTGAGTGCCGGAAGCGTCTGGGCAATTATGCTGCGGCCAACCGGTACAAGTGTCGACATCTTGAACTTACCGGTCACGCTGGCATCGGCAATCTCGCTGCTCAGGCTTATGGTGTCAGCCTCTTCAGTGCGTATGGCTTTGACCATAACGTTGTCTATTTTAAGATCCGGATGCCCATGTCGGCTCATGGCGAAGCTCCTTATGTCAATGCGGCCCTCTATGTCATCTATGTTATGACCGCTGAGGGTGGCATCGGTCTGCATGGAGATCAATCGTTGGTCGTTTTCGGGCGATAATCCGAGCATGGTGAGATTGAGGTCGCGGATATCGGCGGAGAAATCAACGGATCGGTTGTCGCCGTCTATGATGGCTGACGCTTGGGCATCGGCATAGAGCAGCGCATTGTCTATGTAGACCGAACCTTCGATATGTCCATGGTCATTGCTTATGTCGGCGGTGAAGTCGGTGAGAGTCTGTCCATGGATAGTTGCGGACAAAATGTCCAGATGGGCTGTACCGTCAGGAATATTTTTCCCTCTGCGCACTATATCGAAATCCAAGTTGCCGTCCAGATCCGTTAGTGTTGACAGCTTGCTGTCCAGCCCTTTCATCAGTGCGGCTCCTGATAGATCCGTAATGCCGAGTTCTCCATTGATCCGTGCCGGGCCGTAGCCGTTCTTATTGTGGGTTCTTGAATATTCTGCCTGTGCATTTATGGATCCGGCTTCCGATGTTGTCAGGGAGGCATCGATCTCTCCGCTGAGCATGTCGCCGGTGAACGATGCTTTAAGATCCACATCTCCGAGATTCGACAATATCGTGCGCGTCTTTTCGTCAAGCGACGCGAAACGTAGGGCGGTTGCTACGGCGCGAGGCGCGTTGATGTGAGCTTCCAGTGCCGGTAGATCAACAGTCATTCCGTTGACCGACATTGTGTCGGCCATGCCATATATTTCGCCATGCAGTCTGATGTCGGCTCCACGGTCGCTCGAAAAATGCAGATCCTTGATTTCGATATGATCGGGATCGCCGATGGCGTGCATGTGGGCGGTGAACACCATGTCAACTCCATTGAGTTGTGGCACTAACGGCTCGATGTCAGTAGTGGCCAGATGGCTTCCGGGCGTCAGATGGATGTCGAACGGCATTTTTCTCCAATTTGCTTTCAGATCATCAAACCCGTCATAGGTCAATTTTTGATTGTTGATGGTGAGTCGTGACAGAGGCATGCTTAGTTGCAGGTTGGCAATCTCCAGCATCTGATTGCTGATATGGAACTGACCGCTTAGATTTGTCAGTGCCAGGCCACACTGTTCATTGAAAGCCAGACGTCGCAGATCAATGATGAAGTCATCGTTCTTGATCTGCGGCAGCTGAACGTCGGCACGCAGTCCGGATATCTCTATATGGTTCATATCGAAACCGGATTCTTTTGCCGGTTCCGACAACACGTTGTAGCTGACTTTCGAAGTGCGGATCACTACGGTGTTGATCCTGAAATCGAACTTTGTCGGGGGCTTGCTCTTATCTTTCGGCTTCAGAGCGTCAATGATTGGCTGGATATTCAGAGGCGACCCGATGGAATCGCGGTGGATGTCGGCTTGCATGCCGATGATTTCCGCGTAGTCCATCACTATACGGTCGTGAAACAGATAGTTCCAAAGGTTCAGACCGGCACCAAGACGTTGCACTTCGATGGCTTTCTTGCCATCCGATCCGTCGATCCCGACGCCATGGAGTGTGACGCGGTTGAACGGCGAGATCTGGACATATTCAATGTCAACGTCGACAGTCAGCAGACTTGTCAGTTCGACCTCAGCCTTATGGCACAGCCACCGCTGGACGGGAGGAAGCGACAGCGCAACATAGAGCGCCGCCGGAACCACCAATGCCAGCACTATCAGTGTGACTATGATCGAGCGGAGGATTTTATAAAACCGTTTCATCAGAACATCTGCGAAATTACAAATTTTTCGTCAAATATCCGATGCTTCAGGGGTCAACATCGTAATAAACTATCGCACCTTTCACCGCTTGCATCCCCGAGGCGTGCATCTCGACCAGAGTCTGGCGCATTATCTCCTTGACTTTCTTCATGGAAGCCTGAGTCTCTATTTTCAGCATCAATTTGCGGATATAGAGCGTCTGCACGCGTCCGACAGCCGGTTCCTCAGGCCCGAACACACGGTTGCCGAACAGCTCGCGAAGTCTGCGTCCGTAGGCCGTGGCAAGCTCATCAATCAGATGGCGGTCACGGTGTTTGATGTAGATATTGATCACTCGTGTGAACGGCGGATAATTGAATTTCCGGCGCTCTTCCACCTCTGTGTCGTAGAATCCGTTGTAGTCGTGGTTGGAAATGAATCCGAACAGTGGCAGATCGGGCTGCGAGGTCTGCACGGCCACAATTCCGCGGCTGTCGCGGCGTCCGGCGCGTCCGGCCACCTGCATCATCATGTTGAACGCACGTTCCGAAGCTCTGAAATCGGGTTGATTCACCATCGCGTCGGAATTGACAATGGCCACCGTGGCCACCCGGTCAAAATCAAGACCTTTTGTCACCATCTGCGTACCTACCAGAATGTCAGCTTTCCCCTGCGAGAAATCAGTGATTATATTCTCGTAACCATCCTTGTTACGGGTCGTGTCGAGATCCATACGCAACGTCCGGGCTCCGTTGAACGCCTCTCCAATCTCGTCGGTCATGCGCTCAGTCCCGTAGCCGTAGGTCTCTATCGCCGGCTCATGACATGCCGGACACTCCACCGGCTTGGGATACATAGCTCCGCAGTAATGACACACGAGCCGGTCGATCCGTTTGTGATATGTCAGCGTGACGTCGCAATGTTCGCACTTAGGTGTGTAGCCACACATCTTGCACACGGCCACCGGAGCATAACCCCTGCGGTTGAGAAACACTATGGCCTGTTTGCCGTTATCCACAGCCTCATGCACCAGATCGATTGTCTGTTGCGACAGTGCCCCGCGCATCGTCTTGCGTTTGCGCGACAAGGCGGTGTCTATTATCCTGATCTCAGGTAATTCAACTCCCGAATATCGCTCGCTTAGTGTCACGAGTCCGTAGCGTCCCGTCTGGGCCTTGTAATAGGTATCGATAGCCGGCGTGGCACTCCCTAGAAGCACTTTGGCTCCATGCATCCGTGCAAGCACCATAGCCGTGTCTCGGCCATTGTAGCGTGGTGCCGGATCCTGCTGTTTGTAGCTCGGCTCATGTTCCTCGTCAACGATCACCAGTCCGAGCGAGGCAAATGGCAGGAATAAGGACGACCGGGCCCCGATCACTACCATCGGCTCATTGCCCGACAGCACCTTGCGATATATGTCGACTCGTTCGTTGTCTGTGAATTTTGAGTGATAGATCACCACCTTTTCGCCGAACACGCGTTGCAGACGTTTGGTGAGCTGGGTGGTCAATGCTATTTCCGGAACCAGGAACAATGCCTGCCGACGTTGTTTCAGCACGTAATCTATCAGGTGGATATATATCTCCGTTTTGCCGGAAGATGTCACTCCGTGGAGCAACGTGACATCTTTTTCAAACCATGACCTGTGGATCTCTTTCAATGCTCGGTCCTGGGCATCGCTGAGGGTCGGCAATTCTCCACTGACTGTGCCGTTGAATTGAAACCGGTTGATCTCTTTCTTGTAGAACTCCACTATGCCTTTGTCGGCGAGCTGTTTGAGCACCGTCCGGGGTACGCCGCTACGTTCCATCAGTTCCTCCTGGCTGACCTCTTTCATTTCCGAAGTCCGCTGCATGAAGCTCGATAGAGCCACAAGGGTCTGCAACGTCTGCTGTTGTTTGACCTGAGCCTTCGTTTTTATCTTTTCAAAGGCTTCGCGCAGACTTTCGTTATCCCCCTGTGGCATTGTCAGTCTGACGTAGGTCACCTTCCGTGACCGGTATCGCTCCACGAGCTTTTCGGATATGATCACGGCGCCCTTTTCCAGCATGGCAGTGGCTATGGCACCTACGCCGTTGAAACCGGTCGACTTTTCAATCTCCGAGATCTTCATTCGTCCCTCCTCATGGCTCAGCACCTGCAAGATGATCGTCTCGCGTTCTGTGAGTTGCACATCTTCGGGATCGAAATCAGGGTTAGCTTCTATAAATGTCTCGCTCTCCACCTTCAATGCCGCTGGCAGAGCGGCGCGCAGCACATCTCCGGCGGAACACAGATAATAATCCGCTATCCAGTTCCATAATTGCATCTGCGGCCTACGTATGATCGGTTGGTCATCGAGCGTGGAGACTATCTCTTTCACGTCATAGTTCCCTTCCGGTGGCGTGTTGCCAAGCTCGGTCACGATTCCGGTGTAGAACTTTCTCCTGCCGAATGGCACCAGTACGCGATGTCCCGGTTTCACTCGTCCGGCCATTTCCGTCGGCACGGCGTAGGTGAAGGTCGATTGCAATGGCAGCGGCAGAAGTATCTGTGCGTACAGGCTCATCTATCAGCGACGTATTTCAGTTGGCAACCCTTTCTCTTTCAGATAGAAATATCTCCATAACGGAGCGAGCATGAGCGATTGTTTCATATCATCGTCCATCATCATCTCCAGAAGTTCTTCGCGGCTCAATGTCAGAGGGGTGACCATCTCTGTCGGATCCAGATGCTGTTCCTGCGTCAGTTCAACGCCCTCGGCAAGATAGCAGTAGGTCAGATTATTGGTGGTCGAGGGGTTGCCGGAGATCACGCATTGGAGTGTCCATTTGCCTCCCGTATAGCCTGTTTCTTCAGCAAGTTCACGTCGGCCGGCTGCCTCCGGATCCTCTCCCGGCTCTACAACGCCGGCACACAGTTCCGTCGACATAACGCCAAGACCGTGGCGGTATTGGCGCACCATCACGTAGCGGCCATCCTTTGTGACCGCTATCACATTGACCCACGAAGGATATTCAAGCACGTAGAATTCCGGATTCACGCGCCCGTCGGGCAGTTGCAATGCATCCTTACGGGCTGTAAGCCATGGTCGTCGTATCAGATATTCGCTCGACAGGATCTTATATTGCCGGGCTTCGTCGTTTTCTTCTTTCATATTACAAAAGTAGCTATTTTTATATGAAAATTTGGGCTGGCCGGGATATTTTATGTAATTTAGCATTCAGAACTCAATAATCAATACCCTTGAAAATGAAAATTGAAAAATCAACAGTGGCTTCGCCCAAAGGCGACATCACTCTCTTCACGCTGACAAATGCCGAAGGCGCCCAGGTGACTCTCTCAAGCCTCGGAGCCGGAATCGTCAGTGTCAAAGTCCCCGACAGCAAAGGCAACTTTGCCGATGTCGCTCTTGGCTACGCTGATCCTGCCGACTATATTGCCGACGGTCCTTGTGCCGGTAAAGTCCCCGGACGTTATGCCAACCGCATCGCCGGAGGCAAGCTCCGCGTCGATGGACGCGACTATCAGCTGGCCATCAACAATGGCCCTAACGCTCTTCATGGCGGCCCCGAAGGCTTCCAGAATCAGATTTGGAAAGCGCGTGTTGACCACGATGACGATTCCATCGTTTTCTCGCGTGTCAGCCCCGATGGCGAGGAAAACTATCCCGGTAAACTCGATGTCGAGGCGCGTTACTCGTGGAGCGATGATTGCACTCTCGCTTTGGAGCTGACAGCTACAACATCGGCTCCGACAGTGGTCAATCTGACTAACCATTGCTACTGGAACCTCGATGGAAACAACTCCGGCTCTGTGCTCAATCATAAACTATGGATTGGCGCACACCGCTATCTCCCCACCGACGATACCCTTATTCCGACCGGTGAGATGGCTCCTGTCGAGGGTACGCCGATGGACTTCACCACCCCCAAGGTTATCGGTCGCGATATCAAAACCGATTTCCCTGCTCTAAACTATGGTAAGGGCTACGACAACTGCTGGGTGGTCGACGGATTTAAGAAAGACCACTTGAAACACGTGGCCACGCTTGAAGCTCCGCTATCAGGACGTATCCTTGAGGTTCTTACAACTCAGCCTGCCGCTCAGGTCTACACCGGTAACTGGCTTGCTGGATCGCCTCTCAACAAGGATGGACGTTCCTACGATGATTATGATGGTGTCGCAATCGAGTGCCAGTCTATGCCCGATTCCCCCAACCATGCCGATTTCCCTACGACTCAGTTGTATCCCGGCGACATTTATCAACAGACGATCGTGTTCAAATTCAAAACAAAATAAATCTTTTTTTCAACAATGAAACCAACTCTTTTTGTTCTTGCAGCTGGCATGGGCAGCCGTTACGGAGGTCTCAAGCAGCTCGATGGCCTCGGCCCCAACGGCGAGACTATCATGGACTATTCTATCTATGATGCTATCAAAGCCGGTTTTGGAAAAGTAGTTTTCGTTATCCGTAAGGATTTCGAACAGGATTTCCGCGAGAAGATCCTCTCAAAATATGAAGGACACATCCCCGTTGAGGTTGTTTTCCAGTCTATCGACAATCTCCCCGAAGGCTACACATGTCCTGCCGACCGTTCAAAACCATGGGGTACCAACCATGCTGTTCTGATGGGTAAGGATGTGATCAAGGAACCGTTTGCAGTTATCAACGCCGACGATTTCTATGGCCGCAATGCCTTTGAAGTTATTGCTAAGGAACTTTCGCGTGAGCGCGACCGCAAGGGCGACTACTGCATGGTAGGTTTCCGTGTCGGCAACACTATGACCGAGAACGGATCCGTGGCTCGTGGTGTATGCTCCACTTCAGAGGATGGTCTGCTGACTGGCGTTGTTGAGCGCACTGCCATATCCTACGATCCTGAGCATCGTATCGTGTTCACCGACGAGAACGGACAGGTGCAGACTCTCGCTCCCGAGACTCCCGTATCAATGAATCTCTGGGGATTCACTCCCGACTATTTCGATTATAGCGAGCGCGAATTTAAGAAATTCCTCGACAAGGATATCAATACTCCCAAGTCGGAATTCTTCATTCCCTTGTGTATTGACACTCTGATCCACAACGGAGAGGCAACAGTCAAAGTCCTCGACACCGATTCAAAATGGTTTGGCGTGACTTATGCTGCCGATCGTCCTGGTGTGGTTGAGAAATTTGCTCAGCTCCATACCGACGGAACATATCCCGAGCGTTTATTCTGATCCCGACAACTTATAACGCAATGAAAAATAGCGAAACTGGCCGATATCGGCAAGTTTCGCTATTTTTGTATCCAAATCTTGATGATCCCTTGCCGATAACTTTGTGCGCCGGCAGATTCATACAGAATAATAGGTTGTTAAGACACAGCCATAAAACAGACACTTGTAAAAATGGATTATATCTCAGTTAAAGAATGGGCACAACGCCATGATGTTTCGGAACGGACTGCCAGAAATTATTGTGCCCATGGTAAGTTGGAAGGTGCATATATGGTTGGTAAGACATGGAATGTACCATCTGACGCAGAATTGCCGCAGCGTAAGATCAGTGGTAAGAAATCCCCACTCCTGACTATGCTCCGTGAACAGATGTCTGGGAAAATGAAGGGTGGGATTTATCATCGTGTGCAAGTTGATCTGACATATAATTCAAACCATATTGAGGGCAGTAGGCTGACACACGATCAAACGAGATACATATTCGAGACAAATACTGTTGGAGTTACGGATGTCTCTGTGAATGTGGATGATATTATTGAGACAACAAATCATTTTAGAGCCATAGATTTTGTAATATCAAAAACGGATGGAAGGCTTACGGAGTCGTATATAAAACAGCTTCACTATATTCTGAAATCAGGTACTTCCGATCAGCGGAAGAGCTGGTTTAGGGTAGGAGACTATAAGAAATTACCAAATGAGGTTGGCGGTAATGATACTGTGGAACCGGAGGATGTTCATCAGGAGATGAAGACCCTGCTTAAGGAATATAATGAAAAGAAAAGGCCTTCTTTTGAGGATATTATAGACTTTCATCATCGGTTTGAGTCCATACATCCTTTTCAGGATGGCAACGGACGTGTCGGACGTCTGATTATGTTTAGGGAATGTCTACGTCATGGTTATGTCCCTTTTATCATTACCGATGATGTGAAGATGTTCTATTACAATGGACTGCGGAATTGGCCGGCCATTAAGGGGTTCCTGCTTGATACTTGCTTGGCTGCGCAGGATAATTTTAAATTGCTTCTGGATAAGTTCCGCATACCCTATGATGATTGAGGGCGTTATTTGGTCCAGAACCCTCGGGTGAACAGGATCAGCACAGTAAACAGCTCCAGACGCCCTATAAGCATGAGCATCGACAGCACCCATTTACCGGAGGCCGGTATGATGTCGAAACTGCCACCATATCCCGTCACGCCGGCACCGAAGCCCGTGTTGCTGACGCAGGAGAAGGCCGAGAAGAAGGAATCGATCAGAGGCAATCCGGTTGCCGTCAGGATAATGCCGCCGACCATTATTACTATCACATAGATACAGAGGAATGCGATCACTTTCGACACTATGTCAGGCGATACAACCTTATGATTGATTCTGACCGAGGTGATTGTGTTGGGGTGGATACACCGGTATAGCTCGTTGCGTGAGTTCTTGACCAGAAAAAGCATTCGGTCAATCTTGGCACCGCCACTCGTGGAGCCGGCACACGAACCGGTGAACATCAGCACGAACATCAGTGCCAGGATAAATGGACCCCAGTTCTCGAAGTTGCAGACTGAAAGTCCGGTCGATGTGATCGTTGAGATTATCTGGAACAGGGGATAGATCGTGACATCGCGCCAGTCGTTGACCTGTCCGCGGTGGATGATGCTCAGAACGAAACACACGAAAAAGAATGCTATCAATGCCACGTATGCCCGGAACACGTCGTTCTTGATCAGACTCATTGGCTTGCCTTGCAACGCCTTATAGATAAGAGCGAAACTCGTACCGCCAAGAAACATGAATATCGTGACAACGATCGTCGTGTAATCTGAATTATAGAATGCGAGTGAGGAATCTCTGGTGGAGAACCCTCCGGTCGATATGGTGGAGAATGCATGGCAAATGGCATCGTAGAGTGACATGGGGCCTACCCATAGAAGTATGATCAGCATTGCCGTCAAAAGAAAATATAGTCCCCATAGACTTTTTGCCGTCTGGCTTACTCGCGGACGGATCTTGTCGTGGGTTATGCCCGTAACCTCCGCATTGAACATCTGCATGCCACCCGAATGGTTGAGCATCGGGATAACGGCCAGGGTGAACAGTATTATTCCCATGCCGCCAAGCCATTGCATCAGGCTGCGCCACATGTTGATCGACTTGGAGTAGTGTTCCACTGATTCCAGAACCGTGCAGCCGGTTGTTGTGAACCCCGACATCGATTCAAAGAATGCCGAGCTCACGTCGACTCCGTTCTCGCATAGCAGAAACGGGATCATACCGAAGATCGAGAACATGACCCAGACAAGGGCTGTCAGCAGGAATCCCTCGCGTTTGCCCATCCCTTCGCCTCCGTGGCGAAGGAGAAAGGTGAGTGCCAGTCCGGCCACTGCTGTGCTGCCTGTGCCTATGGCGAATGCCATGAAATCGCTTTCGCCGTAATATGCCGCCGTGGCAAGAGGTATGAGCATGAAACCGGCCTCTATCATCAGAAGCCAGCCTATAACACGGAATATCAGGTTGAAATTGATATGTCGGTATCTTGACATTGAGCTGATTTTACTTATTGCAAATTGACCATCGGTCGTTTAGTTGAATAGTCGCTCGATCTTGTGGATTACTCCCGACAGACAGAACACAACCACATGGTCGCCGGCCATGATCTGTGTGTTACCGCCAACGAGCATTCCCTTGCCGTCGCGGATAAGTCCGGCTATCGTCATGTCGCGGTTCAACGACAGGTCTTTAACCGCGCCTCGGGTTACTTTGGCTCCTGGCTTGACCTCGATTTCTGCAACGTCGGCATCGGCAAGTGCCATGAATTTCGACGATTCCGAATCTTCGTCAAGCAGCATCTGGAATATCCTTCCGGAGGCAAGCAGTTTTTTGTTGATCGTTGTGCCTATGTTGAGGTTCTCTGCCTCGCAGATATATTGGATATCCTCCACTTCGGCCACGGTTTTGTGAACGCCGCTCTCCTTGGCTGTCAGCGATGTGAGTATGTTGGTCTCGGAGCGGTCGGTCAATGCTATGAACGCGTCGGTTTCCTCTATGCCCTCTTCGCGAAGTATCTCTATGTCGCGTGCGTCAGCGTGGATCACGTCGGCTTCCGGACACAGCTCGGTCAGTCGGGTGCAGCGCGATCTGTCGAGTTCTATGATGCGGAATCGGTAGCGGTCGCCGGCCATGGCTATGAGGCGGACGGCGATCCGGCTGCCACCCATGATGACGACTTTCCGTATGTCTACCTCCGTTTTGCCACATTTCTCGCGCAGGTCGTCAACTCCGTCGCGTGTCGTGGTCACGTAGATTATGTCTCCGGGGCGGATGTAGTCGTTGCCTCGTGGAATGATGGTCTCGTGATGGCGTTTGATGGCCGATATGTGGAATTGGTGTGTGACGCTTGACAGATCTTTGAGCTGGGTGTTGGCCAATGGAGCCGTTTCGCGGATCTTTACGCCTACAACAATCAGTTGTCCTTCGTGTAGTTCGAACCAGTTTCTGACCCAGTTGCGTTGCAAGGCTTTGAGTATCTCTTTGGCTGCCAGATATTCCGGATAGATCATCACGTCTATTCCTTGATTGCGGAAAAACTGGGTGTTTCCGTCGCGCATGAACTCATAGTTGTCTATTCGCGCCACGGTTTTCTTGGCTCCAAGGTTCTTGGCCATCGTACACGCCACAACATTGGTCGTTTCCTCGGGGGTGACGGCTATGAACAGATCGCATTTTCCGGCACGGGCTTCACGGAGTACATCGAATGATATTGGTGAGCCACGCAAAGTCAGCAGATTGCATGTGGCGTCGATCTGTGCAAGGCGTTCGCCGTTGGTGTCTATCAGGGTGATGTCCTGATTCTCACGAGATAACAGCTTCGCCAGATGGGTGCCTACTTCGCCGGCACCGGCTATCACGATCTTCATTTCACAATGGTTTTAATAGCGTTGTAGATTGCGTCTGAATCCATTCCGGCAAGATGATGCAGCTGATCCACCGTGCCTTGGGGGACAAACTGGTCTGGGATGCCTATGCGGCTCACACGGTTGCTGTAGTCATGATCCGACAGCCATTCTATGACCGCGGTCCCGAGGCCGCCGCGACGCGCTGCGTCCTCTACCGTGACGATCGGCATGCCGCTTTCGCCTATGCGTGTCAGTATATCTTCATCTATGGGCTTCAGGAAGATCATGTCGTAGTGTGCTACGCCGATCCCTTCCGCTCTGGCTTTCTCCGCTGCTTTGCTTGCTTCCGATGCTATCGGGCCTATGGTAAGCAATGCTACATCTTTCCCTTCTGTCAGCTGTTCGCCTTTGCCTATGGGAAGTGCGTTCATCGGTTGTTGCCAATGCACTATCTTCCCGTTGCCGCGTGGATATCGGATGGCCCACGGACCTGTGGTGCCTTCCGAGAGTGCCGTTTTCATTAGATGGCGCAGATAGATCTCGTTGCGTGGTGAGGCGATGGTCATGCCGGGGATGTGGCTGAGATAGCTCAGGTCGAATGCTCCGTGGTGGGTTGCTCCGTCTTCCCCGACTATTCCGGCGCGGTCTATTGCGAAGACTACCGGCAGACTGTGCAGTGCGACGTCATGGATTATATGGTCGTAGGCGCGCTGTAGAAATGATGAATAGATGGCCACAACCGGTCGTTTGCCATCCTTGGCCAATCCGCCGGCGAAAGTGACGGCATGCCCTTCTGATATGCCTACATCAAATGTTCGGTCGGGCATCGCTTCCAGCATCTTCGACATGGAAGTGCCGGAGGGCATTGCCGCTGTGATACCTACTATATTTTCGTTCTCTTTGGCAAGTTCTACGAGTGTCTCGCCGAAAACATCCTGATATTTTGCCGGTTTATCGCCGGGGGCGGCTTTGATCAGTTCGCCATTGTCCGGATTGAATAGACCGGGAGCGTGCCAGTGGGCTGGATCAAGTTCGGCCGGACGGTAACCGCGTCCTTTGACGGTTCGCAGATGTAGGATCCTTGGACCGCTCATCTCTTTTATATCGTTAAGAATTCGGATGATTCTTGGCAGATCGTGGCCGTCGAATGGCCCGAAATATCTGATATTGAGCCCTTCGAAGATGTTCTGTTCGCGGCTTATCAGCGATTTGAGGCTGTTGTTGAAACGCAGGACACGGCCGCGGTTCTTGTCGTTGAACAGATGCGCTTTTTTCATGAACCGGTATGTCCGGTAGCGCAGGTTATTATAGCTTTTGGATGTCGTAAGATGAGCAAGATAGGAGTTGAGCGATCCCACGTTGCGGTCTATCGACATATCGTTGTCGTTGAGGATGATCAGCAGGTTGTTGGCCGAGTTGGCGGCATTGTTGAGACCCTCGAATGCAAGACCGCCGCTGATGGAGGCGTCGCCGATCACGGCTACAACATGACGTCGCGGTTCGTCATGGTTGAGAGCCGCCGCTACCGACATTCCCAAGGCTGCCGAGATGGAGTTGGAGGCATGGCCGGCAGCGAAGGTGTCATATTCGCTTTCGTTCGGATTCGGAAAGCCGCTCAGTCCGCCCAGACGGCGGTTGGTGTGGAATCGCTTGGCGCGTCCGGTGAGTAGTTTGTGCCCGTAAGCCTGATGACCCACGTCCCAGACTATTCTGTCGTATGGGGTATTGAAAACATAGTGGAGTGCCACGGTAAGTTCAACCGAACCCATCGACGAGGCGAAATGACCTGGATTCTTGCTGAGGGCGTTGATCAGGAAATCGCGGATCTCGCTGCACACCTCCGGCAGCCGGTCCTGTGGCAGTTGACGGAGATCCGACGGACTGTCTATATGCGAGAGCAACGGATAGCGCACCTCGTCGAGACTCTGCACTGATTCGTCAGCCGGGGCAGTGAGGATTATCGATTGCGGTTTCTTATTTTCCATTGCGGAAATATTTTTTATACAGCGGCACGAATACTATGATTCCCGACGCTATGATCCAAAAAATGGTCTTCAATGTGACAGGCTGACTCGCGATAAGAAGATAGCATAACACTGCCCATAGCAGTGCCACGCAAACCATCCGGAATATTACAGCCTTGTTCATACTGATCGCAAATTTACAAAAATTCAATTATTCCACCAATTTATCGAGCATCCGGATTGCCATGATCAAGGCTGTCTGTGACGCGCGGTCTATTACGCGGCTGCGGTTGCCGGGGAAGTGGTAGGTCTGGCTGATGGTGGTGCCATCGCGCTTGGCAACGGCGATACAGACTGTCCCTACCGGCTTTTCTGCGGTGCCGCCTCCGGGGCCTGCTATGCCGCTGGTGGCCATCGCGATATCTGATCCAGTGGCGCGGCATGCTCCTGCCGCCATCTGTTCCACTACGGGAATGCTCACGGCGCCATGTTCTTTTAATGTTTCGCCATCAACGCCAAGCACCCTTTGCTTCACGTCATTGCTGTAGGCTACTACGCCGCCGAGCATCGCTTCCGAGCTTCCGGGTATGGAGGTGATCAGATGCGCTATATTTCCGCCTGTGCAGCTCTCCGCTGTGCTGACTGTTTTTCCTGTTGAGATCAGTTTTTCGAGCAGGATCTCAGCCGGGGTCTTGTCGCCGTCATAGAGGAAGTTGTCGCCGCATAGCCCTATGAGTTCGGAGGCATATTCTGCCGTTTCGCGCTCTATCAGTTCTGAGTCGCGGTGGTGGCCGTCGAGTCGCAGTCTGATGATCCCCGGCTTAGGTAGATAGGCTAAATGAAGATAATCGGGAAGCGCGGTTTCCCATTCTTCAAGCCGCATGGCGAGGGCTGATTCGCTGATCCCTTCGGCTATGATGGTGTGATGAGCTACCGACATTTCTGTCTGGTATTTTTTTAGAAGCTGGGGAAACACTTCGCTTGTAAACATCTCCTGGGTCTCGAACGGAACGCCGGGCATGGCGACGAGTGTCTGACCCTCGCGTTCGAACCACATGATTGGAGCCGTGCCTACACGGTTCTGGATCACTTTGGCTGTGCTTGGCACTATGGCTTGCCCTTCGGTCAGTACGTTTATCTTGATGCCGCGACGACGGAAGATCTCAAGCACGTTTTCAAGCACATCTTTCCGTTTGATCATCTCGCCTCCGAAATAGTCGCGCAACACTGATTTGGTGATGTCGTCCTTTGTCGGGCCGAGGCCACCGGTGGTCAGCACCACATCCGATGATTCAAATGCGCGGTCTATCGCTCGGCGTATCTGCTTTGCATCATCGGCAACCGTCTGCACGTCGTTCACTTCCCATCCGTAAGGTGCTATATGCCGGGCTATGAAGCCGCTGTTGGTATCGGTGACCTGGCCGATCAGCAGTTCGTCCCCGATAACTATGACTGAGGTTTTCATATCTGTACTCTTGCAAACGGCACTTCGTCGTAGCCGCAGAATTGTTTGTCGAGATATTTGAAATAACCGGCTATCGCCACCATGGCGGCATTGTCTGTAGTGAATGCGCGTTCCGGTATGAATGCGCGCAGTCCGTGTCTGTCGCAGTAGTCGGCTATGGCTTGGCGTACTCCGGAATTGGCTGAGACGCCGCCACCTATTGCAACTGTTTTTACCCCGGTTTGTTTCACGGCTTTATCCAGCTTGTCGAGCAGTATGTCAATGATCGTACGCTGCAACGAGGCCGCCAGATCTGCGCGGTTTTTTTCTATGAATTCCGGGTCGGTTTTAAGCGCGTCGCGCAGGGTGTAGAGGAAGCTGGTCTTGAGTCCTGAGAAGCTGTAGTCGAGGTTGGGTATGTGGGGCTTGGCGAATTTGAATTTTTTCGGATCGCCCTCTTGCGCCAGTCGGTCTATGTGGGGGCCGCCGGGATAGGGGAGGCCCATCACTTTGGCGCACTTGTCGAAGGCTTCACCGGCGGCATCGTCGATCGTGGCTCCAAGAATGGTCATGTCGTTGTAGTTCTTCACGAGCACTAACTGGGAGTTGCCGCCTGAGATCAGCAGCGTCAGAAACGGATATTCCGGTACGGCATCATCGGCTTTGCGGCGTATGAAGTGGGAAAGGACATGTCCGTGAAGATGGTTGACATCAACTATCGGACATCTCAGTCCCAGCGACAGTCCTTTGGCGAATGAGGTGCCTACCAGAAGAGATCCTAACAGACCGGGCCCTCGGGTGAAGGCTATTGCGGAGAGTTCGTGTTTGTCAACTCCGGCGCGGTCAAGGGCTGCTTTGACCACTGGGACTATGTTCTGCTGGTGGGCTCTGGATGCCAGTTCCGGAACTACACCCCCATACTCTTCGTGAACGCTTTGGGAGGCTATCACATTGCTTAGTAGTATCCCGTCGCGGATCACTGCTGCTGATGTATCGTCGCACGACGATTCTATACCGAGGATTGTTATATTGTCGCTCATCTTTTCAGTTTCTTGTCTGACTCTTATTCTGCTGCAAATTTAGTCATTTTTTGTAATGTCTGATCCAGTCTATCTCCATTTTTACAGGTAAGGTTGACGGATCTGCCTTTCCAACCCAGCTGCCTTGAATCTGCATGTCGATCAGCAGATACATCGGAAGGTAGTAGGGATACTGCCCCGGGATTGAGTCGATGCGTGGATAGCGGAAGGTTTCCTCGCCGTTGAGATGGAACACTAAGGCTTCCGGAAGGATATCGACTCCGAAAACGTTCCAGTCGTCCATTTTGATCTGCGCGGTGCCGAAATGTGGAGGATTGTTTTCGCCACCTTCATAGAGCGTATAGATCGAATGCACGGTCTGATAGGCTATGGTGTCGTAATTCAGATGTTCCATCATATCTATCTCGCCACCCTTTGGCCAGCCGTATTCAACCGTGTCGGCTGGGAGCAGCCATATCGCCGGCCATGCTCCTTGGGCGTTCCCTAATCGGGCCTTCACCTCTATGCGGCCGGGTTCAAACTGGTGTTTCCCTTTGCTCCAGATGCCTCCGGTGAGGAACCGGGCCGTGTCAGCCTCCAGATTGCTGTTGTTGACACCGCGGAGTGTCAGGATGCCGTCGTTGATAGAATAGAGGCTGTCATACGATGCCATGTGGCGGTTCCAGTCCGCTCCGCCGCGTGGAATTTTCGACCAGATGCTGTCATTGAGTGTCGCGTTGTCAAAATCTTCGCTCCAGACAAGTGTCCACCCGTGCGTGTCGCGGCTTGTCATCGACAGCGCCGTTGCAAGGAAAATTGCGAGAACGGCAAATATACGGATCGGTCGGTTTATTGTTTTTTTCGTTTTCATATTGTTGGATTTTTTGTAATTTTGAGGATTAAACATTAAACTGATTTAAAATCACTTCACTATATGGGATTTATTGATCGAATTTTTAATGGCGGCGATGACGATGATGAATTCTACTATGAACTCCATTGTCCGAGATGCGGAAGTGACAATATCTGGACTGAACGTCTCGGGTTCAGTTGGAGCGATGCTTTTTGGGGAAACATTATCTTTGGAAAGCATGGATGGCTGTTCGGTTTCCGCAACAGAGGCAAGATCGAGCACCAATGTCTGCATTGCGGCTACACTTGGCGTGAAGACTGACCATCTGGAATGATAGTGGTATGCTCATGCTTACTAAAGCCTATAGCTCTGATTCCTCCCGTCTCTCAGATCAACCTCTCTCGGTTCTGCTTGCAAAGTTACGGCTAAATTTCGGCGTTTGCGTGCTTTTCTGCGCTTTTGTCCATCAAAATTCCCCAACTCTCCCGCTCTGACCACTCTCTAACTCTCCCACTCTCCCACTCTAATAACTCTCCAACTCTAAAAAAAAAGACCGGCATTGCCGGTCTTTTTTCATTTTACAGTATCGTTATCTCGTCAAGGAAGAACCAGCACGGATTGCCCACGCCGTAATGCCAGCCGGGGCACTGCTTCATACCTTCTACAGCGACTTTTATATAACGGGCTTTCTCAGGAGTTGTAAAAGTTTCAACAACATTGACAAACTTCACTTTACCATCCTGGTCATCAGTAAGCTCATGCTTCGGTTGCGCTCTCCAGTTCTCACCGTCGTCGCTCAATAGATAAGTGACCGATTTCGGTTGGAGAATCCATGCGCCGATTTGATGCAGGAAGTCGGTGTCTATGCTTTTTATCTCGGTCAGATCTCCAAGATCCACGGTGATATCCACATCTTTTCCTTCCCAGCCGATCCAGCTGTCTTTGTAGCTCATGCCGCCGAACAGCCCGTCCGCCAGCGATGGACCTCCGATTTTGTCATAGGGGGCAGGCAGCGGTGTCGAGAATGTGATCTCTGCACCCTCGGCAAGGTTTTTCTCGCTGCGAGGCAGGTAACGCGAACGGTAAAGATCCACATACTCCTTGGGTGAATTGCTGCGTTCGTTGATGGAGGCAAGGCCATATCGGGCTGCTCGTGTCTCGAATGTGTCAAGCATGTTTTTCAGACGATCTACATTCTTGTTGGGTATCGTACGCTCGATCTCAAGCTCGCTGTATTGCAGTGAGAGACGCGAACGCTGCACTCTCGCCAGCAGTGCCGAATCCCCTTTTACCGATTCTTCCGCCTTGTCAAACAGCTGGTTGTATGTGCGGCGCAGTATCGGGTTGAGCATCCCGTCTTTGTGTGTCGCAGGTGAGTCGTAGATCCACAGGGGTATTCTGCTTCCCAGCAACGCGCCTTGCATCAGCTTGAGATATTGGTCGATATAAGGAGCGGCCGCACCATAGTAACCGGTGAGGAACGTGTTGGTCAGTGAATCTACGTCGGCATCTGCATTCCACATCAGTTTGTTGACCAGATAGCAGCGCAGCTCGGTCATATCGCCACCGCGGACGTTGCCGTTGCAGTTGAACAGCATCTTTGCGTTGTGGTCACGGAATGTCTGGATATTGGGCTGCATGATGTGGAAGTTGGGGAATGGAGTGGCAAATCCGTCGCAGTTGATACCATAATCCCACAGAAAGAAGTTCTCCGACATCTTCGACCATCCATCAAGTGCCTTGAGATATGCTTGTCCCGAGGCGTTGTCCTGCATCGGCACTTCTCGATAGCAGTCAATGTTGCAGAGCATTATGTTCACGTTCGGACGCGGTTTGACATGCTTCGGTGGATTCATCGTGTACAGATAGGCCAGCGTTGAGAATTGTTTGTCTGGAAATCTGTCGGCAAGTCGGTTCAGGAAGTGGATCAGCGATCCTGAGGGGGCGCCCTCTATGGAGTCGATACGCGCACATTCCGGACATTTGCAATTGGTGTAGTTGCCATCGTTCTGGCTTACGGAAATCATGCTCATTCCCGGATTGGCCTTGAAGATGGAGTCTATTTCTTGACATACTATTTCGAAAACCTCGTCATTGGTCAGACACCACTGCCCGGCCTGTCCGGGATGACGCTTGCCATCAAACCATGCATAATATTCCGGGTGTGTTTCCCCGTATTTTGCAGCCGGAAGAAGGCGGTTGAAGGTGTGGACCCAGTATCCGCCGGCAAACACTTCTTTCGGATCCTCATGGCGTGCCCACACTCTGTAGACAGGATCTGAAGAGGTGGCATAGCTGCCATTGCTGCGGAATGTGAAGGACGGATTTTCAACAAAGCAATCTGCCGGTATCTCGATTGTGGAGAGCGTCGGGATGGTGTATTCATTCTCGCCCCAGTAGTTGCAGCCGAGATATTTCTCAAGCAATGTCACAACGCCATAAACCGATCCTTTACCCTGATTGCTCTCAATGCTCAGATAGCCTGGTCGGGAGTCTATGCGGAATCCATCCTCTTTGATTTCCGGATTTCCTGTGCGGCGGAACACCACATCTCCTTTTTTCAGTTTTGTATCGGCCGATACGATAGGAATTGTCGTGCCGCTGATCCGTTGTGTGAAGTCCTGAAGCATTTCAGCAGCCTGACGGTCGAGCGTATCGGTGTAGATGATACGTCCCGTGGCCTTGTGGTTTTTCACCAGGGTTGTCTGCGCCTGTGCTGTCAGACCGACCATGGCTGCCGATGCTAAGAATAATTTCAGTAAGCCTGTTTTCATCTGGTAATATAGATTGGTTAGTCAATTAGATAGATACTTCTGCAAATTTAATGAATTTTTATGACACATCCCACCCGATCCGGACTTATCTTAGCTCCCCTCGCCAATTTTACAAAAAAATTGTACCTTTGTGATCATAAAGAATTTCAATATGACTCAACGGTTATTTCCAGATTCGGTAGAACGTAAATTGTACGATGATGTTTGTGATATAATAGATCAAGTACGCTATCGGGTTGCAGTATAGTTGAGATATGGTGCCGGATGGGGATTTCAGAAATTACAGCATTGTGTACGTAGTGCGTACATTTTTTCCGAGGATGAGATTATGTACGCGGTGCGTACACAATTAAGTTGGACCCATTTGCGATCGTTAATGGCTGTGGAAAACGGACTTGCCCGTCAATTCTATATGGAAATGTGCAGGTTGGAGCATTGGTCAACAAGAACTTTTGATGAAAAAATTGAATCTCAATTGTTTGAGCGGACTGCGATTAGCCGTCGGCCGGATGATGTGATAAAAGCGGAACTTGAGAAAGTGAAAGAGAACAATGAGCTACAGCCTGATCTTGTTTTCAGAAGTAGCTATTTTCTTGATTTGCTCGGATTGCCGGAAGTCTTTAGTGAGAGCGACTTGGAAACAGCTATACTCAATCAAATACAATATTTTTTGAAAGAATTTGGCTCCGACTTTGCGTTTGTTGATCGACAGAAACGGATACCGGTCGATGGTATTGATTATAGGTTGGATCTGTTGTTCTACCACAGAAGTTTGCGTAGATTGGTGGCTGTTGATCTAAAGCTGGGGAAATTTAAGCCTGCTTATGAAGGGCAGATGTTATTGTATTTGAGGTATTTGAACCGTCATGATCGAAAGCATGGCGAGGAATCGCCCATCGGATTGATACTATGTTCAGAAGGTAATTCGGAGCATATTGAATATCTGATGTTGGATGAAGAGTCTCCGATAAAAGTGGCTCAATATTACACGGAGTTGCCTGACAAGAAGTTGCTATCCGAAAAATTGCAAAGAGCGATAGCGATAGCAAAGGAACATTATCGGTTGAAGGAAATTGGTGAGGATTGAGTTGTTTGATTCAATTTGCCGTTATTTTTTTGAACGAATGAACGTTTTTCCGCGATTTCTGTGTAACTTTGCAGGCTGAAAATCAAATTGCAGGAAAATTTATTTGTATGCAGAACATCCGTAACATTGCCATCATCGCCCACGTGGACCATGGTAAAACCACACTGGTCGATAAGATGCTCCTTGCCGGCCACCTTTTCCGCGAAAACCAGAATGCCGGTGAACTTATTCTCGACAACAATGATCTGGAACGCGAACGTGGTATAACAATCCTTTCGAAAAACGTTTCGATCAACTATAAAGGATACAAGATCAATATTATAGACACCCCCGGACACGCCGATTTCGGCGGTGAGGTGGAACGTGTGCTGAACATGGCCGACGGCTGTCTTCTGCTCGTAGACGCTTTTGAAGGTCCTATGCCTCAGACCCGTTTCGTGCTTCAGAAGGCCATCGAGATCGGTCTGAAGCCTGTGGTGGTGATCAACAAGGTCGATAAGCCCAATTGCCGCCCCGATGAGGTGCAGGAGATGGTGTTCGACCTGATGTTCAACCTCGACGCTACTGAGGAACAGCTCGATTTCCCGACAATCTACGGTTCGGCCAAGCAGGGCTGGATGAGCACCGATTGGCAGAATCCCACCGAGGATATAACCGCCGTTCTCGATGCGATCATTGAGCATATACCGGCTCCCACAACTCTCGAGGGCCCGGCTCAGATGCTGATCACCTCGCTCGATTTCTCATCATATGTCGGACGAATCGCCGTGGGGCGCGTTCATCGTGGCGAATTGCGCGAGGGTTCCGATGTGGCCATCATCAAAAAGGATGGCACTGTGGAGCGTCAGCGCATCAAGGAACTCCACGTGTTCGAGGGCATGGGTCGCAAACGTGTCGACTCGGTCAAGAGTGGCGATATCTGCGCTCTTGTCGGCATCGCCAACTTTGAGATCGGCGACACCGTGGCCGACATCAATGAACCCGAGGCTCTGCCGCGCATCGCGATCGACGAGCCTACAATGTCAATGACTTTCACTATCAATGATAGTCCTTTCTTCGGTCGCGACGGCAAGTTCGTGACCTCGCGCCACATTGCCGACCGTCTGACCAAAGAGCTCGACCGCAATCTGGCTCTGCGCGTTGTCAAGAATCCGGAAAGCGATGTATGGACCGTGTTCGGACGCGGTGTGCTCCATCTCTCGGTGCTCATCGAGACCATGCGCCGCGAGGGCTATGAGTTGCAGGTCGGACAGCCCCAGGTTATCATCAAGGAGATCGACGGCGTGAAATGCGAACCGATCGAGGCACTGACCATCAACGTCCCCGAGGAATATGCTTCCAAGATGATTGATATGGTCACCCGTCGCAAGGGCGATCTTATGTCCATGACCACTCAGAACGACCGCGTACACATGGAATTCAACATCCCGTCGCGTGGTATTATCGGTCTGCGAAACAATGTCCTGACCGCTTCCGCCGGTGAGGCCATCATGGCTCACCGCTTCCTTGAATTCCAGCCATGGAAGGGTGAAATCGAACGTCGCACTAACGGATCGCTGATCGCCATGGAGGCCGGTACAGCCTATGCCTATGCCATCGACAAGCTTCAGGATCGCGGCCGTTTCTTCATCTTCCCTCAGGAAGAGGTATATGCCGGACAGGTTGTGGGTGAGAACGCCAAGGACAACGATATTGTGGTCAACGTCACCAAGTCCAAAAAGCTCACCAACATGCGTGCTTCCGGTGCCGACGACAAAGCCCGTATTATTCCACCGGTCGTTTTCTCCCTTGAGGAAGCCCTGGAATACATCAAAGAGGACGAATACGTGGAGGTTACACCCCACCATCTCCGCTTGCGCAAGATAATCCTCGACGAGCTCGAACGCAAACGTGCCAACAAATCCTGATCCACATCCATAATCTACATAAATCACTACAGACGCGCCATGGCATTCCCCAATGCCATGGCGCGTCCGCATTTGGAACTCGCCCCCATATAATTAAGAATGGTAACAAACTACCATCACCTGTAGGGACTGCGACATGTCGCGTCCGGCTCTGTCCACCCGTAATCATTTGAATTTCATATCAATCCGGTGCTGGTCGGGGTTGCGGCACTCCGGGCCGCTAACCGGATATCATCATTTGCGATATGCCCGGGACTCGCAAAACAAACAACCGGGCGGAAACGATCATGTCGCTTCCGCCCGGTTGATATATAGGCAGATAAAGGATTTATCTAATCATTATCTTTTTGTTGCCGATGAGGTATATTCCGGCCGGAAGCCCTGCAATCTTCTCCTTGGGCAGATTTCTGAACAGCAAAATGCCATTCAGATTGTAGATATTCACCTCGGTAACTTCCTCCGCTACAATATCCTCGATTCCGGCAAGAGCCGACAGCGTGCATTCCGCCAACAGGCCGCTACCGTCGGTGGTCTCGGCCGTGATCATGCAGCTGCCCTTTCCGATCACCGTGACATTGCCCTCGCTGTCAACCGTCGCGACACTTTCATCAGTGCTGCGCCATACGACGGTCTTGTCTGTGGTATTGGTCGGCAATACGGTGGCTGTCAGCTGGAACGAATTGCCTTCGACCGCTGTCTCGACATATCGGTCGAGCGTTATCGATTCCGCCAACACCGGATTTATGTCGAGATATATCGGCGACGCACCCGGTGAGAGATAGTTTTTCCCATCTTTGCCGCTGAGCTTGATATTGCTTATCTTCATGCGCGAGCCGATAAAATCCGTGCCGTGGAATGTCAGGTCAAACAGATTGCCCTCTTTTCCGATTATTGTGGTGTTGCTCATCGAGAACAGCAATATGCGGTGTATGCCATCCTCAAGTTGCGCCACCTCATGGCTGTGGCCGTTGATGCGCTCGCTCAGTTGCATGTCATCCCGGTCTGTGGTCATGCCGTCGAGCCATTCAATGTCGAGCTGCACGGCTGCAATTCCGGTATAGTTGTTCAGGTCAACATGGAGCGTGTAGCAGTCGTGTTCATCGTTCGGCTCGCCGCTCACGGTTATCCCGTTCGGCTCATACACACTTCCGGTCACACCTATCGCCTTCATCGGATTCTCAGGATCATTGCTGTAGATATTCATCTGTGTGGCGAAATCTCCTGCCGATGCCGGATAGTGCCGCAGTGTGATCTGCTTGGTCTCATAGCTGTTGAGAGTCAGGGGTAGTTCCTCTTCAATGCTGAAGCCGTCGGAGAGGAACACCACGCGTTCTATTGTCAGAGGCGCGTTGCCATAGTTCCTGACTGAAAAAACGGTTGCCACATCCGATGTTATCGACTGATCACCCATGTCACACGTGCTGTTGCAACTGATCGATGGGGCCGAGATAGTGATATAGCTTCCCGATGAGGCCGAGGTCATATCCTCGCCATCGCGGTTGGCAAGCCTTACGTTCTCCGGTGTCAGTCCGTACGAGCCACGGTTGGTCACGGATCTGAGCCGGAATGTCAGCAGTTCGCCATCATACCCGTCGACCGGTTGGTTTGCCGGGTGAAACATCACTATCCTCAGCTTTCCGTCGGTCACGCTGCCGGAAATCGTATGTGTTGGGGCGCGGTCAGTGCAAGCCGCGCTGCCATCCACATATTCAAATCCCGAGGGCAGCGTCATGGAGAAGTCGGCGGCGGTGATAGGCTCCATGTTGTTCATGCGTGCCGTGATCGTCGCTTCCTCCCCCGATGAGCATTGGGCTGCGTCGATATGCAGTTCATTGACCGAGTAGGGGATTGCGGTGATACCCACGGTGGCATCTCCGTTGACCGCGTCGGAGAGAATGCGCAGACTGCCGTTGAATGCCGCAGCTCTGACTGTAGGAGCATACGTGACGATGGCCGATGCGCTTCTTCCTGCCTCGACCGTCATATCCGTGGGGCTTACGCTCAGAGTTCCGTCCGAGGTCGCTATACCGGTGATGTTCAGCGGTTGATTACCGGTGTTCCGGATCGTGAGGCTACGGGTGTAGCTACCTCTGATCGCCGATCGTCCGAAGTCGATTGTTTCCGCTCCGCATTCGATTTTTGAAGCGAGAATGGTTGCTGTTCCCGATACTGCCTCTGTTCCGATGGCGTTGCCCGACGCATCGCCGAGCCTCACCGTCGGGCTCAGCGTGTAGTTGCCCGGCTCGTTGCCGAGGCGAAGTGTGAACTGCAACACATCATCGTTGCCCGACGGGATCTCTGCCAGTCCAGTGCTGTAGACCAGCACCACGAGCTTTCCGCCGTTCACCGCCGCGCTGACGGTGTGGCCGGCAAGCCTGTCGCTGGTTATCGTGCATGATCCGTCGACATATTCCGTACCCTCCGGAATGGGTATGTTGAGCTGCATGGCCACGGCACCCGGATCGTTCTCCAGATTGACCTTGACCACGGCCTCGCTTCCCGGCGTTCCGGCGGCATCTGTCAGTGTGACCCTGTTTCCGGCATTGGCGACCATGAGGGTCACTAATGCCGTTATCAGGGCTGTTAGGTGTCTTATCATAGTTTGATTACCTTTTGTGTGTTTTTCATCACACCGTCAATGCTTATGGTCAGCAGATAGAATCCGCGGCCAATCGATTCGGTGCGCAGCTGCACGGTGTGCTCGCCGCAGCCATAGTTTCCGTTATGCACGGCCACGGTCTGTCCCGACAGCGATGTGAGTGTGATGCTGGCGTGGTGTGTGCCCTCGCCGGTGATGCTCAGCGGAACGTTGATCTCCGTGGTGAAGGGGCTGGGATAAGCCGGTGTGATCCTGTCGGCGGTGACTTCCTCTATTCCCATCGTCTCTTCCGGAACCGTGGGTATATTGCGTCCGTAGGCATCCGAGAGTACCAATGCCGACAGTGTGCCGTCGCCCAGTGTGGCTATGGCGTGGGTTCCTGCCTTGAGAGTCTTGCCCGAGAGGGAGAAGGCGAGGAATGTATAGTCATTGTCGTTGCCGTCCACGCCCATGGTCTCGAAGCCCTGGAGCGATTCAAGTGGTGAGATTGTGGTCGTGCCGTCGGTGTCGGTCAGGCGGATCTGCACGCCGGCCAGATCTACGGGCGATTTCACATAGAGCGTGCCGTTGTCAACGTAATATCCGGCTACCGATGCCACCGATGTCTCCGGCTGCGCTGTGCCTGTGATTATGTTGACGGTGCCTACTATGTCGAGCACGTCGATCTCCTCGTCGCTGTTCACGTCGGCAGCCTCGTAGATAAACGGCTGTGGATTCTGGCCGAGCATGTAGCTGACTTCGGTCACAATGTCGGCCACGTCAACATCCATCGTTCCGTTCGCGTCACCCTTGATAGAGGTCAGCGGCGTTGTGGCCACTGTCTTTGAGGGTGAGTTCTCGGTCAGTGCCGTGGTCATCACCTTGTAGTAGTAGCAATAGGTGGTGCCGGGTGTCACGTCGAAGTCGGTATATTCCTCGGTGTCGAGCAGCGATGTGTTGATGCGCAGTGTGTCGCTGACTGTGTTTTCGCTGTCAACGGTGTAGCGGTAGAGGTTGTAGCCGAGCAGGTCGTCCACATTCTCTTCCGGGTTCTCCCATGTCAGGGTCACTTTGCCCAGCCCCGGTTCTGCAGTGAATCCGGCACTCATCGAGCCTGCGCTCTGCACGTCGACGCGGAAGCGGTTGTTTTCAAGCGGAATGGGGAAGAATTCATCATCCTCGGCATCGGCCACATAGATGGTGTTCACGCCGTCGTAGCTGTCGCGGCCTGAGATGGTCAGGTAGGCGGTGTAGATGTCGCCTGTTTCGTTCCATGAACCATCCTCGCCGATGGCGGTCTGGGTGTAGGGCTCGCGTACACCCATGGCTATCATCGGGGCTTTCTCCGTGTTCATCGGGCGATTGAAATATACCTCGAATTTATGACGACCCACGCCCAACGGCGGCAGCATCTCGTATTCATCCTGCGCGTCGTAGCCGTTGACCACCACTTTCCACACAATGCCGTGAGCCTCTGCCGACGGCCTCGTCAGCATATTCGACAGGTCATATTCCCCGAACGACGAACTAAGCGGATTCTTGATATCCAATACTGTTGGCTGCACAATATCCAACCGTCCCGATCCTAAATAATTCGGTTCTTCCGGGCTATATAAACTCGGTGTAACAGTATAATATGCTCCCGAGTAATTGAGATTGTAATTTTTATTGCTATTATTAAATATATTGCTGTTGGATGCGTAATTTAATGGAGCATAATAAATATCTATGTCCATATATGAATCATTATTTAATATGTTGCAGTCTTGTGCGTAGAACCCATTGGTGTGAATGCCTGGAGTGTCGTGTGAATTTATTATATTTGTTTTTGTAGCTTTGACACTATACAGTAAATAGCTTGCTGAAATGTTTGAAAGAATTGAATTGGTTATTGTTGCATATTCAATCCCATAAGAAATTGTGATATTTATATCTGATATTATAATATAATTGAGAGGTGCATATTCGTTATTATAATTATTAAAACTCAGCATTTTCACATCCCCTCGGTCGTGATCTGCTTTTGTGAAAGTGATCATTTTGCCGGGTTCGCCGTTGGCTATGATTTTGCCACCGTCTGCAACTGATAGGCCTGTACCATCTTTGAATTTGATGGTGGTGCCGGGTAGAATGGTGAGTGTACAGCCGGCAGGTACGCCGAGCAGGGAGGTTACAATGTAGTTTTTATCGGGGGTGAGGGTCATGTCCTCGCGCAGAACGCCGCCGAGCTCTACGCCGTTTTCCGCTGTCAGCACTATCTCCTGCGTCAATGGTTCTGTGATATTATCGCAGGTCGCTGTCACGACGAATCTTATCCGTCGGCCATCTGTACAATCAGGGCTGATCTTGATGCCGAACGGGGTGGCTGCTTCTGCCGAGGCATAGCTCGACAGATCCATGACGGTGTGTCCGCCATCGGCGTCGATAAATTCCGCTATCTCCGGATCTTCAGTGTCGGCAAGGCGGATGGAGTAGGTGATATTGCGTGCGTTGCCCCATTGGTTGCGCAGCGTGGGGTAGATATAGATGGTCTCTCCTGCATCGGGGCGGTTGTCACCGTCGCCATTCTCGCTGTCGTCAATGCGGTAGGTTACGAGCGACAGGGTGGGCTGGCGGTCTTTGTCGCTGATCTGATATGCGGCATAGATGTCGAGGTTGCCGTTTGAGGCGTGGATAAGGTCGCCGAACAGTTCCTCTTTGGTCGCGTATTCCTTGGCCTGAAGCAGACGGGATATAGCTCCGGCCACCAACGGACAGGCCATTGATGTTCCGTTGAGCTGGCGGTATTGGCCGCCAGGGAAGGTGCTGATGATTCCGTGTCCCGGTGCCATCAGCTCGTAGTTGAAAAGATCTGCGAATGTGCTGGTCACAGGGCCATCTTCGTCGTAGTTGGAGAAGAAGGCTAACGCTCCGGACTGATCTGATGCCTGCACGCCAAGTACGAAGCTGTAGGCCGCCGGGAACATGGCTGCACCATACTTTTGGTTTATGTAACAAAGATGCGGATAGATACAAAGATTGTCATTGCCGGCTGCTGCCACGAGCACGGCTTTCTGATAGGCTTTGGCCAAGGCCTGCTCTTCGGCCAGAGAGTTGGAGTAGCCGCCAAATGACATGGAGATCACGTCGGCACCATTGGCCGCGGCATAGTCTATACCCTTGATGATGGTGGCAACGTCGCCGGTGCCGTCGCTCTGCATCACGGTCACTGCCATGATCAGCGCGTCGGGGTTGGCTCCGGCTATGCCTATGCCATTGTTGCCGGTCGCAGCGGCGATTCCGGCGCAGTGTGTTCCGTGGCCGTTGTTGTCGCGCAACCGGCCTGTCTGGTTCACGAAGTCGTAGCCATGGATGTCGTCGGCAAATCCGTTGTTGTCGTCATCCGATCCTGTGGTGCCGTCGAGTTCGGCGGTGTTGACCCACAGATTGTCCTTGAGGTCGGGATGCTCGGTGTCGACACCGGTGTCGAGAATAGCTATCACGCTCTTGCGGTTGGATGTCAACGGGGCTTTCCACAGTTTGTCGAGGCCGATTGCCGGGATGCCCCACTGCATGCTGTACATCGGTTCTTTCACGAATGCCGAGGGATCGGCAACGTCGAGGGTGCGGACAATATAGTTGGGTTCGGCAAATTCCACCTCGTCGAGCGTCTGCAATTCTTCGACGAATTGTTCCACGCCTGCTGCCTGTGTCTCGTCGAATTTCAGGCAGTAGAGTTTGCTCATGTCGTCGGTGGCGGCAGAGCCGGTAGAGTTGGTGGTGAAGCGTGAGCTGATTGGCGTAGGGCTGTCGCCGGTCAGCGGCATCAGTCTGTCGGCTTTACTTACGCCGAATTTCGACATCAGTGACGACAGGTCGGAGGATCCTGTGGCCGAGACGCGACCGCTCGACATGGTGCTGATAGTTGTTTTGGTTGAAGTCCTGAATTTCACGATCACCTCGCCCGGACGATAGGCGGCTGCGGTGGCCGGTGTGCCCGGGGCGGTGCCGGGACTCGTTGCTCCATTGGCGGTCATGCCCGGTGCACTGAGCATTATCAGTGTTCCCATGGCCAGTGAAGTAAGGGTTTTGTTCATAATGATTGGGTTATTAGGTTGGTAATTGAGTTGCTCGTAGGTATGTGTCTGTAAAGCCTTCGTCGGGATACAAAAAAAGCGTGGGCCTGTTCCTGTTGCTCGTCCCGCTGATTGAGGCCTACCACAGCCCATCCTTGACGGAACGAGCAACGATGACCTCACGCCGATATGCAGATACGCCGCCCTCTCGGCTCTAATTTGCATAAAGCCGGAAGTCGGTCGGTACATGACATACCCATGAGCATCTATCGTTGTCTCACTCTCAGTCAAGGAATTGAATGTGTGGTAGTTTCAATCAGCTAAGAATAAGCGCCTGATAAACGCCTTACCTAATAATCTTTTATTCCCTTACCCTCGTGGTCGCCTCTGCGTCCACTCCCGTTAGGCATGAGAATGTGCAAATTTAATTATTTTTCAAGCATCCAACCCATTAACCCCATATTTTAATATTTATTAACGGATTTGTGCGGATAATGGATGGTCGCATCAAGTCGGGGTTGCGGCACTTGCCGGTTATTTACGCGCAAACGTGTTTATTTTCAGTTGTTTGTATCCGGACGCGGCATGCCGCAGTCCCTACATGCGTTTGTGGATTATATCGGTTTAATTGATTGACAAGCAAATAATTAATGATAACAACCAACTGCCGGTGTATGTCGGGGTTGCGGCACTCCGAGCCGCTAACCGAATGCCATCATTCGCAATGTGGTTGAAGTCCCCTGTTCTTGAAACAATGTCGGTTTATCGGATCAACGGCTCGGAGTGCCGTGACCCCGACCAGATGATTCGATACTGTTCCATGCAAACGTGTTTATTTTCAGTTGTTTGTGTCCGGACGCGGCATGCCGCAGTCCCTACAGGGGTTGGTGAATTATAAG
>OFGO01000027.1_pt1 | contig 132638 bp, 115 predicted proteins | sample 1521761 | NCBI WGS metagenome assembly OFGO01 (sample SAMEA3504128, study PRJEB24116) | mouse gut metagenome | biome: mouse gut; feature: mouse-associated habitat; material: faeces | place: Denmark | collected 2011
GTGACGAGGTTATCATACTGCTGGGGACGGGGCTTAGGATTTCCGAACTCTGCGGATTGACCAAAACCGACCTTGACTTTGAAAACAGGGTAATCAATGTAGACCAGCAGCTTTTACGGAGCGCGGAAATAGGCTACTACATAGAGAAGCCCAAAACACAGAGCGGTATCAGGCAAATTCCAATGAGCGAAAAAGTGTATGAAGCGTTAGGGCGCGTGTTGGAGAATCGCAAGGGAGCGAAAGCGACCACCATTGACGGGTACAGCAATTTCCTTTTCCTCAACCGGGACGGCTGATCGAAAACGAATGTGAACTATGCTACCATGATACGGGGGCTTGCGAAGAAGTACAACAAGTGCTATGAGGAAGCTTTACCCAAAGTAATGACATCCCACACCCTGCGCCATACATTCTGCACCAACTTAGCTAATGCGGGCATGAACCTGAAAGCGTTACAGTACATCATGGGACATTCCAACATTACCATGACGCTGAACTATTACGCACACGCAACATTTGTTTCCGCAAAGGCTGATTGCCGCATAGGTGCGGACGGAATTTACTACTTTTTTACTACTGCTCAGAGGGAAAACCTAAAGGTTCATGCGGGTATATGTGACTTCTCCCCATATCTAAACTGCCGGAAAAGCCCGGAAATACAAGCTATTCCGACATATAAGAATTTCTAAAGAGATAATCTATATTTACCCATAATTTTGTTAAAAGTTTGTTATATTTGGGAGGGCTGGGTTTATGAAGATTAAGATCGGCGCGGAGAGAAAGGCAAGGATACAAGAGGGAATGATGGGACTCTTTTTTGAGGACATCAATTATGCAGCAGACGGCGGGCTGTATGCGGAGATGCTGGAGAATCGTTCCTTCGAGTTTTTGAAGGCCACGGGAGACTATAAGGACTATCAGACAGAATATGACGGCGGCTATGGCTGGAGCGCCTATCCGGAGGGAGCAGGGGCGAGGCTGCGCTGCGTCAGCGGCAGTCCTCATACCGAGGAGAATCCTCATTATATGCGTCTTCAGACGGAAAAACCCGGAGAGGGCATCCGGAATAAGGCCTATGACGGTATTTTTTTGAAGGAGGGTATGGAGTACAAGCTTACCTTCTGGGCCCGGCCGGTGAAATTTCAAGGGGATTTTGACATTTTCATTGAAAAGGACGGTACAAGATGGGCCGGGGCGAAAATTTCCGCAGGGGACGGGCAGCAGGAGACCTATAATCATTTCCGCAGGTACGAGGCGGTGCTGCAGGCGAAGGGGACCGTGGAGAAGGGGGTGTTCGCACTTTGCTTGTCAGAGCCGGGCACGGTGGAGTTTGACTTTGTTTCTCTGTTTCCCGCAGACGCCGTCTGCGGAATCTTCCGCAGGGATCTCTTTGAGCTGCTGAAGGACATGGGGCCCGGATTCCTGCGCTTTCCCGGCGGCTGCATCGTGGAGGGTAACACGCTGGCCAACCGCTATCGGTTCAAGGACAGTCTGAAGCCCCAGTGGGCCAGAAGGAACAACTGGAACCGCTGGGCGGTGCATGGAAACAGCGAACAAAACGGCTATGAGGGCATCTACAGCCATTATAACCAGACACTGGGACTGGGATATTACGAATATTTCCTGCTCTGTGAGCTGATCGGAGCCAAGCCCCTGCCCGTGCTGAACGTGGGGTTTGCCTGCCAGTATCAGACCGATGAGATGGTGGCCCGAAACAGTCCGGAATTTCAGGAATTCCTGCAGGATGCGCTGGATCTCATTGAGTTTGCAAACGGGGATGAGAGCACGCCGTGGGGAGCTGTCCGGGTACAGATGGGCCACAGGGAACCCTTCGGCCTCACCATGATGGGCGTAGGCAATGAGCAGTGGCAGACGGAGAAGGCGGATTTCTTTGAGCGGTATGAGCTGTTTGAAAAGGCCATCCATCAATATGCGCCATATATCAAGCTGATCGGTTCTGCAGGTCCCGACGTGACCTCGGAGAAATATAGGATGGCATGGGATTTCTACCATATCAATGAGGACAAAAAGGATTTCGTGTACGCCGTGGACGAGCATTATTATGTGAAGCCGGAGTGGCTCTACGAGCATGTGGACTTTTACGATGCGTATTCCCGGAAGGTAAAGGTGTTCTCCGGAGAGTATGCCGCCCATCCGGAGGGCAGTTTCTCCGGGCCGGAGGCCAGAAACACGCTGGAGGGCGCTCTGGCGGAGGCAGCCTTTCTCACGGGGGTGGAGCGGAATGCGGACGTGGTGGTTCTGGCCTCCTATGCCCCTCTTTTTGCCAGACTCGGATACGCCCAATGGGCTCCCGACATGATTTGGTTCAACGCAGCCGGATGCTACGGCAGCCCCAGCTATCATGTGCAGAAGCTGTATGCCCGCAACATGGGGGACGCAGTGCTTGACACCTTCGGCGGGGAGAAGGAGGCGGGAAGGGATGGGATCTACTATTCCGCCAGCATTTCCGAAAAAGAGCGGGCGCTGATCGTAAAGATCGTAAATGCGAAAGAGCAGAAGCAGGACATCCGGCTGGAGCTTCCGGAAGAATGGAGGAAGGGCCAAAGGGTGCAGGCCACCATCCTTACGGGGGAGAAGAAGGATGCCTGCAACAGCATTGGAGAACCGGAGAAGGTGGCACCCTTTGAGAGAGAGTATGAAAATCCGGAGGCTGTGTCCTTGCCGCCCTTGTCCTTTGCGGTGCTGCGCATGGAGCTATGAGGGGCGGATGCCTGTAAGTATTTTTGAGGATCTGCCGTCTGAGGCATGAACGGCAGGCAAATCCTGCTTTGACGGGCTCCTTTCTGGGTATGGAGGCGAAATGAGAAACCTGATACTCAGAAGGGGGCCATTTTATCTGTAGAAGGAAAACATTTGCGCAGGGGAACATTACGGCGGGAATTCTTCTTTGGCTGTCCTATTTTGTCCTTGCACATAGCAGCCGCATATGTTATGATAAAAAAGTCAAGCAGTACAAATGCATGACAAATCACCGAAGGCATTGTCTATGCCTTTCACAAATTATCTAAATTCAATATGTGGGAAACAAAAGGTTTCCGCAAAATCGGCTTTTCGCCATCAATTCAATCAACAAAACCAAATAGGGCAGGGATGGGCGAGGGGCTGTTTTCCTATCTGTTGCCGGAACGGGGGAAAGGATGAACGGCAAGAAAAGAAGGAAGTTTTGCGCAGGCAGGCAGACAAAAGCAGTTAATTCAGCGGTCAGAGATGGGGGAAAAAGGCACGACAATCTGCAGGATGCGGGGATGGGGAATTCGTCTCAAAATCAAGAAGAAAGGGACAGTCAGCATAATAGGGATATCAGCAGTAAGGATGTTTTTAGCAATCCGTTTCTCTGCGCCCAGTTTCTGAGAGACTGTATCCATGTACCGGCTCTGAAAAATGTCCGGCCGGAGGATATTGAGGATATCTCCGAGCGCTACCATCCTTATTTGGGTACGGAGTTCGAGTCGGATATCGTGAAAAAAATACGGATCTGGGGCGTAGCAGGAACGGAAGAAGGGCAGGATGGGGAGCCGTCCTTTTTGGTTTCTCTGATAGAGCACAAGAGTTTGGTGGACTATGACGTATCCATGCAGCTTCTGAGGTACATGATGTGCATATGGACGGAGTACCGCCGGGAAATGGAGGTGAAGAAACGGGGGAGCACCGGACAGAAAGGGTTTCGGTATCCCATGATCATTCCGGTGGTATATTATGAAGGGAAACCGGAATGGACGGCGCAGATGCGCCTGAGAGACAGAATCAGGCAGCTTCCGGGGGTGGATGATTGGATTCCGGATTTTCGATATGAAGTGATCCGTGTACATGATTATAGTGATCAGGAGCTTCTGGAGCGTGGTGATGAGATATCTTTAATTATGTTGATTAACAAGATACAGGACTTGGCGGATCTGGAGAGGTTTCTTCGCATTCCCTCGGAGGAACTGAACCAAATCATCCGTCATAGTCCGGAACATGTGGTGGATGTACTGGTCTTGGCTATAGAGAGCCTATGCTTCAAAATAGATGTATCTGCGGAGGATAGGAAAAGATGCGTTCAGAAAGTGAGGAAACGAGAGATGGGATATTTGTTTGAGAATATGGAGCGGATCAGCGTAAGAGAGATGCAGCAGAAATTGGAAGAAGAGCGGCAAAAATCGGAAGAGGAGCTGCAAAAATCAGAAGAGGAGCTGAAAGAAACGAAAGAAAGACTTAAAATTGCGGAGGAAAGGATCAGACATTTGGAAAAACTGGCAAGAGTATGAAAAGGGGATTAATGAAATCTGATGGTGTAAAGGCGCAGCTTGCTGATTGGCAATGTTGGACGTAAAGGGCTTGCGGATGTGCTTTTTCGTGGTATAATATTGTAACAGAAGGACATTGTTTACGTTTGATCCCATGTACGCCGGAGTGAGGGGAAGCGGAGGATCATGTAGATTGACATGTACTTATCAGCTTGAGACGAGGCGGTCAACCTGCGCAGTACAATGTGGAAGAACAGTGTCAAATAAAATGTGCCGGCATGATGAAACGGCGTAAAGTAAGGAGGAAGCAAGCAATGGGTTCTTATTATCGTCACACAAGGAGCGAGAAGGCAGAGGTGCCATATTCTTTTCAGTGCGAGCACTGCGGAAAGGACACCGGCCCTATGAGGGCGGTCATTGTAGGACCGGAGGCCACGGACAACAGCAACTTTAAGACATTAAATCCGGATCGGGAGCAGAAGCTGTGCAAACGGGCTCACGACAATCTTGTAAATGAATTAAAGAGTCTTCACAAGAATGCAACGGAGAAGAATATCATCTCCACCAAGTTCAACGACCAGTGTCCAAACTGTCATCAGCCTCAGTCTTGGGCAGTGTCCGGGCTGAAAAACAAGATGTTTGAAAATCCCCTCGTGTGTCTGGGGGTGGGTACTGTTTTCAGTGTGATTGCAGTACTGGCCCATTTTTTTGCGGATAATATGGAATATGTGACTCTTCCCATGGCTGCAGGAATTTTTGGATTGGGCGTGGCGGCAGCTGCCGGCTGTCTGGTCTGGAATGTGATTAAGATAAATTCAAAGAGCAAAAAGACCGCCAGCGGCATGCACAACCTTCCAAAGATCGATTGGAGCGCGGTGTCGAATCTGCTGGAGGAGCAGTAAGTTTGGTTTAGAGCGGGTCAGGAGGACGAGCATGATTAAAGCAGGAATTATCGGTGCCACAGGCTATGCGGGAGGGGAGCTGGTGCGCATATTGGCGAACCATAGGGATGTCAAGGTGGTCTGGTACGGGTCCCACAGCTACATAGACCAGAGATACAGCGATGTGTATAGGAATATGTTCCAGGTGGTGGAGGACGTGTGCAGGGACGACAATCTGGCGGAGCTGGCCAAGGAGGCAGACGTGATTTTTACGGCTACTCCTCAGGGCTTTCTGGCAGGACTTTTGACGGAGGATCTGCTGTCAAAGACAAAGATCGTGGATCTTTCGGCGGACTACCGTATCAAGGACGTTGAGGTCTACGAAAAATGGTATGGAATCCAGCATAAGTCACCGCAGTTTATCTCTGAGGCAGTATATGGACTCTGTGAGGTTAACCGCGACAAAATCACGGCCAAGACCAGACTGGTGGCGAATCCGGGCTGCTACACCACCTGCTCCATCCTCACGGCGTATCCCTTGGTGAGGGAAGGGCTCATAGATGTGGACACTCTGATCATCGATGCAAAGTCGGGAACCTCCGGCGCAGGGCGGGGGGCCAAGACGGCGAATCTGTTCTGTGAGGTGAACGAGAATATCAAAGCCTATGGGGTGGCCAGCCACCGCCACACACCGGAGATCGAGGAGCAGCTGGGCTATGCGGGAAACTGTCAGGTGACCGTGAATTTTACGCCGCATCTGGTTCCCATGAACAGAGGGATTCTGGTGACGGAATACGCTTCTCTTCGGAAGAAGGCGGATGGATCCCTTCCCTCCTATGAGGAGATCCGGGCAGTCTATGACAAGTACTACGGAAATGAGAAATTCATCAGGGTGCTGGAGAAGGGAGTCTGCCCCGAAACCAAATGGGTGGAGGGCAGCAATTATGTAGACATGGGATTTGTGATCGACCAGCGCACTGGGAGAATCATTCTCATGGGCGCGCTGGACAATCTGGTGAAGGGCGCCGCCGGGCAGGCGGTACAGAACATGAACTTAATGTTCGGGCTGAGGGAGAGCGAAGGGCTGGAGATGCCGCCTTGTTTCCCTTGAATGCCGTTATTTCAGAAACATATGGATCAGCCGATCCTTCCATGGGCCGTAAGGCTGATAACGCAGGGGCAGATCGATCCAGCGATATTTTTTGAGAATATTCTTTTCATGGGAAAAAGTCTCAAAGCTCCTGCGTCCGTGGTAGGAACCCATGCCGCTGCCGCCTACGCCGCCGAATCCCATGCGGGAGGTGGCCATATGCATTATGGTGTCGTTGACGGCGCCGCCGCCGAAGGATAGGCTGTTTAAGAACTTCTGCTCCCCCTGACGGCTTTTGGTAAACAGATAGGCGGCCAGAGGTTTTTCTCCTTTCAGGGCAAATGCAATGGCCTGATCAATTCCGTCAAATTCGATTATAGGCAGGATGGGACCGAAGATTTCTTCCTGCATGACGGCATCGGCTCCGGATACCTTATCCATCACTGCAGGCGCAATGCGCAGGGCAGCCGCATCGGTTTGCCCGCCGTAGATCAGCCGTTCCTTGTCCATCAGCCCTACCAGCCTATCGAAATGCTTTTTGTTGACAATCTTTCCGTAATTTGGGTTTTCCAGCGGATTTGCTCCATACATTCTTTCCAGAGTCTGGGTAAAAAGCTTTAGGAATTCTTGTTTAACGGACTTATCGATGAGCAGGTAATCGGGAGCTACGCAGGTCTGCCCGCAGTTTAAGTATTTGCCGAAGGCGATCCTTGAGGCTGCCAGCTTCAGGTCGGCTGTCTTGTCCACGATGCAGGGGCTCTTGCCTCCCAGCTCCAGAGTCACGGGAGTCAGATGGGCGGCAGCTTTTTCCATCACCAGCTTGCCTACGGTCACGCCTCCGGTAAAGAAGATGTAATCAAACCGTTCTTCCAGCAGCGCGCTGTTCTCTGTTCGGCCGCCCTCCACTACCGTCACATATTCCGCAGGGAAGACATCCTGAATCAGGGCCCTGATGGCGGCGGAAGTCTTGGGGGAATAGGCCGAGGGCTTTGCGACACAGCAGTTGCCTGCCGCCACTGCGCCGATCAGGGGCTCCATGGTAAGCAAAAAAGGATAGTTCCATGGGGACATCACCAGCACGCATCCGTAGGGTTCCCATAGGGAGAAGCTTTTCCCATGGAAATTGGTCAGATCGGTTCTGTGTCGCTTTTGTCTTGCCCATCCTTTCAGATGCCTTATCTGGAAAGTCAGTTCGCTCAGGGTCAGGCCCACCTCGCACATGTAGGCCTCGCTGGGGCTTTTGCCCAAGTCTTCTCCTATAGCGGCACAGAGGGATTCTTCTCGTTCTTTGATGGCTTGTCTCAGGCGCTTCAGCGCCTGAATACGGTTGTTTACATTCTTTGTTATTCCGGAGGCAAAATATTCCCGCTGCATTTTTACGATAGTGCCGATTTCCATTGTTGTCCGCTCCTTTCGTTTTCCTTTGGAAAGGCAGTTTCTGTACTGCTGATAAGCTTATACATAGATGCCAGCTCTTTGACGTCCATCAGGCAGGGCACGGGGTACAAAGGATTGCTTTCTTTGTCCGCGTGAGCCGCCATCTGGGGAATATCTTCTTCTTTGATACCGTCTATCTTGTCAGGGATATTCATGGAACGGTTCATTTCCCGAACCCAAGAGATGAAGGTCTGAGCTGCGGTATGGTCCTCTGCGTCCTTTGGGGCCACGGTGCATGCCCTTGCCAATCTGGCCAGACGTTTCTCGCAGCTTTTGCCGTACCTATCCAGAAAATAGGGCAGGATTACGGCGTTGGCCAGTCCGTGGGGAACGCCGTATCGCCCGCCCAGAGAATGTGCCACCCCATGGACATATCCCACATAAGACTGGGTGAAGGCGATGCCTGCGCAGTAGGCGGCCCGCAGCATCTGCTCTCTGGCCTCTGTGTCTGTTCCGTCATCATATGCCCGTTTTAAATAGGTTTTAATCAGTCCTACGGCTTCTTCCGCCATTCGGCGGGTGTGACTTGTGGTGCTTCTGCCAATGTAGGCTTCCACTGCATGGGTGAGGGCATCCATTCCCGTGGTGGAGGTGATATGTTTTGGCAGGTCCGTGGTTACTCGGTAGTCCAACACGGCATACCGGGGGATCAGGGAAAAATCATTGATGGGATATTTGTGGTGGGTTGCGGCATCCGTGATAACTGCCGCAAGGGTAGTCTCGCTGCCCGTTCCGGCAGTGGTGGGAATGGCCACCAGTAGGGGGAGCTTTTTGTGTATTTTTAAAAGTCCCCGCATTTTCTGTACGGGCTGTCTGGGCTTTGCAATTCTGGCTCCCGCTGCCTTTGCACAGTCGATGGAGGAGCCGCCGCCGAATGCGATGATGGCATTGCAGCCGTTTTCAAGATACTGCTCTCTTGCCCGTTCTACATTGTGTATAGTAGGGTTGGGGATGGTTTCGTCATAGACGGTGTAGGCTATGCCTGATTTCTCCAAGGCATCCGTCAGCTGCTTGACCAGCCCCAGTCCGGAGATTCCCTTGTCGGTGACGATGAGTGTATTGTTCTTTCCTTTTTCTGCCAGAAGACGGCCTAATTCTTCCATGCTGTCCAGTATTTCCGGTTCCCGGTAGGGCAGCAGCGGGAGGGCCGCCCGGAAGCAGAGCTGAAAGGCTCTGCAGTAGATTCTTTTGATTCCGTTCATTTTTCTGCACCTCTGTGATTATATTACTTTGATTTTCAAACTATTTTATCACCATGGATTGGAGGAATCAAGGGGGAACGGGCATTTTTGTTCAGAAATTTGTTTTAGATAGTATAAAAACAACATAAAAAATGCAACATTTTGCTCCAAAATGTTGCAAAAAACCACTATAATCGACAGCCGGCACCATAAGAAGCCCTCAGGAAATCATAGAAGCGGAAGTCTTTCGTACCCTTTGACGCAAAGTGAGACCCTTAGACCAGAAAGAAGTTTGTCGCGTCACTTAAAAAGCGGTGAATGATTATGCCTTCCATAAATGGGATGAATGTAAGATATCTGCTTAAACCGTGAACGATCCCCCTATATGTTCATGGGAATCATTAAGATAAACCTGCCGGAAAGATTTGAATAAAAAAAGCCCAAATGGGCTAAAGTATTTTAAAATAGTTCCGATACTATAATTGGTTATTGAAAATGCAACATTTTGGAGCAGAATGTTGCATCTTCTATCCGATTCTACAAAAAACGATTGAAGCAATAGGGAAAATACGAGAAAGGAACTAGTGGAAGCCGGTTCCTTTTTTGGCAGTACAACAAGGGACTGAGGATGCCGCAGGATAGGATATGTAAAACGATTCGACAGTACAGCAAGAATCCTATTTCCGATGACGATATGGAGAAGCTGCTGGAGATTGCCGCAGATTATGCCAAAGTGAAGAATTATGTATACATGCGTTTTGGCGGAATAGGGGGCCTCTCCAAAATTTATCCCGGGTACACGGTTCAGAATGAGATGACAGCCAGCGGCTTGCGGGGGAATCTGGGGCTGCCGTCCGTGTATTTTTATCTTGCTGTCTTTGATGCTGTGAACGACATCAAGGGGCAGTGGGAAAACACGAAATCTGAGGTTTTGCGGCTGGTGGGAAAAAATGAAAATTTGACGGAGGAGGAGAAGCATTACATCCGTTTTCTGCTGAAGGTCAGCAATGCTTTTGAAGCGGTACTTAATCAGAAGGATATAGAGCTTCCGGAGAGCATACAGAAACAATATGTGAAGCTGGCGGAGCAGGTGAATGGGGACAAGCTGAATCGGTATCTGTGCAGGCAGGTGCGGAAAGTTCGGGGGAAACGCAGTAGGGCAATTCCAAATGGGAAGGCTGACGGATTCGCCATTGCGGAGCGCGCATACCGTTATGGGGAGAATGAGGGACTAAATGGGATATTTGTTTCTATAAAAGAGCGCCGCAAACGTATTTTTATTCCGTTGACTGACAGCAATCGATATGCCTCCCAGCTTTATATCAAATTATATCCGGAGGAAAAGCGCCTAGAGATAAATGTTCCCATCCGTGTAACCGTCTGCAGGCATGAGGACTATCAAAACCAGGTTGGGATTTCCATGGGGATGTATACCATGCTGACCACGAATCAGGGACACGCCTACGGCGAGGAGCTGGGAAAGTACCAGACGGAGTACGCAGAGTGGATACGGCAGCAGGCCATGAGCTATAGCCGCAATCGGGAGAATAATCCCGGCCGGAAGAAGTACAGCGCAAAAAAGAAGAGGTGGGAGGAGCAGCTGCACAGCTATATCAATCATGAACTCAACCGCTTCTTCCGCGAAGAAAAGCCGGAGAGGATATACGCCGTAAGGCTGCCAAAGCCCATGGGCGGAGGGCTGAATAGAAAAATCAACCATTCCGTGGGCCTATGGCAGAGGGGCTATATCAGGAGCCGCCTCATTCAGAAGTGCAGGGAGCAGTCCGTGGAATATGTGGAAGTTCTGGGAAAGGATATCAGCAGGGAATGCAGCTGCTGCGGCTCTGCCGGGGAGAAGAAAGACGGTTTATTTTGCTGCGGAGCCTGCGGCCAGACTGTGGAGGAGAAGCAGAACACTGCGAGGAATGTGCTGAAGCGAGGGATGGAGGGAAGAATCCTGCGATAGGCAGGACTAGAATCCGGCCATTAGGACAAGGCAAGATCATAAGGACGACCAGCTGGATAAATACCGGTATCAAGCCGTGATTTTATCCCGACGCCCTATGAAAGAGGTGAGACAGAGTTTTCTTGTTTCATGGGGCATCAACTGAGGAACCAGAGGGAAGATCCATGATATAAAAAAAGAACGGCATTAGAAGACGGCCAATTAGAGAGGGCGATCCCTTAAAAAGCAGGCTGTGTATTGGGTATGCCAAGACTTTGGGAACAGGAGGAGACGCAATAGGGCTGTATGGCGGCGGCCTGATGTACCGGAGAGCGAAGCGGGGAGACCTGCATCATTTGTGTCGGCAAGGAGCCGATTCCGATGACCAATGTATTTTATTTTAAAGTGGAAAATGTCTTTCAGTAAAAGCAGGGATGAGGATTATGACGATAGCGCTGATATTTGCCGGAGGGACGGGGAAGAGGATGAACAGCCGTTCCAAGCCAAAGCAATTTTTGGAGATGCACGGAAAACCTATTATCATCTACACGCTGGAGCACTTTGAATATCATGAGGAAATAGATGGGATTGTTGTGGTTTGTATTAAGGAATGGATAACGGAACTGAAGGGTCTGCTGAAGCGCTATGGGATAACAAAGGTTGTGAAGATTGTGCCCGGCGGAGCCACAGGCCATGATTCCGTTTACAATGGTCTGACAGCTATGAAGGATTCCATGGGAAATGATGATATTGTCCTGATTCATGACGGGGTGAGGCCGCTGATAACAAAGGAACTGATCTCCGAGAATATCAGTGCGGTTTTAAAATACGGAAGTGGGATCACTGCCGAACCGGTGCGGGAGAGCGTCGTCCGGAGCATAGACGGCGAGAGTATTTCGGATGTGCCGGCACGGGATGAGATGTATGTGGCTAAGGCGCCGCAGTCTTTTTATTTCGGGAAGATTCTTGAGCTGTACGAAAAGGCCTATGTAGATGGGGTCAAGACCATTGATTCCTCTCATCTTTGCAGTATCTATCACGCCCCCATGCACATGGTGGGCAGTACAAAAAATAATATAAAGATCACGGAGCCCGCAGACTTCTATATCTACAGAGCGCTGTACGAGGCGCTGGAAGGGCAGCAGGTTTTCGGAATCTGACGGGAAAGAAATGGCACAGAGAAGGTTCAAGAAAAAGGATTTACTGAATATGATCTCCGCACTGGAGAAAGCCAACACACTCATGGGCGGCAAGGGCGGTTCCGCCATGCCGGATAGGGCCGACACATTGGTTCAGTGCCAGAAGGCGGCGCTGGTCATTGGAGATTATTTGGAAACACAAGGCGAGAGCATTCAGAGAATCGTTAAGGTGCTGGAGAATTATTGTGAAAACATTTATCAGCTGAGCTTGGCGGCAGGGGATGACAACAAATGCGGCAAGATAGCAAAGAAGATACGGCAGCAACTTTCGACAATCAAAAGTGCTGTTCGGGAGGAATTGCCGGAGGATAAAAAGGAGATCGTGTTTCTGCCTTATAAGGCGTCCATGTGGGACAGCCTTGAGAGCCTATGGAAAAAAGCGGCTGCCGACGAGAGCTGCGAGACCTTTGTGATCCCGATTCCCTATTTTGACAAGAATCCTGACGGGAGTCTGGGCCGGATGCATTACGAGGGGGAGCAGTATCCGGAGGAGGTTCCGGTGACATCGTGGCGGGAATATGACATGGCGGCCAGAAGGCCGGATGTGATATATATACATAATCCTTATGATGAGTGCAACCTCGTGACAAGCATTCATCCGGATTTTTATGCAAAGGAAATAAAGGAATATACGGATATGTTGGTATATGTTCCTTATTTTATATGTATCAATGATGTGGTTCAAGAGGAATTCTGCATATTGCCGGGGACGATCTGGGCGAATCAGATAATCCTCCAGTCGGAGGCAGTGCGGGAGAAATATATTGAGATCTTTCACCGCTGGGAGGATTCCCAAGGGTGCAGAGATGCGTTCGGGAAGGCGGAAGAGAAGTTTGTAGCCTTAGGAAGCCCTAAGTTCGATAAAGTGATTTCTGCCAAAAGGGAGGATTATGTGCTTCCGGAAGAATGGCGGAGGCTGATTGAGCGGGAGGACGGAAGCCGCCGGAAGGTGGTATTGTACAACACTACGCTTGGAGCTATGCTGCGGGATACAGAGGAGATGCTGGCTAAGATCAGGAACGTGTTTGAAGTATTCCGGAACCAGAAGGAGGTCGTGCTTTTGTGGCGGCCCCATCCGCTTTTAAGGGAGACACTGTGTTCCATGCGCAGCCGGACCGTTTTAGAATACGACGAAATCGTGGAGCGGTATCGGAAGGAGGCATGGGGCATTTATGATGACACGGCGGATATGTATCAGGCAATTACGGTATCGGATGCATATTATGGGGACAACAGCAGCGTGGTAGAGCTGTATAAGCGGACGGGGAAGCCGATTATGATACAGAATGTGAAGGTATAGCGCACAAGTTTAAAATTTGAACAAACCTGACTTGTGGGGAGGGACATTTGATTTATGGACAAAAAAGGCTTTGTAATATGGGGAACAGGCGATAGAAGCAGTTGCTTTTCAGAAAGCCTGAATGAAAAACCCATGTTTTATATTGATAATGATATTAAGAAGAAGGGGGATGTTTTTTTTGATAGAGAAATTCGCCATCCAGCTGACATTCTTCATTTAGGACAATACTTTATTGTTATTGCCAATAGTTATTATGAGGATATAAAAAAGCAGTTGTCAGAGTTAGGCTTGAAGGAAAATGAGGATTTCATTTTTTATCAGAAGGTTGAGAATAATGTTGTAAGGCTTGAGAAGCTGACCGGCGAATTAAGAAATAATATGATTGTTTTCAAGGAAAGGTGCTCTGATTTCAAGAATGCCGCGCTTATCTTTGGGTCGATGATTTCATTTGATCAAAATAGTTATAAGCTGTATAACGAAGCCTATGAGAAGTTTCCGGAAAAGGGAAGATTTTTGATGATTTCGGAAACCCATGTGATCGAAGATAAGGCCAAACTGGGGATGATAAAGTTCCCCTATTTTTGCCTGCCATTAATGCTGTGGCAAAATTTCCATTTAGTACAAAATGACTTTTATGAAATAAATACAGACAGTACAATTGTAGACTACATTGAAGAACAAAGCTACCGCAGAAGGGCATTGGTTGATTTTCAAGGAAAGAATCGCAATATGGCTCATGGATATGGGGAGTGTTTTATATATTATGCAGATCTATACATACGGGAAATGCTGGATTATATTCAGCCCCAAAAGGTATTGATATGGAATCAGTTTTATCCGTTTCATATATTGATCGATGCCATTTGCAGGGAGAAAAATATAGATATACTATATATGGAATATGGTGTGCTTCCGGGAACATATCTGGTGGAACGAACCGGACAAATGGGAGAAAGTTTCCCGGCTATATATTCAAATGATTTCCAGAAGTTAAGTGTCACATCTGACGACATCAAAGAGGCAGAAAAGGTTTATGAGTTTCTGCATGAAAGCGGTATAAACCGTAAAGAACAGCCCCAAAGCAACGAGCTTGAAATTGCAAAAAAGGCCATCGACAAAAACAAACCTATTGTCGTATATACGGGACAAAACGATTACGAATCAGGAATGTACCCGTATTCAGAAAAAACAAAAAAGTATCATTCTCCTATTTTTAAAACCAGTAATGAGGCGGCGTTGTTTTTGGCAGAAATCGCAGAAAAAAACGGGTGGAACTTTGTTTATAAGCCCCATCCGCTGTGCGCTGATATAAAAAGTGATGAGATAAAGCTGCCTGATAAGGCCATTGTAATTGAAAAGTGTAATATTAATGAGTTGCTTGACTGGGCAGATGTAAACGTTACGATACTGTCTACTACGGGGTATATCTCTCTGATTAGAAAGAAGCCTACGGTCATGCTTGGATATACGCAGTTGAAGGATAAGGGATGTAATTATCAGGCTTTTACAAGGGAAGCCGTAGAAGGGGAAATCAGAAAAGCTCTGCAGTTAGGATATACGAAAGAGCAGGAGAAAGCCTTTGTGATACATATTGCAAGATTGAATAAGTATTATCTGTATGATGATATGAATGAAAGAAGCATAAGGTTCGGGAAAAGGTGGGAGTTGATCTGTTTAGGAGAGACAATAGATTTTTAGGAGAGGTGTTAGAGGCATGGATCTGAATCAATTGAAGTTAATGATCGGGAAAGAAAAATATAAAGTCATCAGCTTTGACATATTTGATACATTGCTTGTCAGGCCATGCCTCCAGCCTACTGATTTATTGAAATTGGTAGGTTTAAGGTGCGGGTACGATGGAAACTATCTTGAGATGAGACGTGCTGCCGAAAAAAAGGCCAGAAAAGAATGTCTCGAAGAAGAAATAAACTATGATGATATCTATAGACAATTTGCAGACATGTTCTCGTTTTCCTTGGAGGAAGTCGAGCGATTCAAGCAGGAAGAAGTGATTGTAGAAAAGAGGTATTTATATGCGCGGCAAGCGATGAAGCAAATTTTTGATTTTGCTGTCGGCATTGGGAAGAAAGTGATTTTGGTTTCAGATATGTATCTTCCGAAGCAGGTGATTTTGGAGATACTTGATAAAAATGGTTATATAGGGTTTCAGGAACTGTTTTTGTCATCTGAATACGGCAAAATGAAATCCTCCGGACATTTATATGATATCGTTCTGGAGTCATTGGAAAAGGACGGAATAAAACCCAATGAAATATTGCATATGGGCGATAATGAACGCTCAGATGTGCTGATTCCTGAGTCAAAAAATATAAAGGCTGTTTTCATTCCCAGAACAAATTGGTTATTGCGCAAAAATAGGAAGCTAAGTCTGCTTTATGAAAATGTGGAAAGAAAATTGGATAACAGCTTCTTGATAGGCTATTCGGCCAATTTGACCTTTAATGACCCGTTTCGTCCCTATCATATAAATACATATTTTTATGGTTCTAGATATTCGGCTGCTAATATGCTGTTTGGGCCTTTCTTTTTGAGCTTTGTCAAATGGATGACGGAAGATTGCGTCCAAAACAAAATTGATACATTATGTATGGTGTATCGAGATGGATATCTTCCGGAAAAAATTTTTGACTATATAAAAAAGTATTATAACAATGCGCCCCGGATAAATAGGCTTTATTTGACAAGGGCGATGATCAACCGTTTCTATAGTTTGAAGAGGAACGGTCTGGTTGAAAGCATCAACGATATGATGTATAGCGACAATATGACAGTTTCAGAGTTCATAAAGGAGCGTTTATTTGTCACGGATAAAAATCAATATCAAGAAGTGCTGGATCTTTTTTTGGCTCATGGGTATCAGGAGGAAGCCAGAGTCGGAAGAAGAGACGATCTGACGATGTGGATCAATGAGCTGGATCCCTATTTCCAAGCGAATGCGGTAAAGTCAGTGGAAGACATAAAGCAGTATTGCAAAGACGTATTGCAGGATTGTGGGAAACTGGCGGTATACGATGTGGGATATAGAGGAAGCGTGTGTTCCTTTTTAAAAAGCTATTTGGGAATAGACAGCGTTGGATATCATCTGTTTGCAAAAGAGAATCTCAGGAGTAATAAAAATATTGATGTCAAACATGCTGTTATGTATGGCTTGCTGACTGAGAAGGAAACGAAACTGATTAATTGTTTTACGGAGGATTTGCTCAATGCCAATGAGGCCTCTGTAAATAATATAGAACAATGTGAAGACGGGGCATATACAATGGTCAGGGACGATAATTTCGTAAGTGACGAGGGTATGCCTATTCTGCAGGACTATATTATAGAATATGCGCAGGGTTTTTCAGGATTGTTTAGAGATGATATGCAGCTGCTGCATTTTGATCTTATCAATTATTTTGAATTCTATAAACATTTTCTGATAAATGCAACACCCAATGATACAAAGCTGTGCAGGCGCACGGAGTTCATTGACAGTGTATTCATGAATCCTCATGGGAGAAATGTTTACAAACAATGGGAGATGTCTCATCGCTTTAAAAATAGCTCCAGCAGAATACTTTTTGAAATAAAAGAGTCCATTTGGAATATAAGCGCTGATATCGACTACAGATTGAAACCGACAATCATGTTGGTGGGAAATCCAAAGACACTTTCTAAAAGCGAGCTGTTTTCTGTGGGTGAGGTAAAAAAAGGCGACGAAGACGTGTTTGTTCGGTTGCTGATGGAAACTTCTGAACATAACGCAGCTGAATATTGTAAATGGGGCTTTTCCGATGCTCATGTGGTAAGCAAAATTGATATGCCACGAGGGTATGATAGGAATGTCAAAATAGATACAACCATTGAAATGCAGCAATTGATTTCTGTTAAAAAATATCTGCAGTTGCTCGTGCAGCAGCTTTATGAAAAACATCCGGATATGGGAGAGGGATATCCTGAAGCGATAATCTGCTATTGGTATTGGTATTTCTATAAAGTAATATATCTCTACAATCAGGAAAATGCAAAAGTAGGATTCCTCGTATGGGATAAGCATTCCATTATGCATTGTCTTTTAAAAGAAATATGCGCAGAAGAAAATGTTCCCATAGGATTTATTGAGAAAAGCTTTGAGAGGAACAGTTATAATCATCTGAAAGATCAGGTGATGGGTTTGTCAAAAATTACTTCTGAAAAAAGAAGCATGAGGGTAGCAATTTATGCTTCCATGCCCCGCAAAGGTTATTCAGGAGGGAGAACACATGCGCTAAATCTGGCTGAATGTTTGTCCCATGAGGGAAATGAAGTGTATTTTATTTCAAGGTATCTTCCTATGTTTCTAAATGAAATGAAAGAAAATAAGGGACATAAGAGCATTCATTTTATTAGCACTGACGAATTGAATCATGACAGAACATATATGTCTGAAATGCATGCAAATTATTTTGATTATTTGATTATTGTGCCCCATAGGGACAAAAATGCAGGGTTTTATATGCATGCAAGAAATTTGGCCAAACGGATGAACGCAAAAATGGTTCTGCTAAACTATGAAACGCCCAATTGGATGAATCATTACCTGAAAGAGAAGCAGGATGAGGCGTATTGGAAGCCCTGGAGGGATGTATGTGAGGACGGCTGCATGATTTTGTGCAGTGATAGGGAGTCTGTAAAGTACGCAGAGCAGTATTATGTGGATTATCCGGAGAATACAAGATTCGATTACTGGTATCCGACGATCAATAGTTTAGAGGCGGACAAAGTTATAACTGAAAAAGAGAATCGGATTATCGCCTTTGTGCGTCCTGGGGATGTTAATAAAGGAACAAATGACATCCTTCGATTACTGGATGACAAACTGCAAGGCTATAAGGTAGTTTTGATTTGCGGGCAAGGAATGAGAAATAAAGAGTATTTTGCTTTCTGCAGACAGTTGGAGGAGATCAGGAACCGGTATGGGATAAAGCTGGAGCTGAAGATTCAGCCATCAGATTATGAAAAATTTGTGGAAATCAGCAAAGCAAAAATTATGCTATTCCCATCTTATTTTGAAGGGTATGGGACGCCGCCTATCGAAGCACAGTATTGCAATACCTTGTGTTTGGTCTATGATCTGCCTGTCCTTAGGGAGACCTGCGGGGACGGGGTGATATATTGCGAATATGGAAATGTGCAGGATATGAAGAATAAGCTGACGAACTTGCTGGAGCAGGACAGTCCGGCGGTAAATTTGCGTAACAACATATTTGAGATTGCCAATTTTGAGAAATGTGCCAGACGTTTAGATGCTCTTTTCAGGCGTCATTTATGGGAGGATTGGCGAAAGGGGAAAACATAAGAAAGGGGAAATAGGATGGTTATCTCACAAACCCCATTTAGAATGTCTTTTGTAGGAGGAGGCACCGACTTTCAGGAATTTTTTAATGAATATGGCGGGGCAGTCATATCCACGACTTTTGACAAGTATTGCTATGTAAATGTCAGACATTTGCCTGGATTCTTTGATTTTTCCACGGAACTTTCCTATTCCAAGATAGAGCGGGTGAACCAAATAGAGGATATTTGCCATCCGGCAATCAGGGAGGCTATGCGGAATCTGGGAATGAGAGATATCAGGCTCACCTACGAAGCGGATCTTCCCGCGCGGTCCGGCTTGGGGACAAGCAGCTCGTTTGCCGTGGGGATGCTTCATGCGTTCCATGCACTAAAGGGTGAATATGTGACGAAGCGTAAGCTGGCTGATGAAGCGATTTATCTTGAGCGGATATGCTGCGATGAAGCCGGGGGTCTGCAGGATCAGATAGCTGTTTCATATGGCGGGCTGAATAGGATTGATTTCAGCAATGAGGGATATAGCGTCAGACCAATCATAATTTCGCCGGAAAAGAAAAAGAGGCTGAATGAGAATCTGCTGTTGTTTTTTACCGGGTTTGCGAGATTTTCTGCCGATATACAGAAATCTTACTGTGCATCTATAGATGATAATAAGAAAACATTGCTTGAAATGCTGCAGATTGTTGATGAAGTGGAAAAAATTCTGCCATCAGGCGGTGAATTGAGAGAATTTGGCAGACTTTTGGACTATTCGTGGAAATTGAAGCGAGGGTATACAGATAAAGTCAGCACAGATACAATTGATTTGATTTATGCGAAGGCAATTGCAGCGGGGGCCATCGGCGGAAAAATTCTGGGGGCTGGAGGAGGTGGTTTCCTATTGCTTTATGTGGAGCCTGATTATCAGAAACAAGTGAAAGAAGTGTTAAAGGATTTCTTATTTGTACCATTTACTTTTGAAAACATTGGAACCAGAATTCTGTTTTTCAATTCGGACAACTAGGCGGTAAAATAATGAAATGTGTTTTTATGGCAGGGGGAAAAGGTACCAGAATTTCTTCAATTATCAGCGATATACCGAAGCCGATGATCAAGGTAGGCGGAAAGCCGATATTGGAACATGAAATCGAATGCCTGCGCAATCAAGGATATTTTGATTTTATTATTACAGTAAGCCATATGGGACAGACCATTGTGGATTATTTTGGCGATGGCAATAAAATTTCACCTGCAACCCATGAAAACTTTGGTGTTCATATTGAGTATTACGTGGAAAAAGAGCCGCTGGGAAATGCGGGCGCACTCTTTAGATTAAAAGAGAAGCTATCAGAAGATTTTCTTCTACTAAACGCGGATGTGCTTTTTGATGTTGATGTTCATAGGTTTATAAAAAGGCATAAGGACAGCGGCGCATTGGTGACTTTATTTACGCATCCCAACAACCATCCATATGACAGCGGCTTGATCGAGACAGATGAGGAAGGGTGGGTTGTAAATTGGCTTACGAAAGAAGAAAGCAGGAATGGGTTTTATAAAAACCGTGTGAATGCAGGGCTGCATATTCTGTCTCCGCAAGTTTTGGACATGTATGAAAGTGGTATGCCTATGGACTTGGATAGGCAGGTGCTGAAACCTTTGGCAGGAACCGGAAAAATGTGTGTATACGACAGTCCGGAATATGTGAAAGATATGGGGACACCAGAACGTTTTCAGGCAGTCTGCAGGGATTATCATTTGGGAATAATTGCTGGAAAGAATCTGAGGAACAAACAGAGAGCAGTTTTTCTTGATAGAGATGGAGTGGTCAATAAGCATGTTGGTTTTTTGACCGATATTCGTGAATTTGAGCTTTTGCCTAATGCAGCCAAGGCGATTAAAAAAATTAACGACCTCGGTATGCTGGCAGTCGTGGTGACAAATCAGCCTGTGATAGCCAGAGGGGATGTCACGTATAAGCAGCTTGAGGATATTCACAATAAAATGGAAGTTCTGCTGGGCAAGGAGGGAGCGTATGTAGACGGAATTTATTTTTGTCCGCATCATCCCGACCGCGGATATGCGGGTGAGGTTGCAGAACTGAAGATAGATTGCGATTGCCGCAAGCCTAAAATCGGCATGTTTGTAAGGGCAGCTGCAGAATTGAATATTGATTTGCGTCGGTCATGGATGATCGGGGATGGCGAAAAGGATATTAGGGCAGGAAATTCCGCAGGGTGTTCATCTATACTTATATCTGATGGCGAAAGGGATTTTGGTCAACAAATAACGAAAAAATCTCTGCTGGATGCTGTTAATGAAATAGAGCGCATACTTGGAAAAATGGATGAAAATTTATGGATAGTTTAGATGATAGGCTGACAAAGCATGTAGAGTTGTTGGTTCGAAGATATCCCAGCGTAAAATTGATAAGGGACGATATTGTCTCAGCGTATAAAATGATGGAAAAATGCTATGAAAGAGATGGGAAATTGCTGATTGCAGGAAATGGCGGATCGGCATCGGACTCTGAGCACATGGCAGCGGAACTCATGAAGAGCTTTAAGGTATCAAGGAAAGTGAATAAAGATTTTGCAGGGAGGCTGCAGGACATAGATGAACGAAGGGGAAGGCTTCTGGCTGGCTGCCTTGAGCGTGCTCTTCCCGCGATGCCCTTGGTTTCGCAAGGAGCCTTGATTACGGCATATTTAAATGATGTAGGCAGGGAAGGTATTTTTGCCCAGCAATTAATGGGATATGGAAAGGCGGGAGATATCTTTTTGGGGGTATCGACGTCAGGAAACAGTAAGGACATTATAAACGCTGCAGTCACTGCCAAGGCAATGGGCATAGAGGTCATTGCTCTGACAGGGAAAAATGGCGGCGAGCTGGTGAAATTTGCAGATGTAGCAGTGAAGGTGCCGGAAGAAGAGACATACATGATTCAGGAGCTGCATTTGCCGGTATATCATTGCTGGTGCCTTATGCTGGAAGAAAGATTTTTTGGTTAATGGATGTGACGAAAACAGCTTCAATGGATTTGCTATAGAAAAGCGACGAGGGAATAAAAACATGTTACGAATATATGATAAAGAAGTATTTTCTATAGAGATAGAAGATTTCGATGCAGAGCAAAGCATGGAAAATATTATGGAAAACCCGGATTATAAAAAAATGCTTTTTGTGCTGACGAAACATGGAGCAATTGTAGCAGCGTCAAACTATGAAGGACTATTGAATAATAAAATAGTGATTAAGACTTTTGCCGGCAAAGACGGCGTATTTTTGGAGGCATCGAATTTTTGCAGAGAAAACAAGATACCATATAATACGTATTTTCCGGTGCTGAATGAGGATGGAGAATGTGAGTACTTATTACATTATACGGATAACAGAATTTTTTCTGCCGGGCTTCCCAGAGAAGGCGCAAGGTTAAGAGAGTTTTATGATTATGGCATTGCGGATAATAAAAATCTTGATTATTCATTGGTGGAATGCGCCGGAATTTATGTCTTTTATGATGTGGAAGAATACACGTATGCGCTTGCTTGTCTGCTTGCATTAAAATATCCGCATAAACAGATCATTTTTCTAAACAAGAAGATTTTCTATTTTCCTGAGTTGCTCAAGATAGCTAGATTCGAGGATTCTATATACAGCACTTTTGGTAAAGAACAGTGTATGTGGATAACCTCAAATGGAAAGAACTACGAAGATGAATATTTACATATTTATAATAGCATTAATGTAATGAACAGCATATTCTGGTGCTGTAAGAGGGAATGTTTCGGAAAGAGGAACAAGAACCAGCAGATTTTGCTGATTGACTATGCTGGAGGAGAGGCAGGATTATCGGATTATATTAAGTATACATATGCGTATTACTGGATTGCGAAAAAAAGAGGGTGGAAATGCGTGATTGACTTGTCACACAAGCCCAATCAGTATTTGACCTGCGAAACAGAGAATGAGGATATGTGGGAGTATTTTTTTGAATCCTTGTCGGATATGCCTCTATCAGAGGTGTACGAAAGCGCCTCTGTGATAAGATGCTCCACCAATGGGGTTAAAATGACGGTCTGGTTTGACAATCCTTATATCAGGATGATACTGCGCAGCGTAATCAGCGATGATGTTATGAAGACGGTTCGGTTTAACAAAGAGACAGAGGAAGAAATAAAAAAATATATGCCGGAAGTCCTGACGCGAAAAGAGGACAATAGAGTTTTAGGCGTGATTCTGCGGGGAACAGATTATAGAGAAGAAGCGAATAAAAGCAGGGGAAGAGTTATAGCGGTTGCAAAGCTTGAAAAGGTGGTTGCTAAGTGCAAATTCATAATGAAGTTATATGGTTATGAGTATCTTTTTATCGCAACGGAGGACTCGGAATATTTTGAAAAAATGAAGGAAGAATTTGGCGACAAATGTCTCTATGTTGATCAGAAACGTGTTTCTCACGATTATGAGGCGGGGGGGGTATGTAGCATGCTCGAAGCTATTGGACATAGATGATGGAAAGGCATTTGGCCGAAGGTATTTGACAGTAATACAAAGTCTTGCCAATTGTCAGGCACTTATCAGCAATATGCAGAATGGCACTGTATGGATTGCATCGAGGCTTAATGGCTCTAAGTATGAATACATTGAAGTTGTTCAGCCGTAGAGACAGGTGCCTGCAGATAAGCTAAACAAAAATGAAAGGGAATTTGTATAGAGATGAAAATAGTTTTTTGGGCATCAGGACATATAGCAGAATATACCGTAAAACTGGATATGTTAAAAAAACTGCCTTGCGATATAGAGATTATGGGATTTGCTGATAATGACAAGGCAAAATGGGGCAAAGACATAGGCGGATACACAATCTTGTCTCCTAATCAGGTAAAGGAATTAGAGATTGATAACATTATCATTCTTTCAGATGACCATTTTGATGAAATACGTGACATGCTGGTGAATTGGCTGCAGATTGCGCCTGCAAAAATCAAGAGAAGGCAGCAGCTGCTTAAATTAATGCTGATCCATAAATACAGCAGTACAGAGGACAGTGAAATACAAGATTTATTAAAACATTGGGAGAACCATGATATTGGTATTTTTAACCAGTATGTGCAAAGAGGGAAGGAAGTAAATGAAGTATATTGGGACAGCATTGAGAATATGCCATATATCATATTTGAAGATAAAAGAATGTACTTCCCCTACAATTACAATAGATTTGAAGAATCAGAAAGTGGAAAGAAGGTCTATCGGGATCTTATGTGTGAACAGCAGCCTTCTTCTCCGCACTTATATGTCAAAGGCAATATAAAAGTCGAAGCAGGTGATGTCATAGTAGATGCAGGTGTATGTGAAGGAAACTTTGCGCTAAGGTATGCAGAAAGGGCCTCAAAGATTTATTTGATTGAGGGCGATTCAAAGTGGTTTAGACCACTTGAAAAGACTTTCGAGAAATTTAGAGATAAGGTAGTTTTCTGCAAGCGTTTTTTGGGTAGGGGTGATACGGAAAGACATATCTGTCTGGACTCCCTTGTGGAAGGAAAGCTGGACTTCCTTAAAATGGATATAGAGGGCGCGGAGGTGGATGCGCTGATAGGCGGCCGAAAGACGTTGCTCAACAATAACGTAAAATGCTCCATTTGCAGTTACCATAGGATAAACGACGAGAGTGCCATATCGGACATTTTGAGAGCATATGGGTACGAAACCAGCCATTCTGATGGCTATATGGTCTTTTGGCCGGACAAAGATATATGGTCGTGTCCGGAATTGCGGAGAGGGATTGTGTATGGTGTGAAACAATAAAAATGTATTCTGGATTTATATTGTGAAAGAGCATGACTTTTCTATGTTGCAAACAATTTTGAAATGGAGCTTAAAGGAGAAATGGTATAAATGAAAGATATGTCATTTGCGGTAGCGTCATATGCACTGGACAAAAATCTGCTTTATTTTTCTTCACAAGATAATATCGGTCTGTATGCTTTGGACATGGATACACTGAAAATCCGGTATAAAAATTATTTTCCATTTCATGATTTCAATGCCCGTTTCCTATGGGGAAAGGCCCTAAGGGTTGAAAGAGACATTTGGTTTTCGCCATTTTATTACCTGCATCCATCTATATGCTATGACATAGAAAAAAATGCTTTTAGTCCCATTGAGCATTCGGAAACAAAGGAACGGCAGCCGGGGCATCCATATTGTTATATGGCAAGGCATGGAAATAAAGTATATATTTTTCCCATCAAGGAAAGGCAGATCTTAGTTTACAACCTAAATAAAGAACTTATTAAGAGCGTAGTTATTGACATTGATGCAGATATACTTACTATGTATGCTGCTGTAGACAAGAATAAAGTTTATCTTCCGGTCAGTAATTCCAATGGAATAATTGTGTTTGATATGGAAACATTTCTTTATTCGTACATCCGGATTGGAACAGAAGATATACGGATATCAGATATCATATTTATAGAAGGATGTCTCTATTTTTCGTCAAGAAATTGTGCAGAGTTGTATTGTTATAATCCGGAAAAAAAGGCTCTTACAATGAAGACAATTGGCAGCAAAGAAAGTCAGATAGATAGTCTTGGGTTTGACGGTCAAAATATATGGGGGACGATATTATATGAAGACAAGATTTTCAAAACGGATATTCAGTTGGGGCGAGTAGAGTTTTGGGAAATTCCGGTTCAGAAATGTCCCTTACCAGATAATTGCCTATGGAGAAAAAACGCTTCTCTTAATTATCGTTATATGATTGACTATGGAAATAGCTGGTATATTACATCAGATTATGAGAATGCCATATATGTTTTTGATCGGATAGAAAATAAGTTTAGGAATCGAATAAGTATCTGCGTTTCACAAGATATAGAGGAAGTTGCCCAATTCCAAATGCAAATGGAACGTTTCGGAGTAATCAGAGAAGATAAAGATAAGGATTTAAAATATTATCTGGAAATGATAAAGAAATCCACAGAGGAGATATGATTTGGAAGATTTGAGCAGAGAGGCTTTTGAAAAATCCTTCACAAGGACAGTTGCCATATTCGGAGCGGGAAAAAGCGGAAGATTTATCGCAGAGATGCTTGGAGATATGGGGTGTGAGGTGGATTTTTTTCTGGATAATGATATTCGAAAACAAGGAAAGCAAATTGGGATGGCTCGGATTATTTCTCCGGAACAATTTGTAAAAATAAAGGATGATTTTTGGATATTTTTATCCTTCAAGAATCCTGAAGTAGAACGGCAGCTGCTTAATTTGGGAATCAGCAGTAAAAATATCCTAGATTTATCTGCTTGTGCCAGAGGACAAGTGATATCCTTTTTTCACGAGTTATGCAAAGAGAGTTCCGGCAAAAAAGAATATCGCTTTTTACTGGAGGAAGATAGGAAAACATTATGCAAAGCGGTTAGCAAGATAGAATTTTATGATGGAATTTTGTTTATAAGCGGATGGGTAATACCTTCGGACCGCATTCATAAGGTGACAATCATGGTCAATGGCACAAGGGAAGTGCCGGCCCTGCGGGAAGAGCGCAGGGATGTAGCAAAAACATATCCATATCACAATACGGACACATGTGGATATTTCTATATCGGAGGAACGGAATTCAAGGAGGATATAACTGTAGAGGTCCTTTTTTGGGAGGGCGATGCCATTATTGGCAATCTTGTCAGGCGATGCAAATACGAGACAGCCTGCAAGTTAATAGAGCATTCTGTGCAGGAAGGCAAACAAGGCGAATTGACAAGAACCATACTGATGAGAAAGGATTACCTGCTGCATGCCAAGGAAAGTGTTGCGGAGGTTTTAAGAGGTTATGGAAAAAAATTTATAGATTTGAAGGATAAACTCTATATCTATGGGCTCCTTTATCGTCTGGATATGTTTGACAATAGGGACATGAAAGACTATTTAGAGATAATTGGGGCCTTGGATGATATCGAAGCTCAGGCATGGCTGTGCGAGCAGGAAATTCCGTGGATGATATTTTTGCACCCGGAATTCAAGGTAAAGAAGATTTATGGTTGGCAAAGGAGTATGTATCATGATATTGCGAGAAAAATTTATGCAGGAAAAGAGGCCCAGAAAAAAGTAGATGAACGTAGGATTGTGATTCTGGTAGACAATTTGGCCTCGGAGGTTTATGCTTCAGCGATCTTTGAGATTGCCATTGCCAATGAGTTGGAGAAAAGAGGGTATCAGGTTTTGATGGTGGTTTTGGATACTTCTTTTTCGCCTGAATTAGATATCCATCCATGTATCATGCACCAGCGCAGTTCTATGCAGTATGAAAAGCAGCATAAGAAAATGAAGAACACTGACTGGGCAATCTATTACTGCCAAAGGGTGAAGTTCCGGGAACGAAAGATAGAGGCCTATGATGTGATTGAAGAGTATAGACCGTGCTTTGTGATTGATGTGTCTCTAGGCGGACTGATTGTTTCGGCAGCATTGCATCAACATCAATTTAAGATAATACATATTTCCTTAAGCGGGTATTCAAGCGGCGCAGTATTTGATCGATACATTGCCAAAAGCAAAGAATTATGCCGGATAGATAATGCTACTTATCATTCGATAAATGAAGAACAAATATTTGAGGCACCTATAAAAATTCCATATGATTTGGAAATAATGCATCCGTATCAAAGGCGGGACTATGGTATCAGCGATGAAGATTTCATTTTGGTTACGGTGGGAAATCGCCTGCAGTATGAAATGGATGTTGATTTTCTGGCACAAATGAAAAAAACACTGCGTACAAATGGGAAAATCAAGTGGATTATTGTAGGAAAAGATTTGGGCACCATATTTTATGACTATATGAAGGACGCGATAGAAGAGGGGCAAATTATTGAATGGGGTTTTGAAGAGCGTTTGAGCTCTCTGTACCAAATTTGCGATGTATATGTTAACCCGAATCGGCTGGGCGGATGCGGAAGCATAGAACTGGCAATGGAATATGGTATGCCTATAGCGATGACAAAGGCCATGTCCGATATTGCGCCGGTTATAAAAAGTGAGAATTGTAAACAAGACTATAGTGAAATGTTTTTGTATATCAAGGACTTGTTTCAGTCAAGTAAAGTTAGGGCGGCAGAAGGACAAAAAATGAAGAGATTGATCGATCGGGAGGATTTGACAGTAGAGTACTTTGTTGACGTTTTGCTGGCGGCATATAAAGATTGTGGAAAGCGGAGAAATATGAATGAACAAGATTGATCTGTATAGAGAAATGAAGAGGATCCGGCTTTTGGAGGAAAGGATCAAGGAGGAATTTCCTTTGCAGGAAATGAGGACGCCTATGCATTCATGTATTGGGCAGGAAGCAGTTGCGGTAGGGACATGCCAGAATTTGCTTGTGGGTGATGTGGTTTACAGCAATCATAGAGGACACGGACATTACCTCGCAAAAGGCGGAGATATGAATGCTCTGGTGGCAGAGCTGTATAACCGCGCTGAGGGGTGTTCAAAAGGGTGGGGGGGTTCCATGCATATTCTGGATCTGAACGCGGGAGTCGGTTTAACATCCTCCATAGTTGCGGGAACAGTCCCTATTGCTACGGGGCATGCACTTGGATTTCATATAAAGAAAACGGATAATGTGGCGGTGGCTTTTCTGGGGGACGGCGCATCCGAAGAAGGGTGTGTTTATGAGAGCATTTGCTTTGCCAAGCTGAAAAAACTGCCAATCATTTATGTGTGTGAAAACAATTTATACGCTATGTACACTGGCTTGAAACAAAGGGAACCATTGGACAATATTGCAGGTAAGTTCAGCAATATACTGCCTTCCGAAACCATCGACGGAAATGATGTTGAAACAGTGTTTGAGGCAGTGGCGGAGGCAGTAAAGAGGGCGAGGAGCGGAGAGGGCCCTGCTTTTATAGAGTGTAATACATATCGATACAGAAATCATTATGAATCTGCGGATTCGGAAGACTTTTGGTATAGGACAAAAGAAGAATGGGAGGAATGGAATAATCGATGTCCGATTAGAAAGATAGAAGAGAAAATAAGGAATGAAAGTATTATTATGAAAGGTCAATTAGACAAAATAGATCAAGAACTAAAGGAAGAGATTGACAATGCATTTCTTTTTGCAAAAAGAAGCCCCTATCCCGATTCATTATATGACTTTGGATAGCCTCAGTTGATTGTATGTTAAGGAGCATGAATATCACAATGAAATCAGAACGGCAAATTCTATCAGAAGGTTTACGAGAAGAAAGAGTAGTGGAATATACAAAAGGGATTAATGAAGCGTTATCTCAGGCCATGAGCATAGATGATAACGTGATTCTGCTGGGTGAGGGCATCAATGATAAGGTTGGGCTATTTGGCGCCACTACAAATTTGAACCGTTTTGGGGGCAATAGGGTTTTTGATATACCTTTAGCAGAAAACGGAATGATGGGGGTTGCTGTTGGCGCAGCGTTATGTGGACTCCGTCCGGTATTCTTTCATAACCGTCCGGACTTTATATTATTGGCAATGGATCAGCTGGCCAATCATGCCACAAAATATAAGCATATGTCGGGGGGATTGTGCAAGGTTCCGATTGTGATATGGGCTGCAATTGGAAAAGGATGGGGATCCGCGGCACAGCATTCGCAGTCATTGCAGTCGGTTTTTGCGCATTTCCCTGGATGTAAGGTAGTTATGCCGACAACGCCGTTTGATAGCAAAGGTTTGTTGCTCAATGCTATCTTTGATGATGATCCGGTGATTGTTTTGGAACATAGGTTGTTGTTTGACCAAAAAGAAAATGTGCCTCAGGAAATGTATAAAATTGATTTTGGGAAAGCGGCCCTGAGGTGCGCGGGAAATGATTACACAGTAGTGGCTGATTCATTCATGGTTAGAGAGGCCATTTTGGCGGCAAAAGAATTGGATGAGATGGGAATAACCGTTGACGTCATTGATTTGCGAAGCATAAAGCCCTGGGATAAAGAATTGATTATGTCCTCGGTTAAAAAAACGGGCAGGCTTTTGGTAGCAGATACGGCATGGCACACCTGCAATATTGCGGGTGAAATTATTTCTACTATATGTGAAGAAGCTTTTTGCTATTTAAAAACAGCACCGATTCGGATAGATTATCCTGATATACCAGTACCGGCAAGTGTTGTGCTGGAAGATAGGTTTTATTCGGATAGACATACTATAGTCAAAGCCATTGTGTCAAATGTCAGCTAATTAATAAAAAAGGAAGAGAGGATATGGAGATGAGCGAAAGAATTGAAATTGCTGTTCCGGAGAACAGACAAGCAGGTATTTGGAGTAGGATAGCGGAGCACTTTAAAGAAAAAGAAATTGACATACTGGAAATCGGAGTTTTTAAGGCTGGCCAGATCGGACCGGCATATTCAAACTGTAATGTAAAGTCTTATGTTGGGATAGATCCTTATCTGGGGGATTCTACGGATCCATATAAAGGCGCATATTGGAAGAACGAGGTCGAGGCATTTAAGATCTATGAGCAAAGTAAAAGAATATTCGATAAACAAGGCGGGAATTTACTGAAAACCACTTCTGAAATTTATTTTAGAAGTATAAGTGAGGATAGGAAATTTGATGTTATTTTTATTGACGGCAATCATAGGTTCTCCTATGCGATGAAAGATATGACGTACTGGTTCTCTCACTTAGCCGTAGGGGGGGTGATGCTAATAGATGATTATGCAAATACTGATACCCCGGATGTGACCAGAGCGGTGAATCTATTTCTTGAATTGCATGAAGACTGTATCCGCTCTATTGATGCATTTGACAGATGGTTTAAAAATAAGGGGAAGCATATTCCGGTTTGTAATAAAGTAGTATTTGTCTATAAAGAGAGCGAGCATAAGGAAAAAATATTCGATGTGCATGGAAATACGGAAAAGCAATGGTATATCTGGGGTACTGGAGATGCTGCAAAAAGATTTTGGGAGAGAAGCGGTGCAAAAATCAAAGTCAGCGGTGTGCTGGATAATTACGGGAAAGCCAGAGAATGGAATGGATTGCCGTTATGCCAGCTGTCTCAAGTATCAAAACAGAACAGCACAATCATTGTAGCCACAGATATTTATTATAATGAGGTAAAAGAGCAGCTGATTCAGGCAGGACTTCAGGAATGGAAAGATTTTATAAGGTACTCTGTGTTTGAAGAGTTCTGCCTGAATAACTGGTATGAATAAAGTGATACGCTAGGCTTGAAAAGCTTTGTATGGGCTCTTACTTTAAGTGTAAGGAAAGGAATCCTAATATGCACAACTACAAATATATAGCTATGATCCCCGCCCGTCTGGGCTCTAAACGCATTCCCAAAAAGAATATCCGTTACCTGCTGGACAAGCCCCTGATCCAGTATCCCATCGAGCTGGCTCTGTCAAGCAATCGTTTCAGCGGAATATGGGTGAACACGGAGAGTCAGGAGCTGGGGCAGGCCGCAATGAAGCTGGGGGCGCAGTTTCACAGACGCCCGGCCTCCCTTGCCACAGATACGGCGACCAACCGTGACTTTACATATGAATTCCTGCAGAATCATCCGTGCGATTATGTCATCATGCTGAACACCACCTCGCCGCTGCTGCGGCAGGATACCATGAACAGATTTCTTGATTACATTGATGAAGACCAGTTTGACACGGTTCTATCGGTTATAGCGGAAAAAGAGGAGACCTTCTTTCAGGGACGGCCCTTAAATTTTTCCCTGACCGAGAAGGTCAACAGCCAGCTTCTGGAGCCTACGGAAGCGGTGGTCTGGGCCATGACCGCATGGAAACGCGCGTCCTTTATGGAGATGCAGGAAGCCGGAATCAATCCGGTGTTCGGCGGCAGGCTGGGGCGATTCGCCATTCCTAAGGACGAGGCGTGTGATTTGGACACGGAGGAGGACTGGAATATCGCAGAGGGCATCATGACGGCCCGGCAACAGCACAGCGAGAGGAGATATATGGAGCTATGAATGGTTATGCGGCAGGATATTTTGATCTGATTTATGAGAAGCTGGGCCAGATGGAGGTGACGGACAGGGAAGGAACTTGTCTGTCGGCTGACGAAGGTTTGGCGCTCTGGGCCCGGCGGGCGCAGCAGGTGAAGGAAGAGACGAAAGGGCTGATTTTCTTCTGCGGGAACGGCGCCAGCGCCAGCATGGCGGAACATATGTCCCACGACTGGTTTCAGAATGCGGTGGTAAATACCACCACCTGCGCGGAGATCTCCCATGTGACGGCCATCAGCAACGACATCGGCTATGAGGATGTGTACGCCTACCGCATCCGGCGGATTATATCAGAGAGGGATATGGTGGTAGGAATTTCGTCTTCGGGAAATTCCCCCAATATCGTGAATGCCATTTCTGCCGCCAAAGAAAACGGAGCCTTCACGGTCACTTTATCAGGGAAGAAGCCGGATAATGAGATACGCAGGATGGGGGACTTGAATTTCTATGTGCCGCTGGAGACTTACGGGGAAGTGGAGAGCGCCCATGCGGTGCTGCTTCACGGCGCTTTAGATTATTTTTTGGATAAATATATGGGAGGAAGACATTGATGAAAATAGCGGTGGGAGCCTCCTCCTTCGGTGACGCTGCCCCGGAGGTGCTGGAGTGGCTGCAGGAGAAGGGGATAGAGGTAGTCAGGAATCCTTATGGGCGAAAGATGACTCAGGAAGAGATCATCGAACATTTGCAGGGGGCAGTGGGTTTACTGGCGGGGCTGGAGCCCTTGAATGAGGAAGTGTTTCGGGCGTGCCCGGAGTTAAAGGCCATTGCCAGAATCGGCATTGGCATGGACAATGTGGACCGGGAGGCGGCAGCCAGACACGGAATCAAAGTGTCCAACACGCCGGAGGGCCCTACCGATGCAGTGGCGGAGATGACCCTTGCCGCGCTGCTGGCTATCTGTCACAATCTGATACCGGCCAACGAGGATGTACATAAGGGAATCTGGAAGAAACGCATGGGCAGATCGATACAGGAACTTAAGGTGCTGATGGTGGGATACGGCGCTATCGGCCGAAGGACGGCGGAGCTGCTTCGGGGGCTGGGAGCGGAGATCATGATTTATGATAAGTATCTTCCGGAGGAATCCACCCATGCTTTGGCAGAGGGGGTCGCCGCAGCAGACGTGATCAGTCTCCATGCATCCGGCAAAGAAGAAATCTTGTCGGAGGAATTGTTTGCCCGGATGAAGGAAAACGTGATTCTTTTAAACAGCGCTCGAGGCGGTCTGATCAATGAGCAGGCGCTGTATCATGCCCTGAAAACGGGAAAAGTGGCGGCCTTTTGGGGAGATGCGCTGTGGTCGGAGCCCTATGAGGGGATGCTCCGGGAGTGCGGGAATGCCGTTTTGACACCGCATATATGCACTTATACCACACAGTGCCGCATGTCTATGGAGAGGCAGGCGGTGGAAAATCTGCTGGAGGATCTGGAATATGGCTTATGAGGAAGAGTACGCCCTTGCGCTGGAAGCGGCAACACGGGCGGGGAAATACTTGGAGAGTCTGGAGAATGCGTCGGTGGACAGTCAGGAAGGACGGGACATCAAGCTGGAGGCTGATCGGAAGAGTGAAGAGCTGATTATACAAGTCCTGCGCCCGTCAGGTATCCCTATCTTGTCGGAGGAGAGGGGGACCGTGGGAGAAAGCGGGGGCAGCAGAAGGTGGATCGTGGACCCTCTGGACGGAACAGCCAATTTCTGGAAGGGGATGAGGGAATTATGCTGCGTGTCCGTGGCACTGTGGGAGGACGGGCAGCCGGTTCTGGGAGTGGTCAACCGATTCCACAGTCAGGAAATCTATGGGGGCATCTTGGGGCAAGGCGCCTGGCGAAACAGCATGCCCGTATGTACTTCCGCTGCGGCCCACATGAAAGATGCGGTGCTGGCCACAGGCTTTCCGGTGAGGAGGGACTACGGAGCGGACAGTCTGGGGGCCTTCGTCCAAAAGGTACAGAGCTTTAAAAAGATCAGAATGCTAGGCGCCGCTGCCGTTATGGGAGCTTTTGTGGCGGACGGCAGAATCGACGCCTATACGGAAGAACAGATCATGCTGTGGGACGTTGCGGCCTCCTCCGCTATCGTCAGGGCTGCCGGAGGCGTGGCGGAAGTGATTCCGCTGGAGGAGGGCAAATGTATCTGCAGACTGTTTGCCAATCAGGCATTGTATGATGAGTATATGGAGAATATGGCCTGACATAGAAATGAGGGAGTTATGCTTAGATCATATCAATACACGGAAAAACCGTATCTGGAATATACCTTTCAGGGAAATTTCTTTCGGGACAAGCAGGTGCAGATCGCTCGGAAATTTGTGGAGTCCCATCCGGTTCGCAGGGACGGGGAGCGCCGCTGCCCTATTTGCGGGGGACGGGGGGATTATTTTTATTCAAAGTGGAAGGTGGATTATCTGTGCTGTACAGAGTGTAAAAGCATCTATGCGGTATACGACGAAGAAGTCGTAGAATCGTATCAAAATCATGCCGACCTGCTGGAGCTGCGCCTTTGCCGGGAATACCAGCAGGAGATAGCGGACAACAGGCAGAGGGTGTGGGAAGAATTTCTGGGGTGGGTGGAAGTGAGAGCGTTCCGGTTCATGGGCAGGAACAGAAATCTGGATATCGCAGATTACGGAAACCGATATGAGGGATATGCGGATGCTGTCCGGAAGGGTGCGATGTGCGGCAGGTATGATCTAAGAGATTCCATTCTTTTGGCCGGGGAGGACAAGATCGGATCCGGCGGTGCCGATCTTGTCCTCTATCTGGATCAGATGCAGCAGGAGCTTCACCCCGCGGAACGCATGGGGGAGCTGAGGAGCTGCCTGAAGGATGACGGGCTATTGGTTATGAATACAAGAGCGGGAAGCGGCTTCGACATCATAACCCTGAAGGAGAAGAACAGCCGGATCTATCCCTATGAGCATATTCTGCTGCCGTCCGTGAAGGGGCTGGTGGCATTTCTGGAGCGCAACGGCTTTGAGGTGCTGGAGATTACGACGCCGGGGGTTATGGATGTAAAATATGTATTGGATTCCAGAGACGGGCTGGACCATAGGGAAAGCTTCGTGGGATATCTGCTCGAAGAATCCAGCCGGCCCATGCTTCAGGAATTCCAGAGATTTTTGCAGAAGGCTTGTCTTAGTTCCTTTGTCTGCGTAATCGCCCGCAAAAAGAAAGGGTAAGGCTCCAAAAAGGAAGGCTTCAAAAAGAGACGTTCTAAAAAGAAAGTCTCCGAAAAAAGTCTTCAAAAGAAAGTCTCTGAAAAGAAGATCTTCAAAGGGGAGGCTTTGGAAAGGAAAGCCATGAGGAAGTACAGAACAGTCATTATTGGGATGGGCAGGATGGGGAGGACCCGTTATGACGCCATGAAAAAGCATGGCGGTTTTGACGTGGTGGGAGTATGTGACAGCAATGAGGAGCTGCTTTCAGATTATGATATAAATAGGTATGGGGATTGGAAATGCTGCATCGATCAGGAGCAGCCGGAGGTTGTGGCGGTATGCACCGTGAATGCGGTGATTCCCTCTGTGGTGTGCTATGGGCTGGAAAAGGGCTGTCATGTATTTGCCGAGAAGCCGCCGGGAAGATGTCTGGAGGATGCGCTTTTGATGCGGGATGCTCTGGGCAGATGTGAAGGTCAGGTGCTGAAATTCGGTTTCAACCATCGATACCATTACGGGGTCATAGAGGCAAAATCACTGATTGATTCAGGATTCTTGGGAGAAGTGGTAGCGGCCCGGGGCGTATATGGAAAAGCGGGTGATCTTCGGCGGCAGGAATGGAGGAACGATATCAGTATCGCCGGGGGAGGAATCTTGTTGGATCAGGGTATCCACATGCTGGATCTGCTGCGCTATTTCGTGGGGGATTTTACGTTGGTGGAGGGATTCACGGAAAATCTGGTGTGGAAGAATGCTGCCGGAGAGGACACGGCGTTTGTCACGCTCAAGACTGATTCCGGAAAAGTGGCCACCATGCATTCCAGCGCCATACAGTGGAAACATAAATTTGATCTGGATATTACCTGCACCGAAGGATATATTGCCCTGAACGGATTGCTCACATCTACCCAGAGCTATGGGGAAGAGCGCATTACCTATTACAAAAGGGATCTGGAGTTAAAGAGCGGAAAGCTGGGGAACCCCACGGAGTATACCATGTGCTTCGATGAAGACCGTTCATGGGACTTTGAAATTGCCGAGTTCTATGATGCTGTATCTGGAAAAAGATCTCTTGTGAACGGTACGGTTGATGATGCCGTGGCTGTCATGGAGCTTATAGATAGGGTATATGGGAAGGATGTGGAACTGCAGAAGTCCCATGGGGCGGAAAAGAACGAGGATGAGGGGGCGTGCTAAGTCATATTGGGGAACTGTTCAAAAAGAATTTCATAGAGACTCAGGGGGGAGACGGCTTCCGGGACATGATCCTATATGGGCTTGGAAAGCCTACGGAGGAAATTCTGAAAGCCTTTCCGGCCTTTCCGGTAGCAGGGCTTCTGGACGGATATCGGGAAGACGGGGAGTTTTGCGGGAAGCAAATCATAGCCCTGACGTCTCTGGCCGGCCGGAATGTGCAGATCGTCATTCTTGCCAGAAAGGCGTCGGAAAAGGTTATTTACAGAAGGATAAAGGATTTCTGCAGAGAGCAGGCTATACCGGTGTACGGCGCAGACGGAGGTCTTTTAGGGCAGGTTCTGTACGGGGAAGATCCGGGAGATGGGTTGACCCGGCAGGAAAAAGAGGAATATTTTCTGCGAAGCCTTGACGAATTGAGGCAAATGGCCAATCATTATGATACCATCAGCTTTGATATTTTTGACACGCTGTTAATCAGAAGGGCACAGCCGGAAAAAATCTTTCGCTTGGTGGGAAAAGCGGAGGGGATGACGCCGGATTTTGCGCAGCTGAGAATGGGGGCGGAGCTGGAGCTGTCCAGAAGCGGCAGCCCCACGATCTATGACATCTATAGATGGGTGGGGGAACGGATGGGGATTTCTTCGGACAGATACACGGAACTGCTGGAGAGGGAAATTGCGGTGGAAGTTTCCGTTCTGGAACCAAGGGACAGCATGGTCCGTTTTCTGGGGGAAATGGTTTCTCAGGGAAAGAATGTATATTTGGTATCGGATATGTATCTGCCGGGAAAAGTGCTGGAAGGGATCCTGCAGAGAAAAGGGATAGGGGGCTATAAGGGCCTATTTGTATCCTGCGATTACAATGTGTCCAAGGCGCGGGGCCTATATGACTGCTATTGCAGGCATTCTCAGGGTGAAAGGCGCATGCACATCGGTGATTCCGAGGAACTGGACGGCAGGGCGGCCAAGGCCCATGGGATAGAACCGTATGTGATCAAGTCTCCTCAGGATATGGCGGAGCTGACCGCTGTGGGGAGGCTTCTGCTGCAGGTGGAGGAGACGGCGGATATGCAGGGAATGATCTGCGACAGAATCTATAGGGATCCGTTTGCGCTCCACGGCTGCGGCGGCAGGCTGCAGGCGGCCTCTGCCCGGGATTTGGGTTATGGGATTCTGGGGCCGCTGGCAGTGGGGTATGTGCATTGGCTCTGGGGCAGGCTTATGGAAGAGCCGGTGGATGTGATGCTGTTTGTCGCAAGGGACGGATATTTGGTAAAGAAGGTGTTCGATTTGTGGAAATCCGCAAAAGGATGCGGAAAGCTGCCTGAATCCGTCTATCTGTTGACCTCCAGAACTTTTTCGGTTCTGGCATCCCTGAGGAACGAGGCGGATATTCTATATGCGGCGGAGCTGCCCTTCAACGGCAGCCCGGAGGAGATGCTGGAAAAAAGATTCGGTCTGCAAGGAGAGGAAATTCTGCCCCGGAAAGGGGACGAGGAGGATTTCCGTTACATAATGAGACATGAGGAGGCCATATTGTCCAAAGCGGCCCATGCCAGACAGGGGTATCAGGAATATCTGGCGGGACTGGGGCTGAAAGATAAGAGGCTGGGGATCTACGATTTCATCTCTACCGGCACATGTCAGCTGTGTCTGGAAAAGATCATGGGAACCTCCATGAAGGGGTACTATTTTCAGCGGCTGGAGGACTCTCTGGAGGAAAAGAGAAGGCTGACGGTGGAAGATTTTGTGGGCGGACACAAGCCGGATTATGATTGCGGAAACTATTTTCTCTTGGAATCATGGATGAAGGCACCGCATCCTTCCATAAAATATGTGACTGCTCAGGGGCAAGTCCGTTACTGTGAATCTCATGATGCCTCCGGGCAAAGGGAGCATATCTGCCTGCTGCAGGAGGGGGCGCTGGAGTTTGGCAGGGATTATCTCAAAGAAGCCGGAGGCCCGGAGGCAGGTGCGGAAATAGAGAAGCTGGCGGTATCCCTGCTTCCCTATGTGGATCAGGAATTTCTCCATATAGGTATGGAGGAAATGACTTATTATGACGAGTTTTTTGCTCGTGCCGTAAAGATCTGCTGACATGGCGTGGTGAAACGGCGGATGAGAAAATAACACAGCTTCAAATTGCGTTAGACAACCTTAAAACGAAAGAATAGAAGTTCTATGTTTTGATTATCTTTTGAATATAGTAAAAAGATAGAAAAAAGATAGAGAGAATGATGATTTTAGGGGATTTCTATCTTTTGAATATCTTTTGAATATAGGAATGCTAAGGCACAAAATTTGTTTGATAGGCATTTGACGCATTGGCTATAGGAAACATTGCGTGGCTACAAATTGGCTACAGAAATTCTGAAAATACAGAGAAAATGTGTGTTTTCTCCTAAAAGTAATGATAGGCTCTGCATGACGATAGACGGAGGGGAGGAACGGGGCTGTGGAATATAGGAAGGGTACTTATGTCATTACCGGCGTCACCGGTATGATAGGAGGTTTTCTTGCCGCAACCCTGCTGGATTCTCAGGAATGCCGGCAGGGAGATATTCAGGTCGTCGGACTGGTTCGGGACGGCAGCAGGCTGGGCAGGAAGCTGCGGACGGCGCCGCAGTGCTTTCGGTTCATAGAATGTGATTTCTGCGCGGCGGATTTCCGGTGGGACAGTCTTTTGGACCAGCTGCCCTCGTCCGCCGATTACCTCATTCACTGCGCCGCTCCCACCGCATCCTCCTATATGGTGTCGCATCCCGTGGAGACGGCGGACAGCATCCTCTTTGGCACTCGGAACATGCTGGAGCTTGCAAGGAGGATCCGGGCAAAAAGCATGGTATATTTATCTTCTATGGAGGTCTATGGAAGGACGGCAGATAGGGGGGAGCCGCTGGAGGAAGCGGAATTAGGCTATGTCCCTCTGGACTCCGTAAGGAGCTGTTATCCTCTGGGGAAAACCATGGGGGAGCATTACTGCCATATTTATCAGCAGGAATACGGGGTGCCGGTGAAGATTGCCCGTCTGGCGCAGGTTTTCGGCAAGGGTGTGAGGCCGGAGGACAACCGTGTATATATGCAGTTTGCCAAGGCAGTTCTGGGAAAGCGGAATATTGTTCTGCGGACGGAAGGCTCGTCCATGGGCAATTATTGCGCGTCGGAAGATGCTGCCGCCGCCGTGTTTTCCATTCTGGACAGAGGGGAGGACGGTGAAGTCTACAATGTGGTAAATGAAGGCAATGCCATGACGATCCGTGAAATGGCGGAATTGGTTGCAGGTGAAGTGGCCAATGGAGCCATAGGGGTGGAGATTCGTGCAGAAGACGCCAGAGCTTATGGGTACGCCCCCGCCACACAGCTGAGAATGTCCGGGAAAAAGCTGCGGGAACTGGGGTGGCGGCCCACGAAAGGTCTTGCGGAAATGTATCTGGATGTGATATACGAGCTGGAAAAGGCAGGCTATGCCGCCGGGGACGTAAGATGAGGGCGCTGAATCCGGCTCTGCCGGAGTCCTATGAGGAGCGACTCCGGCGGAGGGCGGACTTATGGGGAATCCGATCCAGTATCCATGTGCCTAAAAGAAGCAAACATGCAGTGGCGGCGTAGACGGCATGGGCCGGAACTGCCGGGCAGGCAATCAGGACAACCATGGGCGTCAGGGCCGAGAGGCTTGTGGCAAGGAGGGTCAAGAGGGATGCTGCTCCCTGCTTCACGGGCCGGACTTCGTTCTCCCAGTCGAAAATAGGAAATTTTTCATTGATGGCCAATCCGGTTCTTGCGCTGAAAAGAATGTAGGCCATGGGTATGATCAGCAGCCATGCTAGGTCTATAGGATCAGGTCTCAGGGCTATAAATAGGAGCAATTCCGACAAGAGATAGAAGGGAAGGCTCACCAGCAGGTTTGCGCTCACTTTGCTCCAGATCATCTGGGTTCTGGTGATGGGCAGGGTCTGCAGCATCCACCACTGCTTTCCCTCCATGGAGATGGAACAAGCGGTCATGGGCAGCATGGCCGGCAGAAGGCCCATGAAGACGGGCAGGGTCTTTCCCACGATGCCGGACATGCCCAGCATGGATTCCACAGGCTCCACTCCCATGAACAGAATCGCTGCCGCCATCAGCAGCATCAACAGAGGGCCCATAAGGGTGTTGGTCACGTACACGGTGGAAGAAAAGTAGCGCCGAAGCTCCCTCTCTGTCAGGCTTTTTAGGACGGAATTTGCCTTCAACTGTGCCATGCGGTAATTACCCTTGGCCTCTCTTGCGCTCAGGAGGCTGCAGATTTTGCCGTAGAAGGGCCGCAGGGCCTCCAGAAACAGAAGGAAGGCTCCTATGGATACTCCCAGAAATAAGAACATGGCGCCGGCATTTCCTTGTACCATTGCATCCGCCACCCAGAGGGCGGGTGGATAGGATCTGCCCACCCGGGTTTCCAGCATCAGAGCAATCTCCTGCAGGGCAGTCACCAGCTGTTCCTCCTCAAGCTGTCCCATCCGGAGGCTGCCCGCCATTATTGCGGACACCAGCAGCAAAGTCAGCAGAATGGCTACCAGATTTTTGCGCCTCCATCGGCTGCTGATGCCTGCGATCAAGGCTCCCAGCATGGAGGCCAGAGTCAGGGGCAGCAGGGGAAGGAACAGCACGGAAAGGACACCGTACAGATAAAAGGTAAGCCCCGGGTGCTGCAGAATCCCATAGACGGCCATTCCCGGCAGCATCACCAGCATTCCCAGCAATAGGTTGGTGAAGTACATGGAGAGGAAACGGCTGACGATGATGGAGCGGATGGTGACAGGGAGAGCGATCAGACTCTCATAGGAGCTTTTGTGGAAAAGAACCGGCTCTGCCTTGATCATGGTGAATAGGAACGAGACTAGGCTGACGCACATGACTAAAACGGCGGGCACCAGATTTCCCATATCCATGTAAATCAGACCATAGCTCAAGGCGCAGATGTAGCCGCCCAACATGACAAGCAGCAGGAGCCATAGCAGCGCAAAGAGATAATATCTTGTTTTTTTCTTGGAATCTTTGGTGAAACGGAACTCGTTCAGCCCGAAGAAATTGTATAAGGATAGCTTCGTCAGAAGCCTAATCTGCCTTGTCATGTCCGGTTACCTCCATAAACACATCTTCAAGAGATTTGTCCTGAGTCAGTTCTCGGGTATCGCCCTCCGCTGCAAGCCTGCCGCCGGAGATCACGGCGATGCGGGTGCAGAGCTTTTCAGCTACCTCCAGCACATGGGTGGAGAAAAAGATGGCGCTTCCTCTGTCGCATAGGGAGCGCATTTTCTTTTTCAGAAGCAGAGAGGCCTCCGGATCAAGTCCCACGAACGGCTCGTCCAATACGAGGAGTCTGGGCTCGTGGATCAGCGCTCCGATCAGCACCAGCTTTTGGCGCATTCCGTGGGAATAGGTGGAGACCAGATCCCCAAGGACAGAATAGATCCCGAATTCCTCCGATTCCCGGCGGATGCGCTCTTCCCTATCCTTCTTTGAAACCTTATAGATATCAGCGATGAAGTTCAGGTACTGAATTCCGGTGAGATATTCGTAGATATCCGGATTGTCGGGGATGTAGGCCAGAACCTGCTTGCAGGCAAGGGGCTGGGTGAGGACACTTTTCCCGTCAACCAGTATTTCGCCCTTGTCGAAATCATGGATGCCCACAATGCTCTTTATGGTGGTGGTCTTTCCCGCTCCGTTGTGGCCGATGAAGCCGTAAATATCGCCTGAATGTACCGTGAGGGACAGATCTGCCACGGCGGTCTTCCCTCCCTTGTAGGTCTTTGTCAGATTTCTGATCTCAAGCATGTTTTCTGCCTCCGTTTGCGTTTTGTTTTCTGATATCACAATGATATCAGATTAATTTGATTTTGACAATAGCTTTTTGGGATTTATTCTGTTTTTTAACAATGCGGATGGATACGCAGGAAAATTTTTGCTGTTGACAAAGGCGGGAAAGTCTGCTAGAGTAAGAGCAACAATATAGGAAAAGCGACGACGGAAACAGTAGTTTATGGGGAACCATCCAGAGAGAACGGCGTATGGTGAGAGCCGTTTATGGGTTAAGCATGGACGAAAACCATTCCTGAGCCGCAATGCTGAAAAAGCCAGAAATGGTATGCCAAGGTGCAGGGCATGCCGGAAACCGGAAGCTTCCGGGGGAAGTAAGCGTTGCCGTATGCCTGCGTTAAAGGATAGGATTTGTTGGAATCCGAAGTGAAAAGTTAAGGTGGAACCGTGCAAATGCACCCTTAAGACCCTATTGGGAGGTCTTTTGGGTGCTTTTCTTATGTTGTTGCAATAATCTTCGCATAATAATCAATCGTGTGACGAAAGGAGCGGCAATTATGAAGGTTTTACTGAGAGACGGAAAATGCTACGAGGCAGGTTTTGACCAGCCGGAGGGGAGGCAGGCGTTTTGGCACACCAGCGCGCATATCTTGGCTCAGGCGGTGAAACGCTTGTATCCGGAGACAAAATGTGCCATAGGCCCGGCCATTGAGAACGGATTTTATTATGATTTCGATTTTGGATTCTCTTTTTCGGAGGAGAATCTGAGGGCCGTGGAGGCGGAGATGAAGGCCATTGTGAAGGAGTCCCTTTCCCTGCAGGTCTATGAGCTTGATAGGAAGGAAGCACGGGCCTATCTGGAAGAGCGGGGAGAGGACTATAAGCTGGAACTGATACGGGATCTGCCGGCCGGGGAGAGCATCAGCTTTTATAGGCAGAACGAGTACGCCGAACTCTGTTCCGGCCCCCATATCTCCAATACATGTCATGTGAAGGCAGTGAAGCTGCTGAATGTGGCCGGGGCTTATTGGCGGGGAGACGAGCAGGGCAGGATGCTGACCCGTATCTACGGGGTCTCGTTTCCGTCGCAGGCTTTGCTGGAGGAGCACCTGCACATGCTGGAGGAGGCAAAGGCCAGAGATCATCGGAAGCTGGGGAAACAGCTGGGGCTTTTCATGCTGTCGGAGGAGGGGACGGGCCTTCCCTTTTTCCTGCCTAAGGGCATGGTGCTGAAGAACATTTTACTTGACTATTGGAGGGCCCTCCATAAGAAGGCTGGGTATCAGGAGATTTCCACGCCTATCATGTTAGACAGGAGGCTGTGGGAGCTGTCGGGACACTGGGAGCATTATCGGGAGAAGATGTACACTACTCTTATGGATGGCGCGGAATATGCTATCAAACCCATGAGCTGTCCGGGGGCGATGCTGGTGTATAAGCAGGAGCCACGTTCCTACCGCAGCCTGCCTCTTCGTCTGGCTGAACTGGGGCTGATCCACCGCAATGAGAAGTCCGGGGAGCTGCACGGCCTCATGCGGGTAAGGGAGTGTACTCAGGACGATGCCCATATATTCATGACCCCTGAGCAGGTGATGGACGAGATCAAGAATGTGGCCGGTCTCATCGACACCGTGTATGCAAAGTTCGGGTTTGCGTACCATGTGGAGCTGTCCACACAGCCTGAGGACAGCATCGGAAGCGCGCAGGACTGGGAGCTTGCCACTCAGGCCCTGCGCAGCGCCATGGATGCCTGCGGAATTCCCTATTTGATCAATGAGGGCGATGGGGCGTTCTACGGGCCCAAGCTGGACTTTCACCTGAAGGATTCCATGGGACGCACATGGCAGTGCGGTACGATTCAGCTGGACTTCCAGCTGCCCGGCCGGTTCGGGGCAGAGTATATCGGGACGGACGGGGAGAGGCATAGGCCGATTATGCTCCATCGGGTGATATTTGGCTCCGTTGAGCGCTTCATAGGCATATTGATCGAGCATTATGGGGGTAAGTTTCCTGTATGGCTCTCGCCCGTGCAGGTAAAGCTTTTGCCGGTGTCGGACAAATGCCTGCCCTATGCCCGCAGGGTTCTGGAGATGCTGGAGGAGGCGGGAGTCCGGGCGGAGCTGGATACGAGGGACGAGAAGCTGGGATATAAGATCAGGGAGGCGCGGCTGGACAAAGTGCCCTACATGGCCGTCATAGGGGAGAAGGAACAAGCGGCTGGCACAGTGTCGGTGAGGCGGCGTGACGGCGAGGGCTGTGCCAAGGACGGAGGATCAGCAGGAAAGTCGAAAAGGATGCCTCAGGAAAATGGAGCGCTGAAGTCTGATGACGCAGTGGAGTCCAAGAATGCCTTGCGGTCTGATGAAATGCCCGTAAGCGAGCTGATAGAAATGGTACTCCTTTCGGATAAATGAAGGCTCCAGAAAGTCATAAGCAGAGATAAGTAATTGGATTTATTGTCACAAAAAGCGCACCTGCGCTGACGGATTGCAGGTGCGCTTTAAATGGTTTTGTGGAAGCAGAGGTATTTTCCGATACATTGAAAGCCAAGCTCCAAGGCTATGGGAAGGTGCATTTCATCGCAAAAATAAGTCATATGCTTTGCTCCGGATTGTTTCCCTTCATTCAGGGCCTCCACCAGAAGTCCGCGGTATGCCGTCTCGTTGAAGATGCCTTCCGGATAATCGATGCCGTAGATCTCCGGCATAGGACCGCCGCTGCGGAAATAGATGGCGCCGACAGGCGGCTGCTCCCGACTGACGGAGGAGGCAGGGGTCTGGCCATAGCAGATATAAACATGCCAGTTAGAAAGATCGGCCAGAATGCGGTGACTGTCCCAATACATGTCGCTCTCATAAAAAGCATGGAGACTTTGGAAATCCTGAAAGTTTTTCCGAGTGACGGGTCGCACATCGCTCTTCTGGGGCAAGGGGCTGTAAGCGTCAAAGAAGAAGGTGTTATTGAAGGATTCCTCGCAGCAGGCAAAGCCGCGCTTCAAAAGGGTTTCTGCCGCCTCCTGATTTTCTTCGGGAAAACCGAGATAGGCGTGGTGTTCGGGAAACCTATCCCCTATATAGTCCAAAAATTCTTCCACCGCGGCGGCAATACTGTTTTGGATGTTGAAAACGCAGGTCTGCAGGTAGCGATCCTCCGGTTCCCGGAAATAATGGATCCAGCCCTCTGTGCGTCCGTTTTGGCGAAAAAGCAGGATCTCGTCGTTTTCTCTTTCCAGTCCCTGCCGGGCTGTGCGGATGAAGTCAGCGCTTGTCTTGATTTGGTCTGTATAGGTAGGGTATCCGGATTTTGACGGATCCATTGCAAGGCGATAGGCAAAGTCCAGATATTGGTCGAATTCTTTTACGGTTATTTTAGACAGCATAGAGCGTGCCCTCTTTTCTGAATTTTTTATTTGAGTAATTATACTTAATGGAATTTGGATAATAGAATCATGTCTTAGATTCTATTACAATATCTAGTACTATCTGCCACTACTTGTTACAATATTATACTAACTATTTTCTGAAGGCGTGTCAACACGAATCGGGAACATTCTAGTTGACTTATTGTTTTTTTGATGCTACAATCTAATCTGTTATCACATTAGCAAGATAAAGTGGAAAAGTGAGGCGGGAGATGAGCGGCTGGCAAAATGAGCAGACTGAGGGGCTGTGTGAAGCGCTTCTGGCTCTGAGGAGCAAAGGAGAGTGCTACGCTTTTTTGGAGGATGTCTGCACCATAAAGGAAATTTTGGACATATCCCAGCGGCTGGCGGTGGCAAAGCTGTTGGACAAGGGGCTGAGCTATTCCGTTGTCAGCCGGGAAACCGGTGCCAGCACCGCTACAATCAGCAGAGTCAGCCGTTGTTATGAGTATGGCAGCGGAGGGTATAGAACCGTGATCGAAAGGTGCGGGCCATCTTTGAAGGCGGGGGAAGAGGAAGTGCGGAAGGCGAGCTCTCAGGAGGATTTGGGGTCTGAGGAAGTGCAGAAGGCGGAATCTCAGGAGGATTTGGGGTCTGAGGAAGTGCAAAGTTATGGGAGTCAAGATCTAAGAAGCCAGACTCCAAGCGGCATAAAAAGGCCGGGGGGCAGGAAGAGGAGGGCAAAAGAGGATGGATGAGAGTCTTTTGAAAAGCGAGGAGAAGGCAGTGCTTGCCCTGCGGGCTCTTTACCGAAAGTACGGTTATCTTCCCTTCAGAATGAGCAAGTTTGAGGAATATGAGCTTTATATGCGGAACAAGGATTTTTTGGTCAGCGACCGAATCATTGCGTTCAACGATACCAACGGAAGGCTTCTGGCTCTGAAGCCGGACGTGACGCTCTCAATCATCAAGAGCGGGGAGGATAGGCCGGGCTTCAAGCAGAAAGTGTACTATAATGAAAATGTCTATCGGGTGTCTGAAAGCACGAGACAATATAAGGAGATTCTGCAGGCGGGGCTGGAATGTATCGGGGATATAGACTTATATGATATTTATGAGGTGACCGCTCTTGCAGCGGAGAGCCTTTCCCTGATTTCAGAGGCCTTTGTTTTGGAAATATCCCATCTAGGATTGCTTTCCGCTGCCTTTGACAAGATATGTCCTGACAAGGCGTTTGCAGACAAGGCCCTCCGTTTCATCTCGGAAAAAAACCTCCATGATCTGAGGGAGCTGTGCAGGCAGCATGGAATCGGGGAAAGGCAGTGCTCTATGCTGGAGGTCTTTGTCACGGCCTACGGTGAGCGGGAAAAAGTGATGGCCGCGTTGGATGCGGCATGGGCGCATGACCTTGGCACCGGAACAGAGGAAAGGCTGTTTGAGGAGCTGAGGGCGCTGTCCCGCCTGCTGGACGCGTTGCCCTTCAGCGACCGGATCCGCTTTGACTTTTCCGTGGTCAATAATATGAATTATTACAATGGATTTGTATTCAAGGGCTTTCTGGAAGGTATCAGTGGAGGGATTCTGGCGGGAGGCCAGTATGACAAGATGATGGCGAGGATGGAACGGAGTTCGGGAGCCGTAGGATTTGCCATCTATCTGGACCTGCTGGAGCAGTTAAGACAGGAGCGTTCGGAGTATGATGTGGATGTGCTTCTGGTCTATGACAGCGGTACGGCCAGTGAGGCGGTGGCGGAAAAGGTGCGGGAACTGGTAGCAGCCGGAAGGACAGTGACTGCCCAGAGGATGATACCGGAGAAGCCCCGGTACAAGGATCTTCTTGATCTGCGCAGCGAGGGCGCACCGGAATGAGAAGGGAAAGGAGCGGGGCTGGAGGGATGTGTTCTTTGCAGGGGAAAAGAGAAATCAGGAGGGAGATAGGCGAGCTATGCTGAACATTGCACTGCCTAAGGGCAGGCTGGGGGAAAGGGTCTACGCCATGTTCGAGGCCGCCGGATACGAATGTCCGGCCATCAAGGAAAACAGCCGAAAGCTGATTTTTGAAAACGAGGTGAAGGGTCTGCGGTATTTTTGGGTGAAGCCCTCGGATGTATCCATCTATGTGGAGCGCGGCGCTGCCGATATGGGAGTGGCCGGAAAAGATATTCTGCTGGAGTATGAGCCGGATGTGTATGAACTGCTGGATCTGGGCTTGGGAAAATGCCGCATGGCGGTGGCCGGGCCCAAGGACTTCTATGATGACGGCAGCCGCACGCTCAGGGTCGCTACCAAATTCACAAATATTGCCTCCGGTTACTATGGGGGAATCGGCAGAGATATTGATGTAATTAAACTTAACGGATCCATTGAGATCGCCCCTATTCTGGGGCTCTCCGATGTGATCGTGGACATTGTGGAGACAGGAAGCACCCTGAAAGAGAACAATCTGGAAGTGAAAACGGAAATCCTGCCCATCAGCGCCAGACTGATCGCCAACAAGGCGGCGTTCAAGTTCAAGACCGGCCGGATAGAGTCCATTGCCGAAGGGCTGCGGAGGCAGTTGGCATTTTAACACACATAGGGAAAGGGAAGGGGATCGGAATGATTAAGATATATAATTACGGAGAGTTTTCCAATGATGAGATTTTTGCCAGAGGAAATATGGCCTCCAACGTAGAGGGGGTGGTGGCGGAAATCATTCGGGAGGTAGCCGTAAGAGGCGATGAGGCGCTGCTGGAATATGGGCGGAGGTTTGACAAGGCAGATCTGCAAACTCTGGAAGTGAGTCCTCAAGAGATGGAGGAGGCTTTTGGCGCGGTGGAGCCGGAATTCATCGCCATATTGGAAGAGGCGGCGGTGAACATCAGGAGCTTTCATGAAAAGCAGGTGAGGAACAGCTTTGTCATAAGCGAGCAGGACGGCGTTGTGCTGGGCCAGAAGGTGATGCCCATCGAAAGAGTGGGGGTGTACGTTCCGGGAGGAACCGCCGCATATCCCTCCACGGTGCTGATGGACAGCATCCCTGCCAAAATTGCAGGCTGTAAGGAGATCGTGATGGTGACTCCCCCGGATGAGGAGGGGAAAGTCAGTCCCGTGATACTGGCGGCGGCAAGGATCGCAGGCATTGATAGGATATTCAAAATAGGCGGCGCTCAGGCGGTGGCGGCTCTGGCTCTGGGAACGGAGAGCGTCCCCAAGGTGGACAAGATCGTTGGCCCCGGAAACGCTTATGTGGCGGAGGCGAAAAGGCAGGTCTTCGGGAGAGTGGCCATTGATATGATCGCAGGTCCCAGCGAGATTCTGGTGGTGGCGGACGGAACCTGCAATCCGGAATTTGTGGCTGCCGACTTGTTATCTCAGGCGGAACATGATAAAATGGCTAGTGCGGTACTGGTTACGGACAGCCGGAAATTGGCGGCAGAGGTGAGTCTTGCGCTGGAAAGGCAGATCCCCAAGCTGCCTCGGGCCGATATTGCCAGAGCTTCCATCGACAATAACGGCAAGATCATTGTGGCGGAAGACGATTTGATGCTCGCCATAGATATTGCCAATGAGATCGCTCCGGAACATCTGGAGCTTTGCGTGGACAATCCCTTTGACTATCTGGACAAGATAAGGCATGCAGGATCTATATTTATGGGAAAATACTGCCCGGAGGCGCTGGGGGACTATTTCGCAGGTCCCAACCATACCTTGCCTACCAGCGGCACAGCCAGATTCTCGTCTCCTCTTTCCGTGGATGATTTTGTGAAGAAGTCGCAATTTACTTATTTTACGGCGGAGGCGCTGTCCAAAGTGGCGGAGAAAGTGGCGTATTTTGCGCACAAGGAAGGGCTGGACGCCCACGCAAGAAGTGCCGTTCTGCGCAATGCAGTTCAGGATACCAATGTAACTGATGATACCGATGGGATCTAAGGTGCCGATATATTCGGATATGGCGATGGAATTTGAAGTGCTGATATGTCCGGAGATACCGATGGAATCTAAGGTACCGATATATCTGGAGATGTCGATGGAATCTGAGGTGCCGATGTATCTGGATATGGTGATGGACTCGGGGACGTCTATATGTCCGGAGACACATGACAAAGTAGAGATAAAGATGATAATATGAGCAGATTTTTTTCAGAAAAGTACGTAAGGCTTGAGCCGTATGTACCGGGGGAGCAGCCCAGAGACAAGAAGTACATAAAATTAAATACCAACGAATCTCCTTTTCCGCCCTCTCCGCTGGTGGAAAAGGCGGTGTCGGAGGAGAGCCGCATGCTGCAGCTTTATTCTGACCCGGAGTGCCGGGAGCTGCGGGAAAAGATGTCAGAGGTGTTTTGCATCGCTCCGGATCGCATGATTATGACCAACGGCTCGGACGAAGTGCTGCAGTTTGCTTTCATGGCATTCGGGGACCAGAGGCGTCCTTTTGCTTTTGCAGATATCACCTACGGCTTTTATCCGGTCTTTGCCCGGCTGAACCATGTTCCCTATGAGACAATACGGCTGAAGGAGGATTTTTCCCTTGATCCGCAGGACTATATGGGAATCGGAAAGAATATAGTGATTGCCAATCCCAATGCCCCCACGGGCCTTTGTCTGCCGCTTTCGGCTATAGAGGAGATTGTGGAGAGCAATCCGGACAATGTGGTCATTGTGGACGAGGCCTATGTGGATTTCGGCGGGGAGAGCGCCCGAAGGCTTATCGGCCAATATGAGAATCTTCTGGTGGTGGGGACCTTTTCCAAGTCACGCTCAATGGCAGGAGCTCGATTGGGATTCGGCTTCGGAAACCAAGGACTGATCGAGGACCTGAATAAGATTCGGTATTCCACCAATCCCTACAATGTGAACCGTCTTACCGCTGCAGCTGGTATTGCCGCCCTGAAGGAAAATGAATATTATATGCATAAATGTCAGATCATTCAGGCGAACCGCCAGTGGACTGCCGGAAGGCTGGAGGAGCTGGGCTTTTGGGTACTGCCCTCCAAGACAAATTTCCTCTTTGCGTCTTCGGGCCGGATTGGGGGAGCGGGGCTGTACCGGAAGCTGAGAGATAGGGGGATTCTGGTTCGGCATTTCAATCAGGAGAGAATAAAGGAATATGTTAGGATTACAATCGGTACTATGGAGGAAATGAAGGCGCTGGTAAATGCCGTCGAGGACATATTTGCAGATTCGGAATGAGATGAACCGGCGGGAATAGGACACTGGCTTATGATGAGATATGCCGGCCTGATATCAGGTGCCATCAGGTGCCGATTCAGGGCTAGGACACCGGCGGCGCTGGCGCAGACAGGGAGGCAGGCTAATGAGATATGCTGAGATTAAGAGGAACACTACGGAGACGGAGATAGCGCTGAAATTCGGGCTGGACGGGACGGGCCAGTCGGAAATAGATACCGGCTGCGGGTTTCTGGATCATATGCTGACGCTTTTTGCACGGCATGGCAGGTTTGACCTGCTGCTGACCTGCAGAGGAGACGTGGAGGTTGACTATCATCATACGGTAGAGGATGTGGGGATCTGCCTTGGAAAGGCCTTTGCCAGAGCCATGGGGGACAAGAAGGGGATTTTTCGCTATGGGGACACGGTTCTGCCCATGGACGAGGCTTTGATTCTGTCGGCTGTGGATGTGTCAGGCAGGGGGGAATGCTATTATGATCTTTCCATACCGGCCCAGAAGGTGGGGGATTTTGACACGGAGCTTTGTCAGGAATTCTGGATCGCCTTCGCAAGAAATGCGGGGGTCACGCTGCATATCCGTCAGATTTCTGGAACCAATTCCCATCACATCATGGAAGGGGCTTTCAAGTCCGTGGCAAGGAGTCTTGCGGAGGCGCTTGCGGTGGACGGAGAATATGCCAATGAAGTTCCGTCTTCAAAGGGGGTCTTGTGATGATTGGGATTATCGACTATGGTGTGGGAAATCTGTTTTCCCTCTGCTCTTCCTTGAAAAGTATCGGTGCCGAGGTGGCGGTGACCTCTGATCCGGCGGTCATCGAGGCGGCGGACAAGTTGATTCTTCCGGGGGTAGGGGCATTCGGGGACGCGGTGAAAAAGCTGCGGGACAGCGGGCTGTACGGTATTTTGCGCATGCAGGCCGCCGCAGGCAAGGATATCATGGGCATTTGTCTGGGTATGCAGCTTTTGTTTGAGAAAAGCTACGAATATGGGGAGCACCAGGGGCTGGGTCTGCTGAAGGGCAAGGTGGTTCCCATGGAGGGAAGGATACCTCAGGGGCTGAAGATACCCCACATTGGCTGGAACAGCCTACATTTCCGGCGGGAAAGCAGGCTGTTTAAATATGTGAAGGAGAACGAATGCGTTTATTTCGTCCATTCCTTTTATGCGGAGGATTGCAGCGACAGCATTATTGCCACTGCGGAATACGGCAGGGAGTTTACTGCCGCCGTGGAGTGCGGCAATGTGATGGGCTGTCAGTTTCACCCCGAAAAGAGCGGCAGGGTGGGGCTGGCGATCCTGCAGGCCTTCTGTGAGTGAGTCCGGTGCGGGGGCAGAGGAGAGGGCTTTTGGTAGGTGTCCTAAGATGAAAGAAGGCGGAGGGGATCCATATGATTTTGTTTCCGGCGATTGATTTATATGAAAAAAAGGCGGTTCGTCTGCTGAAGGGAAATTATGATAATATGGTAATCTACAATGAGCATCCTTTGGAGGTTGCCAGAGACTTTGAGGGCTGCGGGGCCACCCATGTCCATATGGTGGATCTGGAAGGCGCCAAGGAGGGGACTACCCCGAACCTTTCCATAGTGGAGGAGATCGCGGGGAAGACGTCTCTTTTTGTGGAGGTGGGCGGAGGCATTCGGAGCATGGAGACGGTGGAGAGATATTTTTCCGCAGGGGTGTCCCGTGTGATTCTGGGGACCGCAGCAGTGAAAGATGAAGTCTTTCTGAGGGAGGCTGTGGATAGGTATGGGGAAAAAATCGCCGTGGGAGCGGACGTGAGGAACGGTTTGATCGCCATAAAGGGCTGGCTGGAGGAATCCTCTGTGACGCTGGACGGATTTCTGGAGCGGATGCAGGGCATTGGCATACGGAATGTGATCTGTACGGATATCTCCAGAGACGGGGCTATGGAGGGCGCGAACCTTGAGCTGTACCGTGAGCTTTCTCTGAAGTATTCCATGGATATTACCGCGTCGGGAGGGGTGTCTTCGCTGGAGGACGTGGAGGCATTGAGCAGGATGGGGCTGTACGGAGCCATTATCGGCAAGGCATATTACACGGGGGCGGTGGATTTGAGGGAGGCTGTCAAGGCAGCATGCGGGAGGGAAAACGCATGCGGGAAGGAATACGCATGCGGGAGGGAATACGCATGCGGGAGGGAATACGCATGCGGGAGGGAATACGCATGCGGGAAGGAATACGCATGCGGGAAAGACTGCGCGTGCGGAGAGGAACGCGCATGTGAAACGGAACGCATAAGCGGGAAGGGACGGGCAGGATGATAACAAAGAGAATCATTCCCTGCCTTGACGTGAAAGACGGCAGGGTGGTAAAGGGTGTAAACTTTAAAGGCTTGTGGGATGTTTCTTCCCCGGTGGAGCTGGGAAAGTTTTATTCCGACTGCGGGGCGGACGAGCTGGTATTTTATGATATTACTGCTTCCTATGAGGGAAGGCGTCTGTTTACGGACATTCTCCGGGAAGTGGCCAGTCAGATCTTTATACCGCTGACGGTGGGCGGCGGAATCAATGCCATTGAGGATTTTGACCGGGTCCTGAAGTGCGGGGCGGACAAGGTCAGCGTGAATTCCGGGGCCATCAGGAATCCGGAGCTGATCAGGGAGGCAGCCAGAAGATACGGGAATCAATGTGTTGTCTTGTCGGCGGACGTGAAGCGTGTGGAGGGGGAATTTCGGGTGTTCGCCAAGGGCGGTAGGGAGGATACGGGGATGGAGGCCATTTCTTGGATTTCCAGATGCGTGGAGCTGGGGGCAGGGGAAGTGGTAGTAAATTCCATCGATACCGACGGTGTGAAGGGGGGCTTCGACCTTCCTATGCTGAAGGCGGTGTGTGAGGCGGTGAAGGTGCCCGTGATCGCTTCAGGGGGTGCCGGATGCATTGGGCACTTTGTGGATTTGTTTCATGAAATTCCCGATATAGACGCGGGGCTTGCAGCCTCCATTTTCCACTTTGGAGAGGTGTCCATACCGGAGTTGAAGAAGGTGCTTAAGGAGAATGACGTTGTAGTGAGGCTGTGAAAACGGTTGCGGGGGCCGCTGCAATGAGAAAGGGACGGAGAAAAAAGACTTGTATGTAAGCTGGCACCGGAAATGATGAAGATGACAAGAGGAAATGAGAGGACAAAAAATGGAGCAGGAAATGCTGCGCATCGAGGAACTGAGATTTGACGAGAACGGTCTGATTCCAGCCGTGGTGGTGGATGCGATCACCAAAAAGGTGTTGACCGTAGCCTATATGAACAAAGAAAGTCTGAAAATTTCCATGGAGAAGGGGCTGACCTGCTTCTGGAGCCGCTCCAGACAAGAATTATGGCTCAAGGGGGAGACCAGCGGAAATGTTCAGCATATCGTCAGTATCACTGCTGACTGCGACAAGGACGCATTGGTGGTGACAGTGGAGAAGGATGGCCCCGCATGCCATACAGGCAGTGATTCCTGCTTCACTAAGCCGGTCTGGCGCAGCGGGGAATTGAGGGAATTCAGTTTTGAGGAGCTTTATGGTCTGCTGCAGGGCAGAAAGAAGGATATGCCGGAAGGTTCCTACACCACTTATCTATTTGAGAAGGGAATGGACAAGATCCTGAAAAAGGTGGGGGAGGAATGCACGGAGGTGATCATCGCGGGCAAGGGTGAGGACAAAAAGGAGACCGTATATGAGCTTGCCGATCTTGCTTATCATGCTATGGTACTGATGGTGGAGATGGGCATTTCTCTTGAGGATGTACATCGGGAGCTTGCTGCAAGACATATCATTGACCATAAGGTGAAGCAGGAGAAAATGACAAAATGATTCCTTCAAACTATCACACCCATACTATATTTTGCGATGGAAAGGACACCCCGGAGGAGCTGGTACAAGAGGCCATTCGTCTTGGCTGTCCGGCAATCGGCTTTTCAGGACATTCTTATACCGCCTTCGACGAGAGCTGGTGCATGTCGAAGGAAGGAACCAAGGAATACAAAGCCTGCGTCCGCAGCCTGCAGAAAAAGTATGCCGGACAGATCCGGATACTGCTGGGAGTGGAGCAGGATTTGTATTCGGAGGAACCCACGGATGAGTATGACTACATAATAGGGTCAGTTCACTATGTTAAAAAGGGAGAGGTCTATCTTCCCGTGGATGAGAGCGCAGAAAAGCAGCGTGAGATAGTGAACCGTTATTATGGGGGAGATTTCTATGAGTTTGCCGAGGATTACTTTGTGAACGTGGCAGGACTGTACCAAAAAACAAGATGCAATATTGTGGGACACTTTGACCTGATCACGAAGTTTAATGAGAAGGGAGTCCTTTTCGACACGGCGAACCCCAGATACCGAATCGCCGCAGAGGCAGCGCTGATGAAATTGATGATGTGGCCGGTGGCTTTTGAGATCAACACGGGGGCCATGGCCAGAGGATACCGCACGGAACCTTACCCGGAGCGATGGGTCTTGCAGATGCTTTTGCGCGGGCGTGTAGCGGTCATAAAAAACTCTGACGCACATTGCAAAGAGAATTTGTTATATGGGCTGTGAAACGGTTTTCCGGCAAAGAGGGCTCTGCCCTATGTATCCTATGCCAGCTTCTGCAGCTTTTCGCTATGTTCCGTCACGATCTTTTTCAAGACGGATATGTCTTGCTTCATGGAATCATAATCTTCAACACTGTCCTTGTATCTGTCATAAGTTGACGTATAACAAGCTTCAATAGTGTTTAGACGAGGGAGTATTACGTTTTCTTGTGTCAATTCAATATTTGTGACTCGTTTTTTGATATCGCTGATATCAGCTTTCATGCTGTCGATATCGGCTTTCATGCCATTGATATCGGCTTTCATGCCATTGATGTCGGCTTTCATGCCATTGATATCGGCTTTCATGCCATTGATATCAGCTTTCATGCTGTCGATATCGGCTTTCATGCCATTGATGTCGGCTTTCATGCTGTCGATATCGGCTTTCATGTGATCGATATCGTTGCTCATATCATTGATCTTTTCTCTTATGGGATTCAGCATTAATGAAATTTCATATAATAATTCTCGATCAGACATATGTTTTCACCTCCTTTTCACTTAGTATATCATAGGTAAGATGCCGTGTCTATCCATTAATGTTAGGTTTTCGTTTTTATTCATTACAATAGAAGACTCGCGAGGCGTGGATTCTATTGTTTGGCGTAGGGGATTCCGCCGGACGGGCTCCCTCCGGGAAAGCTCTGGCGAGGTTTCTGGAGGGGAGCATTGTATGGCGGCTGGTGAAGGAGGCCATGACGCGCCAAAAGGCGTATCCGGCTTCATTTGGCTGAGAGTATATCGGCAAACATGTCAATGGTTCTTGATATATGTCAGCGTGAGGAATTCCCCGTCATGGCTGTCTATAGGCTTGTAGAGCAGGCCGTCGTGGAAGGCGAAGAGACTGGTCAGGTAGCTCAGGTCGTGGAGGGCGAGGGCCACGGAAGAATGGTAATAGTGGTTTAGGTGCCGGGGCAGCTGGTTCCCGCAGCATTTCTCCAGCTCCGCCGTCAGGAGAGGGATGGCAGGCTCCAGCTTTTTGGCTATGGGGGCGAAGACCCTTTCCCGAAGCTCTGCGTACTGTTCGGCAGTGAAGATGCAGAAATTGGGAAATGCTTGATTATCCCGGACAGTGACGAAGCCCTTTTGGGCCAGCTGGGCCAGAGTATAGCGTTTTTTTTCATCATAACCGTCCACGGGGGTCTGGGTTTGAATCAGTTCCACCAGCAACTGGTGCAGCTCCTTTCCGTGAGGCGTGTAGTTGTCAAGCATCTCCTCTATCTCCGAGCGGCCGAAGTTGTATAGGCCCATCCAGCAGAAACCGTTGTTCTGCATGCGGCCGTTGTAGGCCCAGCCTCTGTTGTCCACAGCCAACGGCGCGTCCCCGGCCGTCTCTCTGTCGAAGCCCAGAGGAAGATAATTTCCGCCGTCCATGCGGACGGATGTCTGGATGTGGGGGTAGGGGATATGCAGGCTGCCGCAGAACTGGTAGATCAGCAGCCACAGCAGCTTGCTCATGGGCGCTTTGCAGCCGTAGAAGCCGATGCCTCGGATGGTGTCTTCGGCGGAGGTCAGCCCTTCTATGATGACGTCGGACAGAACCTTCCTATGCTTCGCGAAGATGGCGAATTGCTCCTGCTCCTCTGCGGACGTAATGATCGGGAATGAGGTGGCGTAGCCGGAACCGGTCATTTCCATAAATTCCCGTTCCGTGAGCCATTCCAGATCGGCCTCCACATAGGCCATGGGAATTCCCAGCTGTCCGGCCAGCTCCTGTGGAGTCTTGGGCTGGCGGTAGCATGCCAGACAGAGGTTCTGCTTGGTGAGGCTGTTTTCGAGCATGACAATGTCTGAGCTGCCCATGGAGTCCACGGTTCCGCTGATGGCCATGTGAAGCTTTCTGGGACGATATACATATTCTTGGTTTTCCATATCTGTAATCTCCTTTTTCAGTTTTTTTCTTGTCTGGCAAAGATGCCATTTGACTGCGGACTGGGTCATCCGGTGTTTTTCTGCAATTTCCCGAACAGAGAGTCCGTCGATGTAGAAGGATATCATGATCTCCCGCTGGAGACGGTTCAGCAGGGAGATCTGTCTGCGCATACGCAGGGTCTGTTCCCGCCGAAGCTCCTCTTGGGCATAGTCCTCCGCAAAATCCCGGGGATCCTCCAGCTGCAGGTTTTCCATGGAAACACACAGCTTTCGGCGCTGGCTGCCCCTTAGGTAGCTGCACCAGGTGTAGTGGGCGATCTTCCACAAGAAATGCTCCTGATCCGTGATGGGAGAGGGACTTTTCCTGATCGCGGAGAAGACCTGCAGCAGAACCTCCTGAGTCAGATCCTCCGCCTTTTCTCTGTCTCCTAACTTCTTGTAGGCCCAGTTCAAAAGCATCGGCATGTAGTCGCGGGCAATCTGTTCAAACATAGTTTCCATGATGATTTTTCCTCTCTTATGGGTTTCGCGTCCACGATTTCGGATATCCGTTCCGCATCGCCTTTGGCGCTGATTCCTTGGGGGTGAATTCTTGATTCGGCCGTTTCAAGCTTTCACATATATAGTAACGGAAAGGGAAAAAGGTTAGTGATTTTTGAAAAATATTTTTAAGAACATCATAGCCGAAAATTAGGAAAATGTTAAGGGAGGGACAAGAGAAAAGAACTACAATGCAAATAAAAGATCATAAGGCGGTTTGTAAATTTGTTTCACAGTTGTTTCCGTTGAATTAAATTTGCTGTACAGCCTTGACACACTGGTCTACAAGTAGTAGACTTGATATAGGTTTACAATATGTAGACTCACGGCGGAAGGATATTGAGCGACGATGTTGAATTCAGAACTGGAGAAAAGCTCGTAAGGCGGGAGTCGATTACGGCAGCCCGGGGTGTAGGGCGGGGAATACGGAAGGGCAGGTGGCAGGGCATGGGAGTGCGAAGGAGGCTGGCTGTATTTTGTGCAAAGCTTACGGACCGGTTGATCAGGAGGCTGAAAATGGGGAACGGAGGATCGTTTCCGGGATATGTGGCCAGACTGGTTGATCCACAAATTTTGTCCCGTCTGGCGGATATGGTGCGGGAGAAGGTCATTGTGGTGGTGGGGACCAATGGGAAGACTACCACTACATCTATTCTCTGCCATGTACTGGAAGCGGAAGGAAAAAAGGTGGTGACCAATAGGATGGGAGCCAACATGCTAAACGGAATCGTGACCGGATTTGTGCTTGCTGCAGATAAAAGCGGGAATCTGGATGCGGATTATGCCTGCATCGAGGTGGATGAATTTGCATCCGGATATGTGTTTTCGCGGCTGAAGCCCCATTGCGTGGTATTCACGAATCTTTTCAGGGACCAGCTTGACCGGTTCGGGGAAGTGGATGCCGTTCTGGATAGGCTTAAGGAGGCGGTGATGCTGGTACCGGACGCGGCGCTGGTGCTGAACGGGGATGATGCCGTCTCCTATTCTCTATCCTATGGATGCGGCAATCCGGTGGTTTCCTACGGCATCGGCAAGGAATTTCTGAGGGATGCTCCGGGGGACAATACATGGGAAAGCGTCAGGGAGAGCGCCTTCTGCCGTCTCTGTGGGGAGCCTCTGGAGTATGATTATTATCACTACGGACAATTAGGGGGGTGGCATTGCCCGAAGTGCGGGGCCCGGCGTCCGAGGCCGGACTATTCTGCGGAAGATGTGGAGCGGGGGAAGGGGGAATTCACTTTTCGTGTGGTGAGCTGCGGCGCAGAAAATGCCGGCAGGAAAGGCTTGGGCATGAAAAAAAGGGGGCGGAGGCTGTCAGAGGGGGAGAAGCCCGGAGCCTTGGGCGGAGCAGGTGGAGTTTTTGGGGTAAAATTCGCCTATGATATCTATAATGTATTGTCGGCTTACGCCGCCCTTGCAGCCATGGATGCAGTCTGGGGATTTGGGGAGGCTATGAAGAACTATCATTACGGAAATCGCAGGGAGAGCATGTTTGTTATAGGCGGCGGTCAGGTGCAGCTTCATCTGGCCAAGAACCCCATGGGGTTTCAGCAGAAGCTCTCCTACCTGCAGCAGGATCCGAGGCCCAAGGATGTGGTGATCCAGATCAATGACACGGAGCTGGACGGACAGGATGTTTCCTGGCTTTGGGACGTGGACTTCCAGACCCTTGGGGACGTCAGTGTGGGTAGGATCGTGGTGGGCGGAACCAGACGGTACGACATGGGGCTGCGGCTGAAATATGAAGGGCTTCTCTGGGATTTTACCTCCGATCTTCAAAAGACCGTTTTGAGGCTGGCCCAAGAGGGTACGGGGAATCTGTACGTGATTGTAAATTATTCCGGATTGTATAGAATGAACCATATTTTAAAGGGTCTGGAGAATTCGGGGAAGCTGCGGAAGGAGGCGCGGGGCCATGAAGTTGACTGTGGGGTATTTATATCCAAATCTGCTCAATTTGTACGGTGACACAGGCAATGTGAAATGTCTTCAGAAGCGCTTGCAGTGGAGGGGCATGGAGGGAGAGGTGTGTTTGTTTTCCGGGGGCAGCGCAATTGACTTTCAGAAGGTGGACATCGTGCTGTTGGGAGGAGGCTCCGATAGGGAGCAGGAAATTGCCTGCAGGTATCTTAAGGGAATCGGAGGAAGGCTGAGGGATTTTATTGAATCAGGGGGGGTATTGCTTGCAGTCTGCGGTGGATATCAGCTGTTGGGGAATTACTACCGCACCCAAAATACGATGATAGAGGGTCTGGGAATTCTTGATATCTATACGGAGTGGAAACCGGAGCGTCTGGCGGGGGACGTGATTCTGGACAGCGCGGCATTCGGCAGTCCCGTGGTGGGATTCGAGAACCACAGCGGGCGTACCTATATCGGGAACCATACCCCCTTTGGAAGGGTGCGTCAGGGACATGGGAACACGGATCGGGGGGAATGGGAGGGAGTATTGTACAAGAATGTGGTGGCCACTTATCTCCATGGCCCTCTGCTGCCCAAGAATCCGGAAGTCTGCGACTACCTTCTGGAGAGGGCGCTGAAGAGGAAATACGGAAACGGGGCAAAACTGGAGCCGCTGCCGGACGAGCTGGAGCATGCGGCCAGCCAGTATATTGTGAAACGGTATGGGAAAGAGAGACGTCTGGGGTAGGCCTCACGCCGTCGGAGCGCCGCCTTAATGATCTAAAAAGGAAGCTGCTCTATATAAAGGACCGGAGAAGCTGCAGCCAAAACTGCAGTTTTTCTGGTTTTTGTGCGCTTTTTTAGGTTCTGTCATGGTTTTGGAATCCGGTTCTTGTCCTTTTGGGAAAAACAGTGTATACTATTTACATTTCACATATAAAAAAGAAAGCATGGGAGAAACGGCAGGATGGGCGGACATACGGACGAGAAGAGCTTTTGCGTCAGAACCATGACGGCAGAGGACTATGAGGGGCTGCGGGCATTATGGATGAGCATCAGGGGATTTGCCATCCGCAGCATTGATGATTCCAGAGAGGGAGTAGAACGTTTTCTTAGGAGGAATCCCTCCACCAGCGTGGTGGCGGTTGGTGATGACGGAACCATCATCGGAGGTATTCTCTGCGGCCATGACGGCAGGCGGGGCTGCCTATACCATGTGTGTGTCAGGGAGGACTGCCGCAGGAAGGGAATCGGCAAGGCCATGGTGGTACACTGCATGAACGCCCTGAGGGCGGAGGAGATCAACAAGGTGAGCCTTATTGCGTTCACGGCAAACGACGTGGGCAACGCTTTCTGGAATCAGATCGGCTGGACCAGAAGAGAAGATTTGAACTATTATGATTTTACGCTGAACGAGGCGAATATAACGGCATTCAATAAGTGATTTGGGGAGGTAAAAGGATGAGACAGATCGAAGGCGGCATAAACGCGGCGAAAGGATTTCAGGCGGCAGGAGTGGAGGCGGGGGTGAAGTATCACAACCGCAGGGACATGGCGCTTGTGTACAGTACGGCGCCCTGCGTGGCGGCAGGAACCTTTACCACCAATGTGGTGAAGGCAGCTCCCGTGATGTGGGACATGGAGGTAGTGGACAAGTCTTCCTTTGTGCAGGCGGCTGTGGTGAATACAGGAATGGCGAACTCCGCCACGGGCAGACAGGGGATGGACTGCTGCCGGAGGGAGGCGGAATGCGCCGGAAGGCTTCTGGGGATTCCTGCGGATGCGGTGCTGATAGCGTCCACGGGGGTCATTGGCGTGCAGCTTCCCGAGGATAGGATCATGAAGGGCATAGAGAAGCTGGCGGAGGCCAAATCCGAGGGGCGTGATGCTGCCCGCGACGCCGCCATGGCCATTATGACTACGGATACACATCCAAAGGAGATCGCCGTGGAGATGACCATCGGCGGAAAGACCGTGACGCTGGGAGGAATGTGCAAGGGCTCAGGCATGATCCATCCCAATATGTGTACCATGCTGGGATTCCTTGCCACGGATGCAAGGATTTCAAAGGAGATGCTTCAGAAGGCCCTGAGGGAGGACATTGTGGATACCTTCAACATGGTTTCCGTGGACGGGGACACCAGCACCAACGATACCCTTATCATCATGGCCAACGGTCTGGCTGGGAATGAGGAGATAAGGGACGAGGGGGAGGACTATGCTGTCTTTTGTGAGGCGCTGCGCTTTGTGAATACCTATCTGGCCAGACAGATGGCCGGAGACGGTGAGGGCGCTACCGCTTTGGTGGAAGCCAGAGTAGTGGGAGCAGGGTCCAAGGAGGAGGCCAGAATTTTGGCGAAGTCGGTGATATGCTCCTCCCTTACCAAAGCGGCGGTGTTCGGCCATGACGCCAACTTCGGGAGAATTCTGTGCGCTTTGGGATATTCCGGCGTGAAGTTCGATCCGGAAAAGGTGGATCTGTATTTTCAGGCCGGTCAGGAGAGGATCCACATTTTCGGAGACGGATCCGCTAGGGAGTACAGCGAGGAGGATGCCGCCAGAATCCTTTCCCAGCCGGAGGTGGTTATTTTGGCGGACATGCACATGGGTACCGGGGAGGCCGTGGCCTGGGGATGCGATTTGAGCTATGATTATGTGAAGATCAATGCGGACTATAGAAGCTGAGGAGAGGGAAAAAATCGGAATGGGAGGCGAAAATGACAGATCAAGGTAGAGGAAGGAAACAGATTGTTTTGCTTATGACAGATTCCACCAGACAGGATATGGTGGGGTGCTACGGCAACCCGGAGGTTCATACGCCCAATCTTGACGCTCTGGCGGAAAGAGGCGTGCGGTATGACAATGCCTATTGCTGCCAGCCGGTCTGCGGGCCTGCGCGCTCGGCGTTGTTTACAGGGGTTTATCCTCATTCAAACGGCAGCTTCACCAATTGCGTCCCTCTGGGGGCGAATGTGAAGACCATCGGCCAGCGGCTGGCCGACCATGGAATCCGCACGGCGTACATCGGCAAATGGCATTTGGACGGAGGCGATTACTTTGGTCAGGGGATCTGCCCGGAAGGCTGGGCACCCGAATACTGGTATGACATGAGATGCTATCTGGAGGAGCTGACGGAAGAGGAGAGAGTGGCGTCGCGGAAAAAGGAGACAAATCGCCGGAATATCCGCGGGGATTTTACCTTCGGGTATCGCTGTGGAGATCGGGCCGTAGACTTTTTGGAGAAGCACGGAGACGAGGACTTTTTTCTGACCATGTCTCTGGATGAACCCCATGATCCGGGCCTATGTCCGGAACCCTATGCTTCCATGTTCGAGGACTATGAATTTCCCAAGTCTCCAAACGTATGGGACACGCTGGAGGGAAAGCCCCAGTATCAGAAGATCTGGGCGGGAAAGAATCGGGAGAGTGATAGGGACAAGGTCAGGATCAAAGTTCCGGGATTTTTGGGCTGTAATTCCTTTGCGGACGCGCAGCTTGGGCGGGTGCTGGAGAGCATTGCCCGTTATGCCCCTGACGCGCTGGTAATCTATACTTCGGACCATGGGGATGCCTTGGAGAGCCATTGCCTTTATGCCAAGGGACCGGTGATGTACAACGAGGTGGCCCGGATTCCGCTTTTGATTGCAGGGCCGGGAGTGCCCGAGGGCGCTGTGGATAAAAATCCGGTGAGCCACATCAATCTTCCTCCGTTGATTCTGGAGTATATGGGGGTTCCGGTTCCGAAATGCTTTGAAGGCAGGAGTCTTCTGCAGGAGGTCTATAACCCGGAGATCAGAACCAATGATTATGTGGTGACGGAGTTCACCCGCTATGAGATCGATCATGACGGTTTCGGGGGGATTCAGATGATGCGGGCTATTTTTGACGGAAGGTACAAGCTGGCGGTGCATCTGCTGGATTCCACGGATGAGTTTTATGATCAGGAAAAGGATCCGTATGAGATGAAAAACCTGATCTGGGATGAGGCTTACGAGGAGGAAAAGGTCAGACTCCACCGTCTGCTTTTAGACTGGATGAATGCTACCAGAGATCCTTTCAGAGGATATCAGTGGGAGCATAGGCAGTGGAGAAAGGGGCTTGGAGAGCCTACCTGGGGGTATACCGGCTATACCAGACAGAGGGAGGCTGAGGAATATGAGCCGCGGCAGCTGGATTATGACACGGGACTGCCCATGAAGGAGGCCGTCAGGAAGAAGTAGCCGCCTATGCCCCGGAACCCGAATTTGAGGAAATATTGCCATAAAATGGTTGATTCCTGAGCAGAACGTGGTATGATTAGGTAAGTCCGCAGGCGGGTTTTCCGGCGGGAGGCGCCGGATCGCGGTGTGCAGGCAATGGCCGGCGGACCGTTCTGTCAGGAAGAGCGCGGGGCCTTGGGTGCCGCAAAAAAAGGAAAGGATGCAACGGCCATGGAAAAAGATATGGAGAATGTGCTTCAGAAGGCGGAGGTACTCATTGAGGCCCTGCCGTATATCCAGCGCTTCAACCGTAAGATCATCGTGGTGAAGTACGGCGGAAGCGCCATGAGCAATCAGGAGCTTCAGAGGAATGTCATAAAGGATGTAACGCTTTTAAAGCTGGTGGGTTTCAAGCCCATCATCGTTCACGGAGGCGGCAAGGAGATCAGCCGCTGGGTGGGGAAAGTAGGGAAGGAATCCGCCTTTGTAAACGGTCTGCGGGTCACTGACGGCGAGACTATGGAGATCGCGGAGATGGTTCTGAACAAGGTGAACAAGGATCTGGTGACCATGGTTCAGGAATTGGGAGTTAAGGCTGTGGGCGTGTGCGGCAAGGACGGCGGGCTCCTGCAGGTGGAAAAAAAGTATGCTCAGGGGCAGGACATAGGGTTCGTGGGAGAGATCACCGATGTGAATCCCAAGGTACTCTTCGACCTTCTGGAGAAGGATTTTCTTCCCATCGTGGCTCCCATTGGGCTGGACGAGCATTTTCAGACCTACAATATCAATGCGGATGATGCGGCCTGCGCCGTGGCCAAGGCGGTGAAGGCGGAGAAGCTGGCATTTCTGACAGATATCGAGGGGCTGTACCGGGATATCAATGACAAGTCCAGCTTTATTTCCAGACTTTCTGCTGCAGAGGCGGAAAAACTGGTGGAAGGGGGCTTCATCGGGGGCGGTATGCTGCCTAAGCTTGCCAACTGCACCTCCGCGGTGTATGGCGGCGTGCAGAGGGTTCATATTTTGGACGGCAGGATCCCCCACTGCCTATTGCTGGAGATCTTCACCAGACAGGGCGTAGGCACCGCAATCGTGAGGGATGAGGAGACGGAGTAGGCAGGACCGTAACAGAATAGGAGGACAGGCAGGCCATGGACATGCAGGAATATATTCAGGAGGCGGAAGAGGCGCTTCTTCATACCTATAATCGTTATCAGATTGTGTTGGATCGAGGAAACGGCGTGTACCTATACGATGTGGAGGGAACGAAATACCTTGATTTCGTGGCAGGTATTGCAGTGTTTGCGCTTGGGTATCATAATGAAGAATATAACAATGCCTTAAAGGCGCAGATCGATAAGCTGATCCATACCTCGAACTATTATTACAATATCCCTGCCATAAACGCGGCAAAAAAGCTCAAGAAGTTTTCCGGCATGGACAGGGTTTTTTTCACCAATTCCGGGGCGGAGGCCATCGAGGGGGCTGTCAAGGCGGCCAGAAAGTACGCGTATCTGAAGGACGGATCCACGGATCATGAGATCATTGCCATGAACCGTTCCTTCCACGGCAGAACAATGGGAGCCCTTTCCGTGACGGGAAATCCCAAGTACAGAGAGGCCTTTCAGCCCATGATCGGAAATATCCGGTTTGCGGATCTGAATGATCTGGAGAGCGTGAAGGCGGCCATGACGGAGAAAACCTGCGCGGTTTTGCTGGAGACGGTTCAGGGGGAGGGCGGCATGCTGCCTGCTGAGGAGGATTTCCTGAAGGGCGTGAGGGCTCTCTGCGACGAGAGGGGCGCGCTTTTGATTCTGGACGAGATCCAGTGCGGCATGGGCCGGACGGGATATATGTACGCGTGGCAGAAATACGGTGTGAAGCCCGACATCATGACCACGGCGAAGGGCTTGGGCTGCGGCGTGCCCGTGGGCGCTTTTCTCATGACGGAAGAAGTGGGCGCCGCGTCTTTGACGGCGGGGGACCATGGAACCACCTATGGGGGGAATCCGCTGGCCTGCACTGCGGTGGAAAAAGTGCTTGATTTATTTGAGGAGAACCATATAATAGATCATGTGCGGGAGGTTGCGCCTTATCTGGAGCAGTGTCTGGACCAGCTGAAGGATAGGCATGGCTGTATCGTGGAGCGCCGGGGGGCCGGGCTTATGCAGGGGCTGGTGTTAGACCGGCCGGTGGGGCCCGTCATCAATAAGGCGCTGGAGGAAGGCTTGATTCTGATCAACGCGGGGACGGACATCATCCGTTTCGTGCCCCCTCTGATTATTTCCCGCAGGCATATCGACGAGATGATAGATATTTTGGATGACTGTATAGATTGATGGGAGCAGAATATGCATCTGACAAAGAGATTTGGAGCGGTGGCGGCCGTGGCGGTCATGGCTGCCGCCGTTTTGTGGGGAGGTATTTTGTACACGGCGGAGCCGGAGTCCGACAATGCCCCGCTGCAATGGTTTGACCGCAAGGAGACGATTTATTTCTGGTATTCCGATGATTCCATGACCAATTTTATCAACAGCGCCGCCGTGGCCTTCGGGGAAGAGGAGGATGTCCATGTGATTCCCCGCCTTGTCTCCGAGAGCGAGTATCTGGAGGCCATCAATGAGGCCACTCTTGCGGAGGACCATGCGCCGGATGCATATATCGTGAGCCATGATTCTCTGGAGAAGGCCTATCTTTCAGGTCTGGCCTCCCAGATTCAGGACGTGGCGGGAATCTGCAATCAGGAGCATTTTCCGGCCGCCGGGCTGTCGGCAGTTTCCTATCAGGGGATGAAGGTGGCGTATCCGCTTTTCTTTGAGACCAGTGCGCTGCTTTATAATAAAAACTATCTGGCGGAATGGGCCGCCCAGAGCGCCTTAAAGGAGCTTCTGGGCAACGGAGACGTGGAGGGGACGCCGCCGGAGGACTCCGACGGGATCGCGGTGGACGAGGGAGAGCTTGCGGCGAAGACGGAGGAATACTTGGCCAGCGCGGTGCCTGCCACCATGAACGACATTCTGAATATAGCGTATACCTTCGATCTGCCCATGGGGGTGGAGGGCATTCTGAAATGGGATGTCTCCGACATTTTCTATAATTATTGGATTACGGGCAACTATATCGTGGTGGGGGGAGACGCGGGGGACTCGCCTGCCGACATCGACATCGATAATCCGGAGGCCATGCAGTGTCTGGAGGTCTATAAGGCGCTGAACCAGTATTTTTATATAGAATCCGACACGGTGACATACGATTCCGTGGTGCAGGATTTCATAGACGGGAAGGTCGTCTTTACCATTGCCACCACGGATGTGGTGAAAAGGCTGGAAGATGCCAGAGCAGAGGGAAGGCTGGGCTTTGAGTACGGAATCACCAGAATGCCCTGGGTCAGCGAGGAGCTTAAGAGCCGTTCCATGTCCGTCACCAATGTGGTGGCCATAAACGGCTATTCCAGGCACAAAGAGCTGGCGAACCGGTTTGCCGCCTATCTGACGGAGGAGTGCGCGGATTATCTGTACGGGCGGACAGGCAAGATCTCGGCCAACCTGCGGACGGATCAGGACGACACTTTGCTGCAGGTCTTCAAGGCAGAGTATGCGGACAGCGTGCCGCTGCCCAAAATGATGGAGACCAGCAATTTCTGGATGCAGCTGGAGGGGCTGTTTTCAAAGGTGTGGAACGGCGCCGACGTGACGGCTCTGATACAAGAGCTAGCGGCCCAGATCGCCATGCAGACAGAGGGGCTGCCGCAATAGATGGTACGCATATTATTCCGATCATGGGATACACTTTAAGATAAGACGCAGGAAACCTTGTTTCCGTAACGGGCGGATTTGAAAAGGAAGGTGTAACCCATGGTTGGTTTTTTTATTGCATTGATTTCAGGAGCTCTGATGAGCGTGCAGGGGGTGTTCAACACTCAGGTGACCAAGGCCTCCAGCAATTGGGCGGCCAGCGCCTTCGTGCAGCTGACGGCTTTGGTGGTCTGTCTGGGGGCGTGGGTGGCCACGGACAGAAGCAATCTCCTTCATGTTTTCCGGGTGGAGCCAAAGTACATGCTGCTGGGAGGAGCCATCGGAGCTTTCATTACCTACACGGTGATCAAGAGCATGGATATGCTGGGGCCTGCCAAAGCCGTGATGTTGATTGTGGTGGCCCAGCTGGCGGTGGCCTACGCCATAGAGCTCCTTGGATGGTTCGGGGTGGAGAAGCAGCCCTGGGAGTGGAGGAAGGCTCTGGGAATGGCGGTGGCCGTTGCCGGTATCATCATCTTCAAATGGAAATGAGAAGAGGAGGAGAGGTTCTTTGTATTTTCTTATTTTTTGCGAAAGTTACTTGTAAAAATTTCGGGATTCCGATACAATGAAATGGTCAGCATAGAGAGGCAATCCCTTTCGCTTTGTTCAGGCCCGTAAGGGCGGCTGCGGCGGCATGACGCGGCCTGAAACGGCAGGAAGGGGACTATGATGAGAAGAAACAATATTTTCGGTACGGCTTGTCTTTTGGCTTTATATGGGACTTTGCTGTGGGGCTGCGGATATGACGGCAGGGAAGAGACCGTTTTGATCGGCGCCGGGGAGATCTGTGTGCCGGAGAGCGCCGAAACGGAGGGCGCCGAGGGGAGCTTATGGCCCTTGGGGGATCCTCCTCAGGAGGAGCGTATCCGTGTTTATGTATGCGGGGCAGTGGCCAATCCGGGCGTGGTGGAGGTGGCTCAGGGAAGCAGGGCGGAGGATGCGCTGCTTGCGGCGGGTGGCTTTGCGGAGGATGCAGGGCGGGAGGCCGTGAATCTGGCGGACTGGATCACGGACGGCCAGATGCTCTACTTCCCTACCAAGGAGGAAGCGCGGCAGGCAGGGACAAAGACCGCACAAGGGCTGGTGAACATCAACACTGCCGACGCGGCGCAGCTTTGCACCCTGCCGGGCATCGGAGAGAGCCGGGCGGCGGATATCATAGCCTATAGGGAGAGGAACGGGGGCTTTGACAGCTGCGAGGACATCATGAAGGTGCCGGGGATCAAGACAAGCGTATATGAGAAAATCCGTGATAAAATAAGGGCCGATTAGGCTGGAGGTTTGTATGGCTGGTAAGAGGGCTTTGGTGGTAGACGATGAAAAGCTGATAGTGAAGGGGATTCGCTTCAGTCTGGAGCAGGAGGGAATACAGGTGGACTGTGCCTATGACGGCGAGGAAGCTCTGGAATATGCCAGAAACGGCCAGTATGACATTATCCTTCTGGACGTGATGCTGCCGAAGCTCACCGGCTTTGAGGTGTGCCAGCAGATCAGGGAATTTTCCTCCGTCCCCATTATCATGCTCACTGCCAAGGGGGAGGACATGGACAAGATTCTAGGGCTGGAATACGGTGCGGACGATTATATTACCAAGCCCTTCAATATTCTGGAGGTGAAGGCCAGAATCAAGGCCATTATGCGCCGGACCGAGCCCAAGCGAATCATGGGGGAGCCGCCTGCGGCGAAGGCCGTAGAGAGCAGCGGCGTGCGTCTGGACTGCGAGGGCCGGAGGGCGTTCATCGCCGGAAAGGAGATCAGCCTTACCGCAAAGGAATTCGAGGTGCTGGAGCTTCTGATGTTGAATCCTGACAAGGTGTACAGCAGGGAGAGCCTTCTGCAGCTGGTCTGGGGGCTGGACTATCCCGGGGATGTGCGGACGGTGGACGTGCATATCCGGAGGCTTCGGGAAAAGATCGAGCGCAATCCCAGCGAGCCGGAATATGTACATACGAAATGGGGCGTAGGCTACTACTTTCAGGTGAAGGGGTAACATGATCGCAAAAGTATTTGGAGATTTGAAGGAGATTCTGACGCTGCGCAGTCTGCAGGCGCGCATTTTCATCATTGTTCTGGTTATGGGAATCATACCTTGTGTGGTCATGCGGTACGGCATTCTCGACAACTATGAGGAACGCGCCGTGGAAAATCGGATATCCAGTGTGCAGAACCAGCTGATGGTGGTGGGGAACCATTTGATCAGCAACAATTACTTCAACCTGAAGCCTGAGGGGTTCACCAGCAGCGTCAGCAAGGAAGTCATCAATGCCGAGCTGGAGATGATCTCAAACCTTTACGAGGGGCGTGTGATGATCATTGATTCCAGCCTCAGGGTGGTGAGAGACACTTATGGCATCAGCGAGGGCAAAACCATCGTCTCCGAGGAAGTGATCAGGTGTTTTCAGGGGGAGAACGTATCCAATCTGACCAATTATGACAGGGAACATGGTTACATAGAGATGACCACTCCTATCATTGACTCCAGCATGGAGCCAAGCGTCATCGTGGGGGTCATGCTCACCAGCATATCCAACGACGCCATCGTGAACACCATGGAGGCGGTGAACCGGCGGGGAGTGATTCTGCAGAATCTGATCGTGGTAGTGGTGATGGCGCTGGCTATGACGCTTTCCGTGCTGCTGACCAGACCCTTCAATAGAGTTACGGAGGCCATCCGGGAGGTAAAGGAGGGCTATAGCGATGAGAGCATCTCCGTTACGGACTATGCGGAGACGGTTCATATCGTGGACGCCTTCAACCAGCTTCTGAAGCGAATGCGCGATCTGGACGTGTCGAGACAAGAGTTCGTGGAGAATGTGTCCCATGAGCTAAAGACACCCATGGCGGCGATCAAGGTTCTGGCGGATTCCCTGCTTGTGCAGCAGGACGCTCCCGTGGAGCTGTATCAGGAGTTTCTGGGGGATATCACTTCGGAGATAGACAGGGAAAACAGAATCATAACGGATCTGCTGGCTCTGGTGAAGATGGACAAGAAGGCGCAGGAGCTGAACATTGTATCCCTGAACGTGAACGATCTGACGGAGCTGATCTTAAAGCGTCTCCGCCCCATAGCCCGCAAAAAGGATGTGGAAGTTGTCTTTGAGAGCATGCGCCCCGTGACAGCGGAGGTGGATGAGGTGAAGATGACGCTGATCATGACCAATCTGGTGGAGAACGCTATCAAGTACAACAAGGATCACGGCTGGGTGAAGGTGGAGCTGGATGCGGATCATCAGTATTTCACCTTCAGGGTCAGCGATTCGGGGGTAGGGATTCCGGAGGATGCTCTGGCCCATATATACGATAGGTTTTACCGGGTGGACAAATCCCATTCCAGAGAGATCGGAGGCACGGGTCTGGGGCTTGCAATCACAAAGAGCGCAGTGCTGGTGCATCGAGGGACCATCACAGTGACAAGCAAAGAGGGGCAGGGCTCCAGCTTCTCGGTGAGGATTCCGCTGTTCTATACGGGAAGCTGAGGAGGATGTCTGCAGGAGGGCAGGGAGGAGTGGACGTGAGGAAGTTGGTTTGTGTTCTGCTGATCCTACTATGCACGGCGCTGTCTGCCGGCTGCGGGAAGAGGGAGGACGAAGGCGATAATATATATGAGGTGTACTATGTGAGCAATTCCGCCACCAAGGTAGAGATGCATACGTACCAGATGGAGGCCGAGACCTTTGAGGGTCAGCTGGAGGAGCTGCTGGCATGCCTTTCCACCAATCCCAAGAAGCTGGAATACCAGGCGCCGCTGTCCATGGGCTTTGAGGTGCTGGACAAAAAGGTGGAGGACGGCAGGCTGCTGCTGGATGTGAGCGCCGCTTATACGGGGCTGCCCATGACTACGCAGGTGCTGGTGCGGGCTGCCATCGTGCGCACTCTGACCCAGCTGAACGATGTGAACATGGTGATGATGACGGTGGAGGGGACCCCCCTCTATGACAACAACGGCAGAACCGTCAGCTGGATGAGCGCGGACCAGTTTATCGACAATGACGGAAATGAGATCAACACTTACGAACTGGCCAGAGTACGGCTGTACTTTGCAGGAGAAAGCGGCGGGGAACTCATCGGCACATATAGGGAAAAGCGCTATTCCACGAATCTGTCATTGGAGCGTTTCGTGGTGGAGGAGCTGATCGCCGGGCCCAGCGGGCAGGGGGAGGGCCAGTATCCTTCCATCAATCCCAATACGAAGATTCTCAGCGTCATGACCCGAGACGGGGTCTGTTATGTGAACTTGGATGAAAATTTCTTGTCTGTGGTGAACAATGTGTCCACGGATGTGTCGGTCTATTCCATCGTTAATTCCCTGATAGAGCTGAGCAATGTGAACAAGGTGCAGATTCTCGTGAACGGGGAGGTGCCTCAGGCCTTTTCCTCCACTACCTTCGAGAGAAATCTGGATATCGTGGTGACGCCTGAGAAGTAGGGGCGGAAGGGAAGCCGCCGCGGGTATTTTTTGTATAATCGGATCTGTCTGCCCGCCTAAGGCGGGCCGGACGGGGTCTTTTTTAACAATTCTGTTTTCAACAGTTCAATCATTCTTGATCCATTCAGGATTCTTCATATGAAATTCACATGAATTTGTTATAGTAGGTATATGGTCAGCCTTGGGGATTTTGGCGGGAAAAGAAGCTTGGGAGGAATATATGGGAGAAAAAGCATATCGTGTTTTGTTTCTGGAGGATGAACCTACCATCCGGGAGGTTCTGACGGAATATATGCATCTTTCGGGATACTGTGTCACCGGAGCGGAGCGGGGGGATCAGGCAATCAGGCTCTTAGAAGGGCAGAGCTTCGATCTGGCGGTGCTGGATATCTGCGTGCCGGGGCCGGATGGGTTTCAGGTGCTGAAGTATATCCATGAAAGCGGCAAAAAGACGGCGGTGATCATGCTGACGGCGCTGGAAGATGAGCAGACGCAGGTAAAAGCCTTCAATCTGTATGCAGATGATTATGTGATCAAACCGGTCTCTCCCATTATTCTGCTGAAGCGGATGGAGTCTATTCTGCGCCGCACCTTAGGAACCGGGGACATGGAGGAGACTGCAGGGGGGCTGGTGCTCAAGGAAGAGTCATACAGCGTGTATTATGATGGAAAACGGCTGCCTCTGACTTTGAGCGAGTACCTGCTTCTGCAGACGCTTTATAGGAGTCCTCGAAGGGTGTTCACCAGAGAGCAGCTGATCCTAAGTATTTTCAATGAAGATTATATAGGCAATGACAGAATTATCGACGCCCATGTGAAGAATCTGCGCAAAAAGCTTCCGGTTCCCTGCATAAAGACTGTGATCGGGGTGGGGTATCAGTTTGACGGGAGCAGCATTTAGGGAGGGCGGAAAATGAAGCTGGGGCGAAAGAACCTGATATACAGCATATCGCTGGCCGGAGTCCTATTGCTTTTTCTGGTGGGATACTTCATCTATATGCTGCCGTCTTTGTATGTGGATCATATCATGGAAGAAAATCTGAAGTCCATAAGGGAGCAGCATAAGGCTTATATGGAGGATCGATCCTATGAGGACATTCAGGTGCGGAATGCGACGTCTTGTTTTTCCGTGGAGCTGCCCAAGGAAGGAAATTGCATTCGGGTGGTGGGAAAGGCCTTTTTGGCGGAGCTTGTGATTCAGGATCAGCGGGTATATGAAATTTTGGACCAGTGGAGGGAAAAGCTGGATTTTTGGTTTGACAAGGAGAAACGCAGAGAGGCGGGGAAGGAGAAAGGGGATTCCTCTGCGGAGGATATTTTTGGGGGAACGGATGGGGAGCTGGAGGAGCTGGAGGAAATTTTCCGTGAGGCGCTGGAAGGGACCCGGGCCCTGCCGGTGGAGCTGACACTTCATGTACAGGATATGGAGGAGAACTTTTTCGGGGAATCCGTGAAGATCCATTCCTATCTGGACGGCTGCATGATCATGGAGGCCAGCATATCGGATGCCGATAATCACTATACCAATTATGTCGCAGTGGAGCAGACACAGGAGAGCCTAGTCATGTCTTATCTTCCGGTGGTCACTCCGGAGATAGACGAGATTCGCCCCATAGTGCTGCAGAGTCTTCCCATGCTGGGAGCGGTGATTCTGCTTTTGGTGCTGCTTTTTTCTCAGGTCTATTCCAAGGGAATCGTAACGCCCATGGTGGAGCTGGCCAAGCATACGGAGGAGATGAAGAACGCCGGGGATGGGGCCACTCGGCGGCTTTCGGAAAGATGGCCGGAGAGAAGGGATGAAATCCGGGTTCTGGCGGATACGCTGGACGATTTCTATCGGCAGATCAGAGAAGGGTATCTGAAGCTGGAGGAGGAGAACAAGCGGCAGGAGATATTTCTGCGGGCATCCTCCCATCAGCTCAAGACGCCCATTGCCGCCGGTCTTCTGCTGGTGGACGGCATGATGGGCCAGATCGGCAAATACAAGGATACCGGACGGTATCTGCCCAAGGTGAAGGAGGAGCTTCTGTCCATGAGCAAGATCGTGGAGGACATCTTGTACCTGAACCGCTGTGCGGACAACATACAGCTTCAGCAGGTGGACATAAAGCAGCTTTTGGAGGAGCGCATACTGGCCTATCAGGTGGTTCTTGGGGATAGGCGCATCGGGGTGGAGCTGATACAGAATCAGGGACTGACCGTTTATACGGACGAGATGATGGCGCTGCAGATCATAGACAATCTGCTGTCCAATGGGGCAAAGTATACGCCGGAGGGCGGATATATGGAGATCGCTCTGTGCAGCGACGGGAGGGTACGGATAGAAAACTTTGGGGTGACTGTTCCGGAGGAGCTGCTGCCCCATATTCTGGAACCCTTCGTCAGCGGCAGCCACGGGAAGGAGACGGGAGGCGCCCGCAGTCAGGGGCTGGGCCTATATATCGCATCGTATTATGCCAAAAAGCTGGGTATCCATTTTGAGGTCTTCAACGGGGAGAACAGTGTGGTGGCCGAGCTTTGGTTTCCGGATTCCTGAATCTTCTTCTTTTTACTCCATGAAGATTCATCCCTTCTTCATCCGAAATTCATAGGGAACCGTTAAAATAAGAAGCAGATAAATGCATATGCCAAATGAAAAAGAGCATTGGCCCAAGGGGCCCCAGAGAGGCAGATGCAGGGCTGGAATAGGAGGTTTGCTATGCTGTTATCGATTCAAAATCTGGAGGTGCGGTACGGTTCCAACAAGGCTCTCTCCATAACGGCTCCCATAGAACTGGAGGAGGGGGACCGGGTGGGGGTGATCGGCGCCAACGGCGCGGGAAAGACCACTCTGGTAAAGAGCATTCTGGGGCTGGTGCCTTATGAGGGAACTATCAGGACGGAGCTTTTGCCGGAGCAGATGGCGGTACATATGCAGTTCAATGAATATACCGACAACATGTGCGTCAAGTATGTCATGGAGGCCATTCTGGACACGGACATTTCCAAAAATAAGAAGCTGCAGGAGCTGATTGATTTCTTTGAGTTTGGGGACTGTCTGCGGAAGAAATATTCAAAGCTTTCCGGCGGGCAGAAGCAGCGTTTCACCATTATCATGGTAATGATGCAGGATGCCCCGCTGACCTTTTATGACGAGGTGACTTCCGGGCTGGATTTCGAGACCAGACAGAAGCTGGTGGAAAAACTGGTGGAATGGTATAGGGGGAGAGATGCAGGTTTTTTCATGGTGTCCCATTATTATGAGGAGCTGGATCAGCTGGCGGATAAGCTGCTGATTCTTGACAAGGGCAAGGTGGTTGCTTACGGCAGGCGGCAGGAGCTGTTTCAGAAATACTGCGGCCGGGCGGTGATCATCATGGACAATACTCCCCAAAACGAAGCTCTCATGAAGGGAGCGGAGAGGATGAGTTCCCCCAAACATTTGATTGCGGTGTCCTGCGGCAGCGAGGAGAAGGAGCGGGAGATCACGAGAGTGCTTTTGCTAAACGACGTGAACTACAAGCGGAGCAACAACGACATCGAAATGCTCTATATCAATGCCAAGGAGGCGGAGGCCGGGACAAGAGGGGCTGCCGCAAAAAATGTCGGGACAAGGATGGCTTATAAGGAGAAGGAGGCGGGGGAATGAAAGGCAGGAGAAAATTGTTTTCAAGACGTATGCTTCTTTTTGAGTTCCGCAATGTCATAGGGAATCCCTACGTGCATATTTTTGGAGTGGGAATGCCAATTCTGATGATGGTGATCATCACTCGGGCGGTGCTGGGGGAGATAGCGGAGACGGAGATGCTGGCCACCGTGACCACCTCGGTTTTTCTGGGAATCGGAGCTATGATTCCCATGGCAACCATATTCATGGGATACGGCATAGCCCATGCGCAGGAGCTGGAAAAGGGGATTCCCCAGAGGATGGAGCTGTTCGGCATCGGAATCAAAATGTCGCTGTGCAGCAGAATCCTTTCCGAGGTGATCTTTATGGTGCTGGCCTTCTGCGTTTACTTTGCAGCGGGATATGCATTGGCGGATGTGAAAAGTCCCGCTGGATGGGGACTGGCCATATACGTGGTCTGTATACTGACGCTCAGCGTCATACTGTTCTGCCTTGCCCATGCCATCGCCTCCATGCTCAGGAAATTTTCCCTTGTCTATTGCGTTACCATGTTGATATACTTTGGCATGATGATCTTGGGGGGGATGATGGGAATCAGCTTTGACAACATGCCCTCAGCCATGCAGGCAGCGGCCAAGCTGCTGCCGGTGACTTATATCAATCGGGATTTTGCAGCCATATGGGTGGGGGAAAGCTACAATTTCATGCCCATGGTGCAGTCTTATCTGCTGCTTGGGGCGGTGGCAGGCATTTTGCTCTTCTTTACCGTGAAGCGTGATTCCAGAAAACTCCACTGATACAGCGGCATAAAGAGGAGGCATCATGAGGAAAAGACCATTGTTCACGGCGGCCCTGCTGGCTGTACTCCTTACGGCCCTATGGCTGGAGATAGGAGGAGCAGGCCGGGCAGGGCCCGGACAAGTGGGCCCGGGGGAGCTTGAAGCATCCTCTGGGCTGCTTGTGACAGGGCAGGTATATCAGAAGGACGAGACATCCATTTATCTAAAATCCGTATCTCTCATGCAATCATCAGATGCCCATGGGCAGTGGTCCCAAGAATCGGGCAGTAAAATTCCGTGTCAGGACAATTTCATATGCGAGACACAGCAGGGGATGGAAATTCCTCTGGGGAGCAAAGTGACTCTTAAAGGCGTGTATGCGCCTTTTTCCCGTGCCACCAATCCGGGAGAGTTTGATTCCGCAGGATACTATGAAACGCTGGGAATCGGCGGCAGGATCAGAAAGGCGTCGATTGTGGCGGTGGAAGAAGGGCATTGGCCCGTGCTGGAGGGGCTGTTTCGGCTTAAATGCCTTCTGCGGGATCGGCTGTACCGCATTCTGCCCCAAAAGTACGCGGCGGTCATGAGCGCGTTGCTGCTGGGGGACAAGAGGGGGCTGGAGGACGAGGTGAAGGATCTGTATAAAAGAAACGGAATTCTGCACATCCTAAGCATCTCTTCCCTGCATATCACCATCATCGGCATGAGCGTGTATAAGCTGCTGCGGAGACTGAGGATGCCGATGGTTCCGGCAGCTTTGGCGGGCAGCGGGATTTTGCTCTTATATGGGGGGATGACGGGGTTTGGGGTGTCCGCCTGCCGGGCCATAGGAATGTACCTGATTAAGATGCTGGGGCAGATGGCGGGCAGAACCTATGATATGCCCACCGCTCTGGGGGTGATGGGAGCGGTGATGGCGGCGGGAAATCCCCGGTATCTCCACAACAGCGGGTTTCTGTTTTCCTTCGGGTCGGTGCTTGGAATCGCGGCGCTGTATCCTAGGATCTCGCCGGATATGCCTCCGGAGCGTAAAAAACAAAAAGGGGCAGAGCTGTGTCCGGGGCTGCCGGAGCCGGTTCGGGGCATGGCTTGTGCATGGACGTCGCTGCTCTGCGCAATGGCGCCGGGGCGTGTCTTGCGGTTCCTGCGCCAATCTTTCTTTGCCAGCTTGTCCATCACATTGTCCACGCTGCCCATTCAGCTTTGGTTCTATTACGAGATCCCGGTCTATGGGGTGATTTTAAATTTATTCGTTCTTCCCTTTATGAAGCCTATGATGATAGCGGGACTGCTGGCAATGGGTGTGCCGGGGCTTGGGGGACTTGGGATGGTGAACCATGTCATTCTGGAAGGGTATGAGCTGCTGTGCAGATGCTTTGACGGGCTGCCCTTTCGCACATGGAACCCCGGCTGCCCGCGGCCTTGGCAGATAGGGGTATATTATCTGTTTCTTGGGGCAGGGGCGCTGCTTCTAAAGCGTATGAAAAAGGGCAAGGCGGAGAAGCCCTTGCCGAAGAAAGGACAAAAGGAAGGGAAAAGAAACCTTGGACGGAGCTTCATGGGGATAAGTCTTATGGTCTCTGGGGTGCTGCTGCTTGGGATCAGGCCCCCTGAGGGAAACAGCGTCACCTTTCTGGACGTGGGGCAGGGGGACTGCATTTTGGTCAGGGTGGATTCAGGGCAGACCTATGTGTTTGACTGCGGCAGCACCAGCCGCGGCGGGGTGGGAAAATATGTGCTGCTGCCATGTTTGAAATACTATGGCATCCATGACATAGACGCTTTGTTTTTGTCCCACCCGGATGCGGATCATGTGAACGGCGCGCTGGAGCTGCTGGCCCTGAGCGGAGAAAATGGGATTGAGATCAGGCAGCTGGTGCTGCCTGCCATTTGCGAGGCCCGGAGGGAGGAGCAGCTGGGGGAGCTGGCGGAGGCTGCTTGGGCCTCGGGCTTCAATGGGCCTACTGCAGTGGGATATGTGGCTGCAGGGGAGAGCTGGGACTGCGGCGGAGCGGTGTTTACCTGTCTGCACCCCTCCGCAGGGTATGGAGGGGAGAACCCCAACGAGTATTCCCAGTGTATTTTGGTAGAATTTAGGGAAAAGACCGGGGGAGGCGGTGTCCTAAGATGGCAGGTGCTTCTGACGGGGGATGTGGAGGGAGACGGGGAGGAGGCTTTGCTGGAGGAACTCAAAAAAAGAAATGTCAGGGAGATTGCGGTGCTCAAGGCCGCGCACCACGGCTCCAGAAATTCCACATCCAAGGCCCTTTTGGAACAGATTTCCCCGCAATTGGCGGTGATTTCCTGCGGCAAAGGCAACCGCTACGGACATCCCCATGGGGAATTGCTGGAACGGCTGGAAACTTCCGGCGCATACATCCTGCAGACAGCCCGTAAGGGAGCCATGACAGTGACCTATGGGGATGGCAGCATCAAAGTCAGGACATGGGCGGAGGGATCCGGCGGAAAAGTTCCCTGAAGGTTCATTGACAAAAACGCCGGCCTTTGTTACACTGACACTAATCGGGAGGAGGTGCGGCGGCATGGAGCCCCATGGGTTTTATGAACAGAAGAATCTGAGCGATCCGGAGTTTCCGGTGCAGTTGCATGTGGACGAGTACAGTGAAAAATGCCAGTATTTCCTGAGACATTGGCATGAGCATATAGAGCTGCATTATGTGCTGGAGGGGACGCCTCTGCTGAGCCTGAACCAGAGAGAGATCAAGGCCAAGAAGGGCAGCTTGGTGATAGTCAACAGCAACGAGCTCCATGCGGGCTACTGCGACGGGAGCCTTGTGCGGGTGATGGTGATCATCTTTGAGATGGAGGATTTTTCCAAGGAGCTTGCGGGCAAGAACATTATTTTTCAGCGGCTGATAGAAAAGGATGAAGTGATTGACGGCATCATGTCGGTTATTCACCGGGAATATCTGGAGCGGAAAATAGGGTATCATCTTGTCTGCAGGGGGGAGCTGCTGCGGCTCATCGCCCACTTGGTTCGGGAGTATGCCGAGGAGATTCTCACGGAATCCGAGAGCGGCAAGAGAAAGAAAAGGCTGGAGCGCCTGAACACGGTTCTTGATTACATACAGAACAACTACCGGGAGCAGATCAGCAATCAGGAGCTGGCGGAGGTCATCCACTTAAGCGAGGATAGGTTCAACCATTTATTCAAGGAAAGCATGGGAATGTCCCCCCTGCAGTATATGAACGAGCTGCGGCTCAAGAAAGCCATGAGCCTATTGAAAAAAAGGGAGTATTCCATAGCGGAGATATCGGGTCAGGTGGGCTTTACGGATTACAATCACTTCGGAAGGCAGTTTCGGAAGTACTATGGATGCTCTCCCTCGGAAATATTGCGGGGCGATCATGGGACGCCCCTGCGCTCTATGGAAAAGAGGGCCTCGGCGGAGGCGGGCTGAGTTCCTGCGAAATGTAATAGAAGCCTAATGGGAAGATGAAAGGGAGCCGATAAAGAGAACACTGGGCAAAAATCAAAAAAGAATATGCCGCGGGGGATTTTCGCAGGAGCGAATAGTTTGAGGCGGCGCAAGAGGAGCATGAACACATGAAGAAAACAATACCTTATTTAACGGCACTTTGCTTGATTTTGACTGTTTTTGCTTTTGTATCCTGCGGGGAGGGGGAGCCTTCCGGGGCAGCGCTGCCTTCGGGAGTGGCAGAGCCGTCTGGGGCGGATGCGCTTCCTGAGCCTACTGCCACGGCGGAGCCTGCCACGGAGGAGGAGCTGCGAGGGGCCATCGGAACCCTTGGCGATCAGGGGGAGGATCTGATCCTGAAAGGGAAATATTATGAGCGTCTTTACTCCATGGATCTGTTTGCGGAGGAGGACTATATAGCGCTGGCGCAAGTATATGGGAATCAGGGAGACTGGGAGAGGCAGAGGCTCATGCTGTCTAAGGTTCTGCGGCTCTATCCCTGCGAGGAATATGCGGATCAGGTCAGCGGCATCGTGGTGAGGAAGGACGGCGGGGACGAGAGGGCGGCGTCTTTAGCGGCGCAGCTCATGACTGCTCTGGAGCAGCAGGACGCCGGGGCCGTGAGGGCTCTCACCGAAACGCAAGAATGGCGTCAGGAGATGCTGGGGGAGCTGGCCGGGCTCATGAACCGTATTCAGTACCGCACAGAGACGGACGTGATTCAGATTGCTGCGGACGGTATTTCTTCAGAGATCGTCTGGCGCAGCGGTGCGGATAAGATCTTCTTCTATAGGAGCGACGCTATAGAGACGGCGGTGGGAACCGGGCTCTGCGGGGAAGAGGGCTATGAGGGCCCGGTGGAAGTAAGTTTTTATGACAAGGACGGAAACGCCTTGCAGACTTATCGGGGAACCATGAAGGATCAGGTCTGCGTAGGACAGATTACAGTGATTTATCAGGGGAAAGAGTACACGGGGCAGCTGGATGAGAGCGGCAGAACTTTGGAGGAACAGCCAAAGAACGTGGCGGCAGAGGGAGGAGTCTGCTATGTCTATGATTCCGGCAAAAAGACCTATCTGTATCAGCAGAACGTTACGGCTGAGGACTTTCGGATTGACGCGGCATATCTGGGACTGCCGGAATATGCGGAATGGAGGTAAGGGATGAGGGGTGAACGCAGGAACCTATGGAGAAACGGATGGGGGAACCGCTTTGGAAGAAGGCTGCTGCCTTTTCTTTTGGTGCTGGCTGCCCTGATTCTGCTGCCTCAGGAGAAGGCTCAGGCGGCGGGCACGGAGAATTTTGCAAATCTGGTCATATTCGTAAAGTACCGTGGAGATACGAAGGATGTGTTCAATGCGTCTTCCGGGGGCAGCTCCAACTGGCAGGCGATCAAGAAGATGTACAACACGGGAGACGGGATGACCTATAACAATTCCTTTTCCAATTTTATCTATCAGGTCACGGACGGAAAGATCCGGGTGAACAATCTTTTCCCTCAGGAGCTGGCGGGGGGAAACGGAGTCTTGTGCTATGAGCTGTCAGTGGGGAGTCCGGACAAGGACGGGATCGTGACGGATGTATTGAAGGCCATCAACAACGGCACCATCAAGGTAGACGGGACTTACAAGATGGATAATCAGACTGCAGGAGTGCTGGATAATCTCACCATCATAGTGCAGGAAAACGCCAATGAGAGTGTGCAGGAGAAAGCCTTTCACGGGACATATGGAGGCTCGGAGAGATTGGGGAGCCTTCGGGTGTTTGATTACAATATGATCCATTCCGACCGGCTGGTATCGGATGACGGCAGTTTTACGGCGGCTCCGCAGCAGGGAGTCCTCTCCCATGAGTTTCTGCATACTTTAGGGCTGCCGGATCTATATCGTTCTGCCGGGGGAGGGGAGCCCGTGGGAGAGTGGGATATCATGGCAAAGGTATCTTACTTTCCCCAGTATCCGCTGTCCTATCTGCGGGCGCGGCAGCAGTGGATTTCCATGGGCACCATCACCCAGAGCGGAACCTATACTTTGACGGCTGTGTCGGAGACAGGGGGAAATAAGGTATTTGCAATCAAGACTCCTCTGTCAGACACTGAGCTGATCTGTCTGGAGTACAGAAAAAAGAGCGCTTCTCTGGATCAGTTCGATCATAGAATACCCTCCAGCGGATTGCTGATGTACAGAGTGGACAAAAAGGTGCCGGATCTGACCAATGTGAGGGGGGAGAATTATATCTATGTCTATCGCCCCGGAGTGTCCGATCCCGAGGCGGCTTCGGACTTGGGAAGTGACGGTCTGAATCTGTTTTATAAAGCGGCGCTGGACGGAACCGTGGGGAGAGGGTCTTACGGAAGCACAGATCTGGACGCCCCTTTTACGCAGAATACACTGTACTATTCGGACGGAAGCAACAGCGGAGTCCGAATCAGCGACGTGAAGATTTCAAGCGATCAGAAACAGCTTACCTTTACCGTGACCTTCGCGGATTATGATAAGGAGGATATATGGGATAAGGTAGGAGGCACGGTGGGAAGGGCAGTGGAGGGAGATCCCTGCCTATATGCAGATCCGGCCACGGGAACTTTGTATATGGCCCATGACGAAAACAACGCCAGCTTGTCCGTGAAACGCTGGAACGGCACGGACTGGCAGCAGCTGGGCTCCCCTATGGCGGGGGGCAGAGCGCCGGCCCTTGGTGTCTGCGGCAAAGATCTGTATCTGGCCTATGTGAGAAACAGTGATCATAATGTTGTGATTGGAAAATGGAACGGGAGTACGTGGACGTCCTCGGCATACAAGGCCAACGCATATTACGGAGTGCAGCTGGTGGCGGAGGGCGATGAGATCTATGCGGTCTATGAAAGCGACGAGCGCCTGATCATTCAGGATGCAAAGAGCGGGACGGTGGTGACGGACAGCCTGAAGGCATCGGATTACGGCAGCCCCGGGCTGGGCGTGCGCAGCTTCAGCAATCCGGCTGTGGTAAAGACGGGAAATGTTTTCTATATGGCTGGTGAGGTACAGTTTGGCCATGGTGAGATCATGATGTATGACACCGTGAAGAGGAGCTGGAGCAAGGTCTGCTCTATGACAAACTACAGCACCAATCAGCATATGATCGTAAAGAGCGGACAGAAGCTCTACGCCTATGCAGGTTTTCAGGGCACCGGAGGCGTGCTGGCGGTGTTTGACGGGAACAGCTGGAGCAGCAGGACGCTTCCTGAGATGAAACAGGCTTATTCCGTATCCATGCAGGCGGTGGATAATGAGGTATTTCTGAGCTATTACGACTATACCGACAACAAGGCGAAGGTTGCCAAATACACCGGGAGTTCTCTTCAGGTTTTAACCGACAGACTTGGAACCAGCGTTAAGTTTATGGATACCACCAGTCAGGGCGGAACCATTTTCGTTGTTTTGCAAGTGCAGAACACGGGATATCTGACAGTGCAGAAAAAGCAGGTGGGGTCGGGAAGCGTTGTGCCGCCGGAGGTGCAGGAGACTTTGAAGCTGGTGCTGACGCCCCCCGCAGGGTACGGCGACAACCATATCTATGTTGACGGAGTGGAGTACGAGGCCACGAAAGCCGGCGGGAGTTATTCGCTGCAGCTCCCTGACACAAGCGGCAGGATGGCTACCATGTACTGCTATAATGACAAGGGAGTTCCGGTGGGGATGTATGTCTGGAGGCTGCGGTGGCAGGGACAGGTGTGCAAGGCAGAACCGCTTTCAGGGCTTCAAGATATGCTAAGTTATCATGGATTTTCCATCCGGGTGCAGAGCCCGGCAGGAATCCGGTTCAAGTCGGGAATCGATGCAGGCTTAAAGAAGCAGCTGCTGGCAGGAGGCGTCAACGGGTGCCGCCTGAAGGAGTACGGGACGCTGTTCATCACCAATGATAATAGGAAGAAGTACCCGTTTATCAAGGGCGGAACTAAGGTGGGCGGCGGAAGGGCATATTGGGTCGAGAACGGAAAGATCTATGACAAGGTGTTTGAGACAGTGGCGGGGCGGAACAGATTCACTTCCGTGCTGGTGAATCTTGCCCCCAATATGTATGCGAAGGACATATCCTTTCGGGCCTATGCCGTGGTGGAATGCGACGGTCAGGAAATGATCGTGTACGGCCCTCCGGTGTACCGCAGCGTGTATACCGTGGCAAAGCAGGTGCAGGCTAAGGGTGAGTTCAAGCCGGGCAGCAGCGGTTACCGGTATGTGCAGGGAATTATCAATGCGGTGGAAGGGCGATGACTGAATGAAGTCCGGGGCGGATATGGCCGTGGGACAAAACGGAGGCGGATGAGAGATGATAAAGAAACAGTTTGCAGTGACGGTGGCAGTGGGAGCGGTGATGTTTTTCGCAGGCTTTGGCCTGCGGGGAGTCTGGAATTTTGGAAGGCCGGCGGAGGAGACAGAGAAGGGCACAGCCGCTGGAGAGGACTTAAATCAGGGGGGGCATTCTTCTGAAGAGGGGCTGGCGGAGAATATGACCGAGAAGCCTAAGGAGGACGGACAATATCTGTCCCCGGACATGATTCAGGTACGGGTGGACGACGGGCAGGTTCAGTGGCACGACGGCACCTTATGGCATACTGTGTGCTCTGTGGAGGAGCTGATAGAGAAGGACAGATTTACCGTGGCGCAGGATTCCTTCCTTGCATATGTGGAGGAGGTTAGACGGCAAGAGGAGGCGCTGCTGCAGGCGAAACAGGAGGAGGGGCAGACCCGGAGCCAGAGTATCAGCGTTGGCCAGAAGGAGACACCCAAGACTACGGTGGTGAGGCCTCAGACGCAGACGCAGGTTCCTGAGGAGGCAGCGCCTACCCCCACCCCGGAGCCCGTTGCGGAGCCGGAGGAGAACTGGGGCGGCGGGTCAAACGACACGCAAGCGCCGGCCCCTCCTGCCGTAGAAGAACCCGCGCCTCCTGCGGATACCGGAGACGGGGAAAACATGGAGTGGTCTAACGATTACTTATAGTCTAAGCAGGGTATTGGCAGGAGATTAGATTGCTTTAAGAGGATAGTATGTCTTGGGCGATATGATGCATGGATTGTTATGGAGGAGCGGGTTCCGGCTGGAATCCGCTCTTTTTCCTTGCCTTGGGATAGGAGAGCATGCCATACGGCGGATACGGAAACCGAAGGGCATGGGGAAGTTGCAGAGAAGATGGACAAAATAGCAGAATCGTATGTATAAACAGCAAAAAGGAACTATCTTATTGGGTTGTTGTTTTTTATAATGAAAAAAAGATGAGATGGAGAAGAGACTGAAAAATTACTATAAAATATGGAGGGAGCGCTATGAAATTAGGAACATTGACGGTAGCACTGGGAGATCTGCCCTTTGAAGAGGCTTGCAGCTTTTTGGCCCAGAGGGGCGTGCAGATGGTGGAGATCGGGTGCGGCGGATTTCCCGGAAAGGCTCATTGCGACGCAGAGGAGCTTCTGGAGAACGAGGGAAAGAGGCAGGCCTTTGTGGACACGCTGAAGAAGTACAATTTAGAAATCAGCGCTTTGAGCAGCCATGGAAACATGGTACATCCGGATAAGGCAGTGGCGGAGAGATTTGAGAAAGACTTTACCAATGCCATTCTTCTGGCGGAGAAGCTGAACGTGCCGGTGGTAAATACCTTTTCCGGCTGCCCCGGCGGGAGCAGGGAGGATAGGACGCCCAACTGGGTTACCTGCCCGTGGCCCGATGACTTCAGCGAGATTTTGGAGTACCAGTGGAACGAGGTTCTGGTTCCTTACTGGAAGAAAAAGGCGGCCTTTGCCAGAGAGCATGGGGTGAATAAGATCGCGCTGGAGCTTCATCCCGGCTTCTGCGTCTACAATACGAAAACATTGCTTCGCCTGCGCAGGGAGGTGGGGCCAGAGATCGGGGCGAATTTCGACCCCAGCCACCTGATTTGGCAGGGTATGGATCCTTGTGTGGCTATACGTGAGCTGGGACGGGAGGGGGCTATTTACCACTTCCATGCCAAAGACACGAAGATCGATGCGGCAAACACCAGAGTCAACGGAGTGCTGGACACCACTCATTATGGGCAGGAGCTGGAGCGTTCCTGGATTTTCCGCACGGTGGGATACGGCCATGGGGAAGATTATTGGAGAGATATCATTTCCCAGCTGCGCATGGTAGGTTACGACTATGCCATCAGCATTGAGCACGAGGACGGGCTTATGTCCGGCAGGGAAGGGCTGGAGAAGGCCATCAGCTTCTTAAAAAATGTGCTGATCTATGAGGACAGAGGGGCCATGTACTGGGCATGAGGAGAACCGCGGCTTGGGGTGAAAGAACTCTGAAGAAAAAGAGCCGCGCAGAAAGGAGGAGAGTATGGAACATAAAATAGCCATTGTAGGTTTCGGAGGAATGGCGGAGTGGCATTTTGATGAAATTAAGACTATTGATGGACTGGAAATCGCCGGAATCTGGGATATTAAGGAAAATAGAAGGGCATATGCGTCCGAGAAGGGCCTGCATGTGTATGAGAGTCTGGAAGATCTGCTGGAGGATCAAAGGACAGATCTGGCTTTGATAGCCACTCCCAACGATGTACACAAGCCGGTGGCCATAGCCGCCATGAAGGCAGGCAAGAATGTGATCTCTGAGAAGCCCATCACCTTAAGTTCTGCTGATCTGGAGGAGATGAAAGAGGCTTCGGAGAGCACGGGACGCTTTTTGACCGTACATCAGAATCGGCGCTGGGACGAGGACTATCTGACCGTGAAGGAGATATTGCGGGAGGGCAAGCTGGGAGAATTGTTCCGGCTGGAGTCCAGAGTCCATGGCTCCCGGGGCATTCCCGGCGACTGGAGGCAGGAAAAGGAGCATGGGGGCGGTATGGTTCTGGACTGGGGCGTGCATCTGCTGGACCAGATGGTGATGCTGTTTCCGGAGGTGCCGATCTGCAGAGTTTCCGCGTCTTTGACCCATGTGACCAATCAGCTGGTGGACGACGGATTTTATGCGGAGCTGCTGTTTGAGAACGGGGTCAGCGCTCTGGTGGAGGTGGGCACCAGCAATTTCATATCCCTTCCCAGATGGTACGTGCTGGGGGCGGACGGAACTGCTGTGATTGAGGATTGGAATCTCAGCGGCAGGATCGTCAGGGCCTCCGGTGTGGATGAGAAGGATGTGACTCCCGTGATTACCGCTGCAGGGCTCACCAAGACCATGGCGCCCCGAAGGGAGGACAGCATCTATACGGAGGAGCTTCCCAAGGTGAAGAGCGACGTGCGGGAATTCTATCTGAATGTGATGGCGGTTCTGGAGGGCAGGGAGGAAAGCAGGATCCGCCTGCCGGAAGTGATGCGTGTCATGAGGCTGATGGAAGCCATTGAAGAGTCTGCCTCCAAGGGAGAGACTATTAATAGGCGGATCTGAGGGGGAAAAGTATAGGTTCTGCTCAGGGCGTAATCGGTGCCGGTGCTTCTTATGGGCATAGGAGCATTGGGGCAGCGAAGGGCCGAGAGCGGCTGGGAGTTGGGAGAGGAGTTGAAAAAGATGGCATTATCGGGAATTGCAGCACAAGTGTATTCCGTGAGGGAGCTGGCGCAGGCGGATTTCGCAGGCACCATGAAGGCGGTGAAGGAATGCGGTTATCAGGGTGTGGAACTGGCTGGGCTGTACGGGCTTAAGCCGGAGGAAATCAGAGATTGCCTGAAGGAGCAGGGTCTGACTGCCGTCAGCGCCCATGTGCCGCTGGAAGAATTCCTTCGGGATATGGAGGGCACGGCGGACGCGTACCGGACCATAGGATGCAGCTACATCGGAATTCCTTGGATGGGGACGGAGCGGCATTACGGCGGAGAAGGATTTGAGGAAGCATGCAGCCTTCTGGAAAAGATATCCGCCTGCTGCAGAGAGCGGGGAATGACGCTTTTGTATCACAATCATAGCTTTGAATTTGAGAAGACCCAGAGAGGAACCTGCCTGCTGGACGAGCTTTACGGCGCTCTGGACGCGGATGTGCTTCAGACGGAGCTGGACGTATGCTGGGTGGAGGCGGCAGGCGCAAGCGCCGTGGAGTATCTGCGCAGATATGCGAACCGCTGTCCGGTGGTACACATGAAGGATTTCCGGAGAGAGAACGGCGAGGTTCGTCTGGTAGCGCTGGGGCAAGGGCAGGTGGACGTGTCTGCAGTGGCCCAAACCGCCGCCTTGTGCGGAGCCTCTTGGTTGGTGGTGGAGCAGGACGACCACCCCTATGGCACTCCCATGGAAAACATGAGGGAGAGTATTGGGAGACTGAGAGAAGTTTTATAAGATTTAAATCAATATGGAGCCGCAATGCGGAACTCATAATAAGGAGGTTCATAAAAATGAAGAAATTGAGAGTCGGAGTCGTAGGATGCGGGGGAATCGCAAATGCGAAGCACCTTCCTGCCATGAAGAAGAACGGTAATTTTGAGATCGTCGCTTTCTGCGACCTGATCGAGGAGAAGGCGCTCAAGGCCAAGGAGGAGTACGGAACTGAGGACGCCTTGGTATGCACGGATTATAAGGAAGTTTTGAAGCAGGACGTTGAGGCCGTGTATGTCCTGACCCCCAACAGCGCCCATGCGCCCATCAGCATTGCGGCGCTGGATGCGGGAAAGCATGTAATGTGCGAGAAACCTATGGCAAAGACTTATGCGGAAGCCAAGGCCATGGTAGAAGCGGCGGAACGCAGCGGAAAGATTCTGACCATCGGCTACCAGAGCCGTTACCGGGCTGACTCCGCCTATCTGAAGAGGGCCTGCGAAAACGGGGATCTTGGAGAGATTTATTATGCTAAGGCTCATGCTGTCAGAAGGAGAGCCGTGCCTACCTGGGGCGTGTTTCTGGATGCGGAGAAGCAGGGGGGCGGTCCGTTGATCGATATCGGAACTCATGCGCTGGATCTGACCCTTTGGATGATGGACAACTACGAGCCGGAGATGGTGGTCGGATCCGTATACCGCAAGCTTGCAGACCAGAAGGAGACAGGCAATGCTTGGGGAGACTGGGATCCCAATATTTTCACGGTGGAAGATTCTGCCTTTGGTTTCATTAGGATGAAGAACGGCGCAACCATCAATCTGGAGTCTTCCTGGGCCCTGAACAGTCTGGATGTGAAAGAGGCCAAGACTACCCTATGCGGAACCAAGGCCGGTGCGGACATGAACAATGGGCTCAGGATCAACCGGGTCAGCTACGGCAGACAGTGCGTGGAGGAGCCTAACCTGACTGCTGGCGGCGTGGCGTTCTTTGACGGGGCTGCAGAGTCTTGCGAGGATGTGGAGCAGAGGGTTTTCTATAATGCTGTAGTGAACGGTGAGCCTCTGGTAGTAGAACCCAGACAGGCCATGGTGGTGACCCAGATTCTGGAGGCCATCTATGAATCCGGCAAGAGCGGGAAGGCCGTGTATTTTGACTGACATTAGGTGGAAGATCGCCTTTTGACATGGGAGCGGAAGGCGGATCATGGAGAGAAAGCGGATCATGGAAAGAAAGAGAGGATAGGGCTATGAAGCTTGGCAGGATCGCCTGGTTTGAGGAGGAGGACTTCAAGAAGGCACAAGAGCGCGGCATGGAGTTTATAGAGCTGGACGTGAACGATAGGGCGCAGCTTTTTCTGGAGAACGTGGAGTTGATCCGGAAAAGGAGCGCGGAATACAAGATGCCCATCGGCGCCGTCGGCAGGTGGGGCAGTGACCGGATCTGCAGGGACGGTATCTGTCAGGAGGAGCTGGAGCTGGAATATAGGCTGATCGATGCCACGGCCAAGCTGGGGTGCGGCATTTATATCACGGGCTGCAATTATGTGCAGGAATTGTCCTATTATGAGAACTGTGGTTTCGCCATCTCTTATTTTGAGAAGCTGATCGCCCATGGGGCGGAAAAGGGCGTGAGGATTGCTGTCTACAACTGCAGGTGGAACAATTTCGTCTGCACGCCAATGGCATATACGCTGATCCATGGGTATCTGAAGGAGCTGTATATCAAATATGATCCCTCCCACAGCATCTACGACGGCGGGGACTACCTTCAGGAGACCAGAGACTGGGGAGACCGCTTCCTTCATGTGCACTTGAAGGGATCTCTCGTGATCGGCGGAGAGAGGTACGATGATCCTCCGGCGGGGTTGGACCAGACCGACTGGGGCGCGTTTCTGGCTATTCTCTATGCAAAGGGATACCAAGGGGGCTTGAGTATAGAGCCTCATTCCTCCAACTGGCATGGGGAGCTGGGAGAAAAGGGAATCGATTATACCATCCGGTATTTCAGGCAGCTGATGCTGTAGACGCCTGCAAGCAATAAGAGCGGCTTAAAGGGGATGCCTTCCGAATATTATACGGCGGAAGGCATCCCCTATTGCTTTTTTCAACTGTTTATTCTCTACAAGACTGACAGCATCAGAATCTCCACGCTCATCACGTCGTTCATGCGGCCCGTCTTTACAGCTTCCTCTGCTTCGACGCATTTTTCCACGGCGGCCCGCAGGGTACTGGTTTTGAATTTGGCGGCCTGCCCCAGACACTTATTGACAATGAAGGGGGCGGTGCCCATTTTGGAGGCAATGGTGCGGTTGTCATAGCCCTTGGACTTCAGTTCCTTCACCTGCAGCAGCATATTGCACTGTCTGGCAATCAGGAAGAGAATGCGCATGGGGGGCTCCTTCAAGGCCAGCAGATCATAATACAGCTCCAGAGCCTGCCTCTGCTGTTTGGCAGCTATGGCGTTTATCATGTCGAAGATGTGGTTGCTGGCCCGGGTGGCGCAGACCGCCTCCACGTCCTCGTCCGAAACAACATCCTTATCCATGCAATAGCAGATAAGCTTTTCCAGCTCCATCTGTATGTTCTCCATATCGGTGCTTGTTTTCGACAGAAAGAGCTGTACCGTGGTCTCTGTGATCTTTTTTCCCTCTTTTGCCAGAGTGGCGGCGATCCAGCGCTTTAGTACAGATTCATCTTGTACGGCGAATTCCGCCACATAGCCCTTGGACTGGACAGCCTTGTAGAGCTTGCTGCGTTTGTCTACCTCGGTCTCTGTAAAGACGAAGTAGGTAGAGTCGTTAGGATTCGACAAATATTCCGCCATTTTTTCCCCGCCGGATTTAAACAGTCCGCTGTCGGTGATGAAGATGACCCGCCTCTGAGCCAGAAAAGGCAGTGTCTCCGCCAGATCGATGATCTCCTCCACGGAAATGTTTTTTCCCTCGTAGAAATGGGTGTTCATAGTGTCTTTGTCCTCACAGAGCGCCTTTCGTAGCTTGTCCCTATACTGCCTGCGCAGATAGCGCTCTTCCCCGTAGAGAAGGTAGACTTGCTTATAATTTCCTTGTTTGATATGCTCGTTTATCTGTTTCATGGCCGTGTTCATCCCTCTTGCGTCATGCTTTATGCGCGTTCCGTTGTTCCTTGTGCGTTCCGGTGTTCCCTTGTGCGGTTCGCTGCTTCCTTGCGCATTCCGTGGTTTTATTTTTTGCTCCGCCCGAATTGTTTTGCGGTCTCTGCCCTGATGTGCTTTGTGCAACAACCCAGCGGCAAGTCTCTCCGCTCTATTGTGCCCTTCTTTAAATGGAATTGTCAAGGGGAATTGGTGCTGAAAAAGAAGAAAAATATAGGTTTTTATGCAATATCTTGACAAGACACAAAGAATTGTCACGTATTACGTGGTATCTTGATATAACGACTCGGAAATTGCGGTGGAATCTAGTTGATGTATCAAACATTTCTCTTTTATAATGGGAAAGTACGAATTTAGACAATTGTTGTGGATTTTCGGTATGGAGGTAAAGGTGATGGAACAGCTGAACATTGCAGCCACGAAGGATAATGAGAGGATCTATAAAATACTGGGCGATTTGATGAACGGGGACAAGGAGTTCCAGATTATGATCACAGTGCCCTCAGGAAAGAACGTGAGCCAGAGAAAAGCTGCACAAGAACCGTCCAAGCCCACAGTGGCCCGGGATCTGGAGCAGGATGTGACGGATATGATACATGAGATCGGCGTTCCGGCCCACATCAAAGGATACCAGTATCTGAGAGAGGCAATTATGATGTCTGTGGACGATCCGGGGATGATCAGCTCCATCACAAAGATTCTTTATCCCACCATTGCGAAAAGATTCCAGACCACGCCAAGCCGTGTGGAGAGGGCTATTCGCCATGCCATCGAGGTTGCGTGGAGCAGAGGAAGGATGGAGACATTGGACGCGCTGTTCGGATATACCATCGACACGGGAAAGGGCAAGCCTACCAACTCGGAGTTCATAGCCCTGATCGCGGACAAGATCAGACTATCCTACCGTGATTGAGGGATATGGGTTCCTGAAGGGACATCCCTGAAGGGGTGTCTAAGGAGGCCCTTAAGAAGCCCCTGAAGAGACCAGATCAGTTACGGGCGGTCTGGAATGCTTTGGTTAAAATCCCCAAAGTGCTGGAAAAGACTTGGAAAGACTTGGAAAAGATTTTCAAGAAAAGCTTTCCACTGAAAGCTTTCTGTTGTATAATAGAGACAAGTATATATGTCAGTGGAGGTTACAATGAAGAAAATTCTTTTTGCTGCATCAGAGGGGGTTCCTTTTATCAAGACGGGCGGCTTGGCCGACGTGGTGGGTTCTCTGCCTAAGTGCGTCGATAAGGAGTATTTCGACGTCAGGGTGGTTCTTCCAAAGTATTCCTGCATGAGACAGGATATGAAGGATAGGATGAGATATGTGACTCATTTCTATATGGATTTTAACTGGAAGAACATGTATGTGGGGGTTCTGGAGGCGGAGCAGGACGGGGTACATTACTATTTCATAGACAATGAATACTATTTCAGCGGCCCCAAGCCCTATTGCGACGATCCGAAATGGGAGATCGAAAGATACGCTTATTTTTCAAAGGCAGTGCTCTCTATCTTGCCCGTGATCGATTTCCGCCCGGACGTGATTCACTGCCACGACTGGCAGACGGGCTTGATTCCCGTGTATCTGAAGGAAAGGTTTCAGGGAGGCGACTTTTATAGGGGTATAAAGTCCGTCATCACCATACACAATCTGAAGTTTCAGGGGAAGTGGGACACCAAGACCGTGAAGAGCATCACGGGGCTTCCGGATTATTTCTTCACGGCTGACAAGCTGGAGGCCTACAAGGACGCGAACCTGCTCAAGGGAGGCATCGTGTATGCTGACGCGGTCACAACGGTGAGCGCAACCTATGCGGAGGAGATCAAGACGCCGTTCTACGGAGAAGGGCTGGACGGCCTGCTGCGGGCCAGAAGCGGGGATCTGAGGGGCATTGTCAACGGCATCGATTATGTCGAATTCAATCCGGAGACGGACGGGCAGATTGCATGTCCTTACAATGCGGTGAATTTCCGTAAGGAAAAGATCAAGAATAAGAGGGCGCTTCAGCAGGAGCTGGGGCTGACGCAGGATGACAGAAAGATGATGATAGGCATTGTGTCAAGGCTTACGGACCAGAAGGGCTTCGACCTGATCGCCTATGTGATGGACGAACTGTGTCAGGACGACGTACAGCTGGTAATTCTGGGAACCGGCGAGGAGCGCTATGAGAATATGTTCCGGCATTTCGACTGGAAGTACAATGGCAAGGTGTCTGCAAATATCTATTATTCCGATGCCTTGTCCCACAAGATCTACGCTTCCTGCGATGCATTCCTCATGCCATCCTTGTTCGAACCCTGCGGACTCAGCCAGCTGATGGCGCTGCGCTACGGCACGCTTCCCATCGTCAGGGAGACCGGAGGACTGAAGGATACGGTAGCATCCTACAATGAGTACGAAAGCACCGGCACAGGCTTTAGCTTTACCAACTACAATGCCCACGAGATGCTGAATACGATCCGCTATGCCGAGCATATTTATTATGATAAGAAGCGCGAATGGAACAAGATGATCGACAGAGCGATGGCGGCAGACTTTTCCTGGCATGTGTCTGCGGCCAAGTATCAGGAAATGTACGATTGGCTGATAGGTTGAGGATATGTCGGATAAACGCAGAGCAAGAAATGGCTTTATAGTACAGGCGGGCATCCTTGCCTTTGCGGGAATTGTCAGCAGAATCATAGGGCTCCTCTACAGGGGCCCTTTGCATAGTGTCATCGGTGATCTGGGACTTGGATACTATCAGACGGCACATGCCTATTATACTATCATTCTGATGATTTCCTCCTACAGTATCCCTTCGGCCATATCCAAGGTGATCGCTCAGAAGCTGGGTCTGCGGGAGTATAGGAATGCGCATAGGGTGTTTAAGGGCGCTCTGGTCTATGTGGCGGCAGTAGGGTTGGTGGCCAGCGGGGCTCTTGTTGTGCTGGGCTTTATCCTGAAGCCGGAGGCTGCGCAGGTGCTGCGGGCTTTTGCCCCCACCATTTTTTTGTACGGAATTCTGGGGGTGTTTCGGGGATACTTTCAGGGCCACGGCAGCATGGTGCAGACCTCCGTGTCCCAGATACTGGAGCAGCTTGCAAACGCTCTGGTGAGCATAGGAGCGGCCTGCGTGCTGATACAGAGCGCTATGGGGACCATGGAGGTTCCCGTGGACGAGGCGGGGCAGGTTCTGCGGGCCACCAGCGGCGCTGTGGGAAGCGCGCTGGGCGCAGGCGCGGGAGTGCTTGTGGCGCTGCTTTTTATGGTAGGGATGTATGCCTTCAACAAGAAGACCATCCAAAAGAGAATCTGCAGCGACAGGCATGTGGGGACGGACTCCTATCAGTCGATTCTGCGCATGATTGTGCTGGTGGTGACCCCTTTCATTCTGAGCACGGCCATCTATAATCTCAGCGGTACGGTGAACAATGTGGTGTATACGGAGCTGTTTCCCGGAGTGAAGAAGCTGGAGAACACGGTGGAGATCTTTTCTGACTGGGGCGTGTATTCCGGCCAGGCTCTCACCATCGCCGGGATTCCCGCCGCCTTTGCGGCAGCGCTGGCCTCTGCGATCCTGCCCTCGCTGGCGCAGCTGGCTGCAGCCCAGAACATGGACGGAGTCAGGGCGAAGATCGGTCTGGCGGTGAAGGTGAGCATGATCATTTTGATTCCGTGTGCAGTGGGGCTGTTTGCTCTGGCCCGCCCGGTGACGGGGCTGCTGTTCCATAATGTGCAGGAGGCGGAGGATCTGGCCACGAAGCTTCTGATGGCGCTCTCCCTCTCGGTGGTGTTCTATGCGCTGGCATCCCTGAACAGTTCGGTTCTGCAGGGACTGGGAAAAGTGAACCAGCCGATTATCAACGCCGGCATCGCGTTGGTGGTGCAGACGGTGGTGGCCGTTGTTCTGCTGCTGGCCACGAAACTGGATCTGTACAGCATTGCAGTGGCAGAGACCCTATATGCAGGGCTTATGTGCGTGCTGAACCAGAGGGCTGTCTGTAAGGCGGCGGGATACAGACAGGAGATCAAGAACACTTTCGTGGTGCCGTCCATTGCCGCGGTGTGCATGGGGGGCGTGGCATGGGCCGGCTATGAGAGCCTGCTGATGATGACGGAGTCTCCGAGGATCTCGGTGGTCATCTCCATTCCGGTGTCGGCCTGCGTGTACTTCTGCCTGCTTCTGTTGTTTCGGGGAATTAGGCAGGAGGAGCTGGAGGCGCTGCCCAAGGGCTATCTGTTGGTGAGACTGGCAAAAAAATGCAGGCTGATGAAGTGATCTTCATCAGCCTGTACTGGTTTATGGAGCTGTTTCATGACAGCAGAAGACTTGCAAAGCCTTGTTTTTTGTTGTGGGAGGCCATGGTTGAAATCACAGCTGTCTGATCCCTGAGATGTCGCTGTCGATGGCCATGGAAAAGTTTGTGTAATAGACCACGAAGCCGGGCTTTGCGCCGCTGGGCTTTTTCACATGCTTTTTCTGTACATAGTCGATCTCAACCTTGTCACTCCCCCTGCCCTTGGAGTAATAGGCTGCCAGTCTGGCCGCCTCCTCGAAGGTCTTGTCCGGAAGTTCCGGCGCGTTTTCCAGCTTCACCACCACATGGGAGCCGGGCATCTGCTTGGCATGGAACCACCAGTCATTTCCTGTGGCAAATTTGAAGGTCAGCTCGTCGTTCTGGTAATTGTTCTTTCCCACATAGATATGGAAGCCGTCGCTGCTGAGATAGTGGAAGGGCCTGCTGGTGATCTTCTGCTTCTTTGCGCCGGCTCTTTTGCGGATATAGCCGCTCTCCGTCAGCTCTTCCTTGATCTGGGCCAGATCCTCCTCCTGCAGGGCGATGTCCAGAGCGTTGGAGACGGACTCCAGATGATCGATCTCGGCCTTGACCTCCGTGGTCAGAGTGGATAGGGCCTCGAAGGTGCGCTTGAGCTTGCCGTACCGCTCGAAATATTTCTTTGCGTTCTCTGTGGCCGTCAAGGTAGGATCCAGAGGGATGGAGACGTTTTCCCCCGTATAATAGTTCACGGCTTCCAGAATCTTTGCCCCGGGCTGGGCGCTGTAGCCATAGGTGTTCAGCAGCTCTCCGTAGACGCGGTAGGTATCCCGTTTCTCCGTGTCCTTCAGCTGACGCTGCTGGAGATCGTACTTTTTCACGTTCCGCTCCAGAGCGGTCTGGACAATGTGGCGCAGGTCCGCCGATTTCTGGCGGATTCTGCTAAGGCTGCTGCGCTGGGCATAATACTGCTCCAACAGCCCGGACATGGAATCCAAAAGGACAGTGCGCTCCTTAGGAGCATGGCAGTACATGGTCAGAGGGAGGGCGCAGAACTCCACGGGAGTGTCTCCCTGATAGGCGATGCAGGGGGTAAAGCGCTCTTCGAGGATGGCGGCGGCCATGGCGGAAAGGGCCTGATAAAGCCTTTCATAATCGCTCTCCGTCAATGCGGCGGTGGGCCGATCCCCGTCCACCCCGGCCTGATAGCAGAGCTCTTGAGCCAGAACCGGGGAAATGCCGGTGAAGCTCCCGTAAAGGGCCTTGAAGACAGGCTGAGGCTTGGCAGAGAGGGCCTCCTGAAAGCTTTGCCGGTCCGTGTGCAGGGCGTCCAGCTTGTTCTGGGTTCCGGCTACGAAATAGGGCTTGCCCGGCAGGACTTCCCTGAGGGAGCTGACGGCGGCGGAGACATGCTTGATGCTGTCGATAATGATTCCTTTGTCATCACAGAAGATGATGTTGCTGTGCTTGCCCATGATCTCCACCACCAGAGTCTTTTGCCGCAGATCCCCCATTTCGTCCAGATGCTCTATGCCCAAATGCACGATACGCTCCAGACCAGGCTGGGAAATGTCCGTGATGCGGCCGTTCTGGAGATGCTTGCGCAGGAGCATGCAGAAGTTGGGGGCGGTGATGGGGCTGGGCTTATTGGACTCCGTCAGGTAGAGCAGGGGGAGAGAGGCGTCCGCTGAGATGAGCAGGCGCTTCTGTCCCGTGGGCTGCTTGACGGTTATGAGAAGCTCGTCGTTTTCGGGCTGGGCGATCTTGTACAAACGGCCGCCTATCAGTTCTTTTTTCAGTTCGGACACCAGATTAGCTATGGTGACGCCGTCGAATGCCATATGTGTTTCCTCCGAGATTTTGCTGTGATTTGCGGTGTTCAGTTCCCCTATGGGACTGCAGGGAAATCCTCCGCAGCGTTTCCGTGTGTTTTGTATGTCGTGTACCTATTATATAGAAATCAGGGAGGAGCGTCAAGAAATGGGGCCGTATTTATTTTGCAGCATCAAATTTGCAAGATATGAATACTTGTACTTGACATAATGCCTTTTAGAGGTTAGAATTTATAATGTTGTAAATTGCTTGTTAGAATGTTTTCAATTTCCTGAAGCTTGTTCCCATATTTTTGTATAAAATGGCAGGGCAGGGCGCAGGGATTTGTACATACATTCTATATGCCATATGGACCCAAGGGTCCGATGTACAATGACAATTAAATAAGGAGGTGAACCTGTAAGTGCTCGAATTGAACGTTTTTGTTGCTATTATTGCGGTAGTCGTGCTGATAGCAGGAACTGCGGCAGTGTCTATAGTCATAACCACTAATTATCAGAAGAAATCAGCGGCATCGACCATCGGCAATGCTGAGGAGAAGGCGAGGGAGATCATCGATGAGGCCCTGAAGACTGCAGAGACCAAAAAGCGCGAATCACTCCTTGAGGTCAAGGAGGAGTCCATCCGTACCAAGAACGAGCTGGACAAGGAGATCAAGGAACGCAGGGCGGAAGTGCAGCGCTCCGAGCGCAGGATTCAGCAGAAGGAAGAGAACATCGATAAGAAGATGGAGGCTCTTGAAAGGCGAGAGACGAATCTGTCGGCAAAGGAGGAGTCCCTGAACAAGATCAAAGTCGAAGTCTCCAAGCTGAATGAGCAGCGTGTGCAGGAACTGGAACGAATTTCCGGATTAACCTCTGAACAAGCAAAAGACTACTTATTGAAAATTGTTGAAGACGAAGTAAAGCATGAAACGGCCATGATCATCAAGGAAATGGAGAGTCGGGCCAAAGAGGAAGCGGACAAAAAGGCGAAGGAATACGTGGTTTCTGCCATACAGCGATGCGCGGCGGATCATGTGTCGGAGACGACGATCTCCGTGGTGCAGCTGCCTAACGATGAGATGAAGGGTAGGATCATCGGAAGGGAAGGCCGCAACATCCGGACTCTGGAGACCATGACGGGTATCGATCTGATCATCGACGATACGCCGGAGGCGGTGATCTTGTCAGGCTTCGACCCTATCCGCCGGGAGGTGGCGAGGATTGCGCTGGAGAAGCTGATCGTAGACGGCCGCATCCATCCCGCAAGAATCGAAGAGACGGTGGAGAAGGCGCAGAAGGAAGTAGAACTGATGATAAAGGAAGAGGGAGAGGCCGCCACGCTGGAGGTGGGCGTCCATGGTATTCATCCCGAACTCGTCAGGCTGCTGGGCAGGATGAAGTTCAGGACAAGCTATGGCCAGAATGCCCTGAAGCACTCCATCGAGGTGGCGCAGCTGTCAGGTCTGCTGGCTGCGGAGATGGGGCTGGATGTGCGCATTGCAAAACGCGCGGGTCTGCTTCATGACATCGGTAAGGCCGTGGATCATGAGATGGAAGGCTCTCATATCCAGCTGGGCGTGGAGCTGTGCAGGAAGTACAGAGAGAACGCCACGGTGATCAATGCCGTGGAATCCCATCACGGCGATGTGGAACCCACGACCCTGATCGCATGCATCGTGCAGGCTGCGGACACCATATCCGCCGCAAGGCCGGGGGCCAGAAGAGAGACGCTGGAAACCTATACCAGCAGGTTGAAGAAGCTGGAGGAAATAACAAACAATTTCAAGGGTGTAGATAAATCTTTTGCTATTCAGGCAGGTAGGGAAGTTCGTGTCATGGTGGTGCCGGAGCAGATTACGGATGCCGATATGGTTCTGCTTGCCCGGGATATTTCCAAGCAGATCGAAGCAGAGCTGGAGTATCCGGGACAGATCAAGGTAAACGTCATCCGGGAGAGCCGCGTGATCGATTATGCCAAATAAAATTCAGGCGAAGAACGCCGCACAAAAAAGTGCGGCGTTTTTTTATTTTTCTCTTGCCAGATGGAAAAACTTGTAGTATGATAGTTCAGGCGCATAATTGTATACAATTATGCAATTATGCCAAAACTAAAATAGAGGAAAAACATAGAGCAGTCAGTCCTTCCTCCGGCATGAAGGGGGAGGAGGGCATGGGGATTTGGGGCCATTGGGTGAAAGGCAGGACTGCCGGTGTGGATAGGAGACGAGATGAAGCCATATCAGGAACTGAGCAAGGAGGAGCTGCTGGCTCTGAGGGAGGAGCTGCTAAAGAGCTATGCTGAGGAGAAGGCCAAGGGCCTGAAGCTGGACATGTCCAGAGGGAAGCCGTCGGTGGCCCAGCTGGACATGGGGATGGACATTTTCGACGTGCTGAATTCCCAGAGCCATATGGACAGCTCGGAGGGAATCGACGTCCGCAATTACGGCGTGCTGGACGGCCTTACCGAGGCCAAGCATATGATGGCGGACATCATGGGGGTCTCTGCGGAGCATGTGATCGTGTACGGCAATGCCAGTCTGAACGTGATGTATGACGCGGTCTCCAGCGCCATGACCCATGGAGTCATGGGGCATACGCCCTGGTGCAAGCTTGACAAGGTCAAGTTCTTGTGTCCTGCTCCGGGCTATGACAGACATTTTGCCATTACGGAGCATTTCGGCATAGAGATGATCACGGTGCCCATGACGCCTCAGGGGCCTGATATGGACATGGTGGAGCGGCTTGTGGAGGAGGACGAGAGCATCAAGGGTATCTGGTGCGTGCCCAAATATTCCAACCCTCAGGGGTACACCTATTCCGACGAGACGGTAAGACGGTTTGCGAATCTGAAGCCTGCGGCGGGGGACTTCCGCATTTTCTGGGACAATGCCTACGCGGTGCATCATCTTTACGACGAGGAGGAGAGGCAGGACAAGGTTCTGGAGATCTTGAGCGAGTGCGAGAAGGCCGGAAACCCGGATATGGTATATGAGTTTGCCTCCACCTCCAAGATCAGCTTTTCCGGCGCCGGCGTGGCGGCCATCGCCTCCTCCAAGGGAAATCTGGAATGTATCAGAAGGACCATGGCCATCCAGACCATAGGCCATGACAAGATCAACCAGCTGCGCCATGTGCGCTATTTCAAGGACTTCGAGGGCATCAAGGCGCATATGCGAAAGCACGCGGCTCTGATGCGGCCCAAGTTCGAGGCGGTGGAGAGCGTTCTGGAAAAAGAGCTTTCAGGTTTGGGAATCGGCGCGTGGACCAAGCCCAGAGGGGGATATTTCATCTCCTTCGATGCCATGGAGGGCTGTGCCAAGGCCATCGTGGCAAAGTGCAAGGAGGCCGGAGTGGTGCTTACGGGGGCAGGGGCCACCTTCCCCTACGGCAAGGATCCGAGGGACAGCAACATCCGTATCGCCCCCTCCTTTCCGACTCCTATGGAGATGCAGATGGCAACGGATCTGTTCGTGCTGTGCGTGAAGCTGGTGAGCGTGGAGAAGCTGCTGGAGGCGTTTGGAGAATAAGTCCGCATAGTCCGAAGATGTGCCGCATACAATGGAATGTCATGAAAGACAGGCGTCAAAACAGATTTCATGAGACCGGAGGGGCGGCGATGCGGATGCGATTTGCGGGAAGGGAATGGAAGATTGGCAGGAATGCGTTCATGCCGGTTTTCTGTGTGGGACTGCTGGCGGGAATCATTATATTGAATATGGGAAAGGGCATTTTGCTGGAGGGTACGGGACTGTTCGACGAGGATACCCTATACCGCATGAAATACATGACGGTGGACAGCAATGCCCTTTTTTGCTATATTCTGCGCAAGAGGGTGGTCAGGCTGGCGGTGCTGGTGCTGCTGTCCACCACCTATCTGGGGCTGGCGGCATGTCTGGGCGTCACCTTCTGGTACGGCATGTCCGCAGGAGCGTTTCTGGCGGCGCTCACCCTGCGCTACGGCATCAAGGGAATCGCGCTGGCATTGGCGGGGATATTTCCCCAGTATCTGATCTACATACCTGCAGCACTGTTTCTGCTCTCATGGTGCGAGACGCTGTTCAGGGGGATCTATGCCAGAGGCGGCGGAGGAATCAGCCTCGAGGACAGGGGGCTTCTGATAAAAAAAGCAGGTCAGCTGGCCGGGGCCCTGCTGGCCGTGACGGTTGGCTGCCTGCTTGAAGGATATGTCAATCCTTATTTGTTTCTGGGATTTCTGAAGATATTCTAGCCATGAGGGACTTAGGACGCGCAGCCCTAAGTCCCCAAAATTCGAGAAAAGTCATTCATATTCCGCCAATTCATAGATGAGCCGCTGGGTGTCCTCCCAGCCCAGACAAGGGTCGGTGATGGACTTGCCGTATACGCCTCCGCCTACTTTCTGGCAGCCCTCCTCCAGATAGCTCTCGATCATGACGCCCTTTACCAGCTTATGGATATCTCCGCTGAGCCTGCGGCTGTGCATGACTTCCTTGGCGATGCGGATCTGCTGGCGGAACTGCTTGCCGGAGTTGGAGTGGTTTGCATCGATGACGCAGGCAGGATTGTGCAGATCCATCTTGCCGTACATCTCCAGAAGGAGGTTTAAGTCTTCATAGTGGTAGTTGGGCACATTGTTGCCGTGTTTATTGACAGCGCCTCTCAGGACCGTGTGGGTCAGACTGTTTCCGGTGGTGGCAACCTCCCAGCCTCTGTAGATGAAGGAATGGGGGTGCTGGGCGGCGTAGACGGAGTTCAGCATGACGGACAGGTCTCCGCTCATAGGATTCTTCATCCCTGCAGGCACATCGAAGCCGCTGGCGGTGAGCCTATGCTGCTGGTCCTCCACGGAGCGGGCGCCTATGGCCACATAGGAGAGAATGTCGGAGATGTATCTCCAGTTTTCGGGATAGAGCATTTCGTCCGCTGCTGTGAGGCCGGACTCGGCAACCACTTTGATGTGCATTTTGCGCATAGCCACCAGCCCCGCAAGGAAATCGGGCTTCTTCTCGGGATCCGGCTGGTGAACCAGTCCCTTGTAGCCGTCCCCGGTGGTTCGGGGTTTGTTGGTATAGACTCTGGGGATCAGGATCAGCTTGTCCTTTACCTTTTCGTTCACTTTCGCCAGACGGCCCACATAGTCGCAGACCGCAGCCTCGTTATCTGCGGAGCAGGGGCCTATGATCACCAAGAATTTATTGCTCTTTCCGGTAATGACATCTCTGATTTCTTCGTCTCTGGCCTGCTTTAGGTCTCTCAGCTCCTGAGGCATGGGGTATTCTTCCCGGATCTCCGCAGGGGTGGGCAGTTTTTTTATGAATTCAAAGCTCATTTTCGCAGCATTCCTTTCTGTAATATCAGTGGGATTCCCCAGGGAAAGATACCGTGGCGAAATCAGTAACATTATAATACAGGAAAACCGATCCCGCAAGAAATTTATTTCGGCCATGAAATTCGCAAATAGGAGAATTTAAGCCAAAAGGCCCACGAATCATAGAATGCCGTTCTCAATGTTCAAAATCGTGTTAGAGTAGGTTTTGGACTTATTAAGTCAAAAATGTAATAAAGAGAACGGGGGAATTAGAAATGGAGGATCAGAAGTTTGGAACCGAAGGCACGGATGAATTCGCGGTATTCTATGAAAGGTATTTCAATAGAATATTCAGGTATGCATACCGCAGGATTTCCGATGTGCAGACGGCGGAGGACATCGCTCAGGACACCTTCTGCGCGGCGTATGCCAAAAAGCAGGATTTTCTGGGACATGCTCAGCCGCTGAAATGGCTGTTTAGCACGGCCAGAAACAAGATCAGGGAACTGTATAGGTATGCGGGCAGGAGGGCCACGGTGCCTCTGGAGGAGCTGGAGCTGGGCAGAGAGGAGCTGCGGTACGAAGTGAAGGAGCTGGAACTGACGGCATTGGCGACACTGGACAGACAGGAGTGGGAGCTTGTGAAGGATTATTATCTTTATGGCGTTACAATTTCGGAGCTTGCCAGCGCGGAGGGAATAACGGAGAACAATATGAGGGTGAGACTGTGGCGGCTGAAGAAAAGACTGCGGGGATATTAAAACTTTTTTGTAATAAAATGTCGAATTTTGTCATATTACGTTGTAGAAGGACAATTTGGAACGGGGTCTGGGGGAAAGGAGGAAGGAGCGCCTTCTTGGGCGGGACGGACATAGGACTTCCCAAGGAAGTTACGGCCAAGGGCCGCAAGACGGCTGGCTTGTCTGGGGAGCCGGGTATGCTATGCTTTAGCCTGCCGCGCTGCAAATGATGTGACCCGCTGCCAGCGGGAGTGTTGACTGTATGTGGGAGTCATGAGGATTTGCACATGCAGAGTTTTATGGAGGGTATAAAGATTTTTTACGTGAGCTGTTTTAGCGCGCTTATCGAATCGATAGGCTATGATCCCCAATGTGCCCTTTTGGAGGTCAGATTACTGCGCAGGGGAAGGGTAAGACAGTATGAAGATGTGCCCGAGGATGTCTGGTATCGGTTTCGGGAGAACGGTCATCCGGATGCATATTATCGCAGCCGTATCTGTGGGCGCTACAAGGAATCTGTGATTTCCGAGCTGTGAGGGCGCAGGAGAGGGCCGGAAAATTGCCGCGGAGGATTTCCCCAGAAATATTGACAAAAGTGAGGAAGTGTTCTATAATCAAATGAGAATGGTTCTCAAGAAAGAATGGCGAAATATTCTGTTGCACAGAGGATGTTTATGACGGTATGATAGTGGAGGCATGTATGGCGGACATCATAATTATTTCGATCTTGGCGGCATTGGTTTTCCTGATTCTGCGCAGTCGGCTTCAAAGATCCGGCAGGGGATCATGCCAAGGTGGCTGCGCGGGATGCTCCGGCTGCTGTGGCTGCGGCAAGAGGTCTGCGGAGGACGCGGAAGGATAGAAAAGGACATTTTTAATGTCCTTTTTTTATTTTTGGCTTTTCCAGAAAAGAGGAATATGCTATACTGTACCTTGAAAGTCTGGAAAGGAAGTCGAAGAAGAGTATGTCACAAGACAGTAGAACCGAAACAGAGGATGAAGTCTGTGCCTCAGGAAGGCAGAAAGGCAAGGGACGGCTGAAAAGATGCAATATGGCGATGCTGATGCTATCCGTGGTGATTCTGATGGTGCTGTGCGGTCTGCTCTTGAGCAGGATTTACAGTCTCAATGGAACGGTGGAAGGTCTGAGGACGCAGGCGGAGAGGATGGGGCAGGTCATAGAGGGACAGAGGGAGCAGCTTGCGCAGATGGAGCTGCTGGAGAGCAAGATAGAGGAGCTGTTATCTGAGAGTCAGGAGGACAAGCCCGGAAAGCGTGATCCTGAGGCTGAGGAGCAGGAGGAGCCCGAAGTTGAGGCGGCTCATAAGGTCTATCTGACTTTCGATGACGGACCGAGCATTTATACGCAGGACATTTTGGACATTTTGGACGAGTATGGGGTGAAGGCGACTTTTTTCATTTTGGGCAAGGAGAACGATTCAGCGAAAGAGGCCATGAAGAGGATCGTGGAGGACGGCCATACGCTGGCCATGCATTCCTATACCCACAAGTATGCAGACATCTATGCTTCCGTGGAGGATTTTGCGGAGGACTTTGCCAAGATCCAGAATTACATCTATGACGTGACGGGGGTTAAGAGCACGGTATACCGGTTCCCCGGAGGAAGCTCCAATTCTGTCAGCTCCATGGACATGGCGGTGTTCGCCAGATATCTGGACGAGCAGGATGTAAGCTTTTTTGACTGGAACGTTTCTTCCGGAGACGGAGGCAAGTATGTGCTTTCGGTGGAGACATTGCTGGAGAACTGCACGTCCAAGATCGAGACAAGGGAGGCGTCGGTGATTCTGCTGCATGATTCTGCCGGAAAGAAGACAACAGTGGAAGCGCTGCCGTCCATCATCGAGGCGATTCTGGATATGGAGGATACGGTGATTCTGCCTATTACGGGCGGCACGGAACCGGTTCAGCACATAAAATGGCAGGAGGCCGAAGAGGGCCGAGAGTAGATTGGGGCGGAAAGAAAGGGGGACTTTGATGCGTAGGATAATGCTGAAGCTCAGCGGAGAGGCGCTGGCAGGAGAGAGGAAGACAGGGTTTGACGAGGAAACCGTCAGAGGGGTGGCCCTGCAGGTGGGGCAGCTGGTTCGGGACGGCGTTCAGGTAGGGATCGTCACCGGAGGAGGTAATTTCTGGAGAGGGAGAACCAGCGGGAACATCGACCGCACCAAGGCGGATCAGATCGGCATGTTGGCCACGGTCATGAACTGTATCTACGTGTCGGAGATATTCCGCTCCGTAGGCATGAGCACGGCTGTGCTTACGCCTTTTGTCTGCGGTTCCTTCACGGAGCTGTTCTCCAAGGACAAGGCGCTGGAGCATTTCGGGGAAGGGCGCGTGGTGTTTTTTGCGGGCGGCACCGGGCATCCGTATTTTTCCACGGACACGGGGGTGGTGCTTCGGGCCGTGGAGGTGGAGGCGGAGGTGATTCTGCTTGCGAAGTCCATCGACGGAGTGTATGATTCCGACCCGGCCAAGAACCCGGAGGCAAAGAAGTATGACCGGATTACCATTGGCGAGGTCATCGAAAAGAATCTGCAGGTGGTGGATATGACGGCTTCCATTCTGGCAAGGGACAATAGGATGCCCATGCGGGTGTTCGGGCTGGATGGAGTAAACAGCATCGTGGATGCCGTCAGGGGAGACTTTTCGGGAACCAGCGTGCTGGTATAGAGAGGAAAAAATAAAGATAAAAGGAGAGTATGAACAATGGATGCCAGATTGCAGCAGTATGAGGATAAGATGAAGAAGACGATCGAGTTTCTGGAGACAGACTTTAGTTCCATCCGGGCAGGGCGGGCAAATCCCCATGTGCTGGACAAGCTTAGGGTGGATTATTATGGAACGCCCACGCCGATCCAGCAGGTGGGCAATGTCACCGTGCCGGAAGCCCGGATCATTCAGATAGCCCCCTGGGACAAGTCCCTGATCAAGGCTATTGAAAAGGCCATACTTACATCCGATCTGGGGCTCAACCCTAACAATGACGGAAGCGTGATCAGATTGATATTTCCGGAGCTTACCGAGGAGCGAAGGAAGGATCTGGTGAAAGATGTCCGGAAGAAGGCGGAGGAGGGGAAGGTAGCCATCCGCAACATCCGCAGGGACGGCAACGATTCCCTGAAGAAGCTGGGTAAGGCGGATGTGTCCGAGGACGAGATCAAGCAGCTGGAGGATCAGCTCCAGAAGGCCACGGACAAGTACATCAAGGAAGTGGATGCCCTGCTGGAAAAGAAGTCCAAGGAAATCATGACGGTATGAGCGGAGAGCTGAGAATGCCGCGCCATGTGGCGATCATACTGGACGGAAACGGCAGATGGGCAAGGGCCAAGGGTATGCCCCGCAACTACGGCCATGTCCAAGGGGCCAAGACGGTGGAGACCATCTGCGAGGAGGCCTATCGGATGGGCATTCAGTACCTGACGGTATATGCCTTTTCCACGGAGAACTGGAACCGTCCTCAAGACGAGGTGGACGCGTTGATGAAGCTGCTGCGCAGCTATATGAAGACATGTCTGAAAACGGCGGAAAAGAACCGGATGTGCGTCAAGGTTCTGGGGGAGAAGTCCCGTCTGGACGAGGATATCCGCAGCCGGATTCTGGAGCTGGAGGAGGCCACAAAGAACAACGACGGCCTGCATTTCCAGATTGCCATCAATTACGGAGGCAGGGACGAGCTGGTGCGGGCGGCCAAGAAGATGGCGCAGGCAGCGGCGGAGGGCCACCTGCGCCCTGAAGACATCTCGGAGCAAGTGATGGCGGGATTTCTGGACACCGCCGGTCTGCCGGAGCCGGATTTGCTGATCCGTACCTGCAACGAGCAGAGGATTTCCAACTTCCTGCTGTGGCAGCTGGCTTACACGGAGCTGTATTTCACCCCGGTGGCATGGCCCGATTTCACCAAAGACGAATTGATAAAGGCCGTGGAGGCATATAATCATAGAGACAGAAAGTACGGAGGCATCAAGCCGGAGTAGAAGCAGGCTCGAAAGGGAGGGGCCAGAAATCCTTCCTGAGGAAGGGCGCTGTAGAGAAGAGACGGTACTGGAAAACAGTCTCGGAACGGAAACGCCGGGAAGGAATTCTGGACGCATGTAAATGGGGCCAGAAATCCTTCCTGAGCAGAGGCGCTGTAGAGAAGAGACGGTACTGGAATGGGAGGAAAAAATGTTTTGGACCAGATTGGCGAGCGGGGTTGTCCTGCTGATTTTAGCCGTGGGATCCATGGCGCTGGGAGGGATTCCTCTGGCGCTTATTCTCTGGGGGATTTCACTGGCAGCCTTCCGTGAGATGACGAAGGCGCTGCAATGTGCCGGAGAGGGCCGGAGGCCGAACTGTCTGGAATGGATAGGAATGGCAGGAATCACCGCCTATTACCTATTGATGTATTTGTCAGGGGATCCTACATTTCTCCTGATGTGCATCGTTGGGGCTTTCATGGGAGTGATGTTTGCTTATGTGATCTCTTTTCCGAGGCATCAGGCGCCTCAGGCGGTGTCTGTGATCTTCTCCTTCATCTATGCGCCGGTGCTTCTTTCTTTCGTGTACTTGACCAGAATGTGCCATCAGGGCATCTATGTGGTGTGGATGATTCTCATCAGCTCCTGGGGCTGCGATACCTTTGCCTATGTGGTGGGAAAGCTGATAGGAAAGAAAAAGATCTTTCCCGTGCTGAGCCCCAAGAAATCTCTGGAGGGCTGCATCGGCGGCGTGCTGGGGGCCGGGGCGCTGGGGTATCTGTACGGGATCCTTTTTGTGGAGAGGGCGTTCCCGGAGCAGTCGGTGGCATGGATGATAGCCGTGATCTGCGGCATAGGGGCCGTCATGAGCATGGTAGGAGATCTGGCAGCATCGGCCATTAAACGGAATATGGGCATCAAGGATTACGGGAAGCTGATTCCCGGTCACGGCGGCATCATGGACCGCTTTGACAGCACCATTGTGACGGCTCCCATGACATATTTCCTTGCAATCACACTGCTGCTGTAGAGGAGGGCCGGTTCACGGAACCCGGCGAAAGGCATGGGAATCCTGCCGGAGGCAGCGGAAGGCATGGATACGAGGAGGGCGATATGAAAAAAATCGCGATATTGGGTTCTACTGGTTCTATCGGCACCCAGACGCTGGACATTCTGCGCATGAATTCTGATCTGCAGGCGGTGGCGCTGGCGGCGTGCAGCAGTGTAGAGAAGATGGAGGAACAGATTCGGGAGTTTCGGCCTGCTGTGGCGGCCATGTGGACGGAGGAAGCGGCGGCGGATCTGCGCACCAGAGTGGCGGATCTGGACGTGAGGATCCTATGCGGCATGGAAGGATTGCTGGAAATTGCACAATTGCCGGAAAGTCAGGTATTGGTGACGGCCATCGTGGGCATGATTGGTATCAGACCTACCATCGCTGCCATTCAGGCAGGAAAGGACATTGCTCTGGCCAACAAGGAGACTCTGGTGACGGCAGGGCATATCATCATGCCTCTGGCAAAAGAGATGGGTGTGGCCATTTTGCCGGTGGACAGCGAGCACAGCGCCATCTTTCAGTCCTTGAACGGAGAGCCTAAGGAGGATAGGGAGTCAAAGATAGAGAAAATTCTGCTGACGGCATCAGGAGGGCCTTTCCGTGGCAAAACCAAGGAGGAGCTGGAGGGGCTTCGGGTGGAAGATGCCCTGAGGCATCCCAACTGGGTCATGGGCAGGAAAGTTACGATAGACAGCTCCACTCTGGTGAACAAAGGTCTGGAGGTCATGGAGGCGAAATGGCTTTTCGGAGTGGAGCTTGACAGAATTCAAGTGGTGGTGCATCCCCAGAGCATTCTGCATTCTGCGGTACAATATGTGGACGGTTCCATCGTCGCACAGCTGGGGATACCGGATATGAGACTTCCCATTCAGTATGCTCTTTGCTATCCTCATAGGAGGCCTATGGCGGGAAGGCGGGTGGATCTGTTCGAGCTGGGAAGCCTTACCTTCGAGAGACCGGATCTGGATACCTTTCCGGGGCTTGGGCTGGCCTATAGGGCGGCTGAGGCAGGCGGGAGTATGCCTACGGTATACAATGCCGCCAATGAGAAGGCAGTGGAGCTGTTCCTGAATGAGAAAATTCCCTATCTGCGGATCGCAGAGCTCATCGGGGAGGCCATGGAACGGCATCAGGTCGTCAAGGATCCTGCGCTGGAGGAAATTCTGGAGGTGGAGACTTGGACCTGCGAATATGTGGCAGAAAGGGTTTTGGGCTGCCGGTAGAAAATTAATCTTGTGCGAGCAAGAGCGGTAGGAGGAATGAAGCTGTAGTTATGACTTTAATTTTATTCATTGTCATATTCGGGGTGGTAGTGATAGCCCATGAATTCGGACATTTTCTTTTGGCGAAGGCCAACGGCATCCATGTGGTGGAGTTTGCAGTGGGAATGGGGCCTACGCTGTGTTCTTTTCATAAGAAGGGCACGAAGTACTCCCTGAAGCTTTTTCCTATCGGAGGCGCCTGCATGTTTGAAGGCGAGGACGGGCTTGCGGAGAAGGAGGGGGAGCCCGGAGAGGGATCCTTCTTGAAGGCCAGCGTATGGGGCAGAATTTCCACTGTGCTGGCAGGTCCGCTGTTCAATCTGATTCTGGCCTTTTTCATCGCATTTATCATGGTGAATGCCACCAGCATTCTGGTGATTCGGGATCCGGTGGTGTCCCAGGTGGCGGAGGGCGGCGGCGCAGAGGCTGCAGGGCTGCAGGCCGGGGATAGGATCATCTCCATCAACGGCGAAAAAATAAAGCTGTACCAAGAGATTACCCTCTATATGATGGCGTCCTACCGGGGCGGCGACGTGGACGTAGTTTATGAGCGGGACGGCGTCAGGCACACTGCAGTGGTGACGCCTCAACAGGATTCTTCTTCGGGGACCTACCTGCTGGGAGTGATGAACAGCGATTTCGTAGAGCCAAAGGGTTTTGAGACATTCAAATATGCCTGGTATGAGATGAGATTTTCCCTGAAACAGACCTACAAGAGTCTGGGGATGCTGTTCAGCGGCAGGGTGAGCCGCGAGGATGTGGCTGGTCCGGTGGGCATAGCGGTGAACGTGGTGGGCAAGACCTATGACAATGCCAAGAAGTATGGCTGGGAGATGGTTCTGCTGAGTATGTTGGAGATCACGTTGATGCTTTCCGTGAATCTGGGGATATTGAATCTGCTGCCCATTCCGGCTTTGGACGGAGGCAGGCTGGTATTCCTGCTTTTGGAGGTTATCCGAGGGAAACCGGTGCCGCCGGAAAAGGAGGGCATGGTTCATTTCATTGGCCTTATGTTTTTCATGGTTCTGATGGTATTTATATTCTTTAACGATCTTGCAAATATCTTTATGAAATAGCTAAAAGGGGCAATGGGAGGGATCAAAGCTTTCCGTTGTGTCATGGGGTGATTGGCCGGCTTTTCATCTGAGGAGCCGGCGGCCCCCGAATCCCATGGAGGCAGTTTCATCAGAGCATTTTAAACGGTAAAGTCTGATCTAAGAAGTTCAATAAACACAGTCAAATCATCTCAGCCAAATAAGTCAGCGAAATCAAATCATCTGAGCCAAATAAGTGCAGCCGAATCAGCACATCAAATCATCTCAGTCAAATGAATACAGCTAAATCAGTACAATCAAATCATTTCGATCAAACCCGCACAGTTCAAAGGAAAACTCAATCAGTGAAATACAATCCATAAGATCTAATCAACACATTCCGGTGACAAAATCTATATGGCAGATTATATATGGCAGATTACACATGACAAAATCCACATGACAAATTTTGTATAACAAATTCCAAATGACAAAAGTCGAATGACAAAAGCCGAATGACAAAAGCCGAATGACAAAAGCCAAATGATGAAAGCCAAATGACAAACTCCAAATGAGGAATCTCACACAATGTCCGTATGATTTCGGGCAGAGATGAAGCTATACAAGTTAGATAAAGGTGTACCGCGGGCGGGCGAAGGGATACTCATGCCCGTGGGGGTGGGATTGGGACGGGTTCTGTGCCGCCCATCTACACCCCAAGCAGGGATACCTATGTCCATGGAGCTGGGATTTGAAGGCCCCAGAATGGGTGAGGGACAATTTCATATAAGATTTCGTATAAGGGAGGATGGAGCATGGATTTTTTTGCGGCGCATTATCGGCAGCAGGGGGAGAATTCACCTTCTTTGCTGCTGCAGCAGTACCAGTATAGGCATACGCAGCTGTTCTTCGGCTGCATGTGCCTTGGGAACGGAAAGGGAGGCAGGGCCGGAGGGTATATGTCAGAAAGACTTCTGGCATGGTTTCGGGGACTGGACCTTAGGAAGCTGCTTCGGAATCGGGAGCACAAGATGGATATGCTGTCCGAAATGCTGACTGGGGTTGTTGGGGACACCGATAAGGAGCTGCTGGACGGGGGGCTGGAGGAGGGAAAGGTAGGGCTTGCGGGAATTCTCTGCGTGGAAGATTCCTATTTGCTGCTGCGCAGGGGAAGGACGGCAATCTGTCTGATCAATACCGGCTTCGGGAGGACATGTCTGCGGAGGCTGCTGGAAGGAGGAGAAGAGGGAGCGTTGGAAAAAGGGCAGGGGAGCCTTCAGCCTCACATCGGACTGCTGTTTGCCGTGGAGAGCTTCCTTAGCCATATCACGGAACCCATGATCAGGGAAGGACTTTCCGTTTCGGAGACAAATACGGAAAGGCGGGCGGAAAGGCACCTGACAGAGCTGGCAGGGGAGGCGCAGCGGCGCGGGGCAGAGAATATGGGTGCGATTCTCCTCCGCACGGTTCCTTGGGGAGAGGCGGGGAGATGAGGGATGCCGCTGCCGCCATCGGCAAAAGGCGTGACGATTGAAGAGGGAGGGAATGGGATGGAGGAGATGGCTGCGGCAATGAGGGATGGGGGATATACTTGTCCCAAGAGGCTGGGCAAAGGGGCCTTCTCGGAGGTATACCGGGTGGAGGGCAGAGACGGGGGAACCTATGCCTGCAAGGTCAGCGGCAATGTAAGTCTGCTGGAACGGGAGGCGAGAGTCATGAGGGAGCTTGCGCACCCTCTGTTTCCGGAGTTTTTCCGGTTTTGGAGCCGGGGAGAACAAGGGTATCTTGTCATGGAGTATGTGGAAGGAATGTGTCTGGAGGATGTCCTGAGAAGGAGGGGAGGCTTCTGTGCCGGACAGGTGGTTCGGATCGGTATGGAGCTGGCGGAAGGACTGCTGTATCTCCACGAAAGGGCGGAAGGCTATCTGTTCCGGGACGTGAAGCCGGCCAATATCATTCTTCGGCAGGACGGCAGGGTGAAGCTTCTGGATCTGGGCTGTGTATGTGCCAAAGGAGAGAAAAGGAGCTCCAGAGCGGGAACTCCGGGCTACGGCGCTCCGGAACAGCTGGAGGAGAGAGGGATTCTGACTCAGGCCTGCGATGTGTACGGACTGGGCAGGACTCTGCAGGAGATGCTGGGAGATAGGAGAAGAAAAGCCGGAGGGTTCCCCTGCGGCCCGGCGCAGGCCGTGAAAGGAGGCCGTCTGAGCCGGATCCAAAGAGACGAAAGAGACTGCCGCCGGCACAAGTGCCGCAGGGAGCTGGGACGGCTTCTGGCCGCATGCACCAGACGGGATCCCGCCCGACGGATTGCCGATATGCGGGCGGTTATGGCGGCTCTTCTGGAGCTGGAGCAAGGGGGAAGGTGGAGGGGAGAGGCTCTTTGCCGAAAAAATATCTGGGACAGTATGTACAAAATGTCTTGAAGTTTGTGGCCGGATTGTTTATACTGAAGAAGAAAAGATTGGCAGGCTATAGACTGCTGGAGAATAGGAGATGTTTGAATATGCGTTTTTTTATTGACACTGCAAAGGTAGAGGATATCAGAAAGGCAAATGACATGGGAGTCATCTGCGGCGTAACCACAAATCCTTCTTTGATTGCCAAGGAGGGCAGGGTCTTCGAGGAAGTGATCGCAGAGATCGCCTCCATTGTGGACGGCCCCATCAGCGGCGAGGTGAAGGCTACCACTGTGGATGCTGAGGGCATGATCCGGGAGGGAAGGGAGATTGCGAAAATCCATCCCAACATGGTGGTGAAGATTCCCATGACAGTGGAAGGCCTGAAGGCCTGCAAGGCGCTTACGGCAGAAGGAATCAAGACCAATGTGACTCTGGTTTTCACCGCCAATCAGGCGCTTCTGGCGGCTAGGGCCGGGGCTACATATGTATCTCCTTTTCTGGGGCGTCTGGACGACATCAGCCAGAGGGGAGTGGATCTGATCAGGGAGATCGCGGATATCTTTTCCGTGACGGATCTGGATACCCAGATCATTGCAGCCAGCGTGAGAAATCCCGTCCATGTGACGGACTGCGCGCTGGCGGGGGCGGACATCGCAACGGTTCCCTACTCCGTGATAGAGCAGATGGTGAAGCATCCGCTGACGGATGCAGGCATCGCAAAGTTTCAGGCAGACTACAAGGCAGTATTTGGCGAATAGGCCGCATGAGGCTGTCTGTAGGGGCGGATAGTGGAGCATACGCTGAAAAAGGGACCAGAGCTTTTGCTCTGGTCCCTGCTTTTGCAGGCTTCTTTGTACCGTACATGCCTGCCTTTCGCTCTGTTGTCAGGGCAGGGAGCTTACTTCATCTGCTCCTCCTGCCTCTTGATCATACGACGAACCATCTCGCCGCCGATGGAACCGGCCTCACGGGAAGTCAAGTCACCGTTGTAGCCTTCCTTCAGATTCACACCCAGCTCAGATGCAACCTCGGTTTTGAAACGATCCATAGCTGCCTTTGCTTCGGGTACTTCTACTCTATTGCTCTTGTTTCCGGACATTCTTTCTCACCTCCTGAACTTTTCAGATTTCATCTATCTTCAAGATAAGTGCCGCCTGCACTTATCCTGAGGATGAAAATCAGTTTAAGTGTTTGCTGCGACTTATCTTGACCTTAGTATGACCTTGAAAAGGCAAAATATGTTGGAAACTTTTGGTGGAAAGCACGGTTTACAGAAGAATGAAAATATGATATGGTAAGTGAGCGGATTTATTCCCGGACAGAGATGTTTTTCTATATTTTTTGGAGGCAGAGCATATGATAGAATTCAGATATGACACACAGCTGCTGATCGAAGGGCAAAATCTTGATGAGGACGTCATCAGCGATTATTTTACGGAGAACTTCAAGGGAGACTGCCTGTTGGCTGTAGGGGACGACGAACTGATAAAGATACATTTTCATACCAATGAGCCGTGGAAGGTGCTGGAGTACTGTGCGTCGCTGGGAGAGATTCACGATATCGTGGTGGAGGATATGGACAGGCAGGCCAGAGGACTGAAGGGCTGAGGCAGACATGTCCCTCCAAGGGCAGCCTATGATGGGAACGAATTTCTGCTGTAGGATGTACAGTGGACGGGACGCAGGGAGGATTGGGTTCAGGGAGGAAAAAAGATGGCAAGAGAAGATTATTTTAAAGCAGCAAAATTAGGAAAGAAGGATTATCAGACCAGAATGCTTCGGGGGGAGAAGCCTACTCTGATGGTTCTTGACGATATCATGCCGGCGCTGGGCACTTACCATGAGGTGCCTCTGGGGCTGGTGCAGATTCCTATAGATAGGATCGTGGGAACCAAGACGGAGGGCAGGAGCAGCTCCTTTGCAGGGAACTTCATGCCTATATTGGGGGAGGATTCGGAGTTCGCCTCCAAATGGTCCAAGCTCAGTACAAGCCAGACGGAGGAGGGCATCCGGGATCCTATCAAGGCGTATGAGTATATGAACTATTTTTTCGTGGAGGAAGGCAATAAGAGGGTCAGCGTCATGAAGTTCTTCGGCGCGGTGTCCATACCGGGAAACGTCATACGCATCGTGCCCAACCGCACGGAGGAGAGGGAAAACAAGATCTATTATGAGTTCATGGATTTCTATGAGGCGGCGCCTATCAATTATGTCTGGTTCTCTCAGGTGGGGAGCTTCCCCAAGCTGCAGGAGGCGGTGGGAAAGAAGCCGGGAGAGCGGTGGACCGAGGAAGAGCTTCTGAAATTCAGCGCTCTCTATACCAGATTCACGGCGGAATTCGAGGAGGAGGGCGGCAGCAAGCTGGGCATCACGCCCGGGGACGCTTTTTTGGCCTTCATCACTCTGCACGGATATGACGCGGTGGAGGAGAAGACCACCAATGAGCTGAATGCGCTGATCCACAAGAGCTGGGAGGAGTTTGAGATCCTGCAGGAGGATGAGGACATCGATCTGAAGATGAAGCCCAGCCAGGAGAAGAAGCCCGTGCTGAGCATGCTGTTTCCTGTGAGCGCTCCCAGACAGAAGGTGGCGTTCATCTATGAGAAGACGCCGGGAACCTCCGCGTGGACCTATGCCCATGAGCTGGGCAGGCTGTATCTGGAGCAGACTTTTCCGGAGGAGGTCAGCACCATATGCTATGAGAACGGAACGGCGGAGAATGCGGACGCCCTGATAGAGCGGGCCATAAAGGAAAACTGCAACCTGATCTTCACCACGACGCCTTCCTTCGTTCAGGCCAGCGTCAAGGCCGCCATCGGCAATCCTAAGGTGCGGATCTTGAACTGCTCCCTGAACACTTCCCATAGATATATCAGAACCTATTATGCCCGGATGCACGAGGCGAAGTTTCTGATGGGGGCCATTGCAGGCGCGATGGCGGAGAACGACCGTCTGGCTTATCTGGCAGACTATCCCATCTACGGGACCATTGCCAATATCAACGCGTTTGCGCTGGGGGCCAAGATGATCAATCCCCGGGCGAAGGTCTATCTGGAATGGTATTCCAAGAAGGATTTGAATCTGGGGGAAAGGGTCAAGGAAATAGGCGCCTCCTGCATTTCCGGAAGGGATATGGTGATACCGGAGGATGACTCCCGGTATTTTGGCCTATACCATATGGAAGACGGCCGTCCCAGAAATCTGGCCATGCCCCTATGCCACTGGGGGAAACTCTACGAGCAGCTGATCCGGACCATCATGGACGGCACCTGGAAATATGACGACAGCTCTTCTGCAACAAAGGCCATCAACTACTGGTGGGGCATGTCGGCAGGAGTCATTGACGTGGTCTGCTCCAGATATCTTCCTATAGGAACCAAGCGACTTATCGAGCTGCTGAAGTCCACCATCAGCTCGGAGGTATTCAATCCTTTTTCCGGGATATTATATTCTCAGACGGGCGTTATGCAGGACGATCCCGGCGCGAGCATGCTGCCGGAGGAGATCATGACCATGGACTGGCTGGCGGAGAACGTGGTGGGAGAGATTCCGCTGATGGAGGAGCTCACAGAGCAGGCAGGGCCCGTGATCAAGCAGCAGGGCGTGGTGCGGGAAGAGAACTTGGCCCATGCCGGTTCCCTGATATAGGGAGTCCTTGGAAGATGCCGGGGCCGCTTTGGGGCAGGAAATGTTCCTGCCCCGGAGGGTTTGGGCGGATTGCGGCAATTGCCGCAGGCGATAGAAGGTTTGGGGCGGCGTGGATATGAAGATACTTGCGATTGCGGATGAGGAGTCAAAGCTCCTTTGGGATTTTTTTGACAAAAGCTATTTTGAGGGAATCGATCTGATTATTTCCTGCGGCGACCTGGACCCGCGCTATCTGTCTTTTTTGGTGACGCTGGTAGGGGTGCCGGTTCTTTACGTGCATGGAAACCATGACGGGAAATATGAGCAGATTCCCCCGGAAGGCTGCACCTGCATCGAGGATACTATTTTTGAATACAAGGGGGTTCGGATCTTAGGGCTGGGCGGTTCCATGCGCTATAGGCCCGGCCCCCATCAATATACGGAAAAGCAGATGAGGAAAAGGGTGAAGAAGCTGTGGTTCCAGCTGTTTCGGAAGGGGGGCTTCGACATTCTGGTGACTCATGCCCCGGCCTATCAGATGAACGACGGCCGGGATCTGCCCCATCAGGGCTTTCAGGTGTTCCGGGAGCTGATAGAAAAATACAGGCCCAAGTTCTTTCTTCATGGACATGTGCATATGTCTTATGGGAGGGAGCACAAGAGATACGACAAATATCTGGCTACGGATGTGATCAACGCTTACGAGCGGTATGTGTTTGAATATTTGGAGGAGGATTAAAAAATACCAAAATCTTTGGTAAAAAATCAGCAAAATTTAAAAAATATGACAAGAAACACTATGATTTATCTCCCAGATGTTGTATAATCTATTCAAGACTTAAAATTAGGAGGGCAGTATTTTATGGCAAAAGAAATGATAGCAATGCTTCTTGCCGGCGGACAAGGCTCCCGCCTCTATGCTTTGACTGAGAAGCTTGCGAAACCGGCGGTACCTTTTGGGGGAAAATACCGCATAATCGATTTTCCGCTGTCCAACTGCGTCAATTCGGGGATTGACACGGTGGGCATCCTGACCCAGTATCAGCCGCTGGTGCTGAATGAATATATCGGGAATGGACAGCCCTGGGATCTGGACCGCCTCTATGGCGGGGTGCATGTTCTGCCGCCTTACCAGAAGGCCAGCGGGTCAGACTGGTACAAGGGGACGGCCAACGCGATCTACCAGAATATCTCCTTCATCGAGAGGTATGACCCTCAGTATGTGATTATTCTTTCCGGCGACCAGATCTGCAAGCAGGACTACAGCGATTTCCTGAAGTTCCACAAGGAGAAGAACGCTGAGTTCAGCGTGGCGGTTATGGAGGTTCCCTGGGAGGAGGCTTCCCGTTTCGGCCTGATGGTGACGGACAAGGACGATAGGATTGTCGAATTTCAGGAGAAGCCCAAGAATCCCAAGTCCAACTTGGCTTCTATGGGTATCTATATCTTCAACTGGGACATTCTGAAGAGATATCTGGAGGAGGATGAGGCAGATCCAAATTCTGAGAACGATTTCGGAAACAATATCATTCCCAATCTGCTTCGGGACAACCGCAGGATGTATGCCCACCATTTCAACGGCTACTGGAAGGATGTGGGAACCATCTCCTCTCTGTGGGAGGCAAATATGGAGATTCTGGATCCCGAGCACAGCGGAATCAACCTGTTTGACGAGGACTGGAAGATCTACAGCCGCAACAGCGGTATGACCGGACACAAGATCAGCGCCGGGGCGGTGGTGGAGAATTCCATGATCACTGACGGCTGCAGGATCAAGGGAACCGTGAAGCATTCCATCCTTTTCTCCGGCGTCAGGGTGGAGAAGGGCGCGGTGATCGAGGACGCGGTGGTGATGGGCGGCACGGTGGTGAAGGCCGGTGCCGTGGTGAAGCACTGCATCGTGGCGGAGAATGTGACCATCGGGGAGAACGCGGTGGTGGGCGCCATGCCAAGCGGCGACGAGAACGGCGTGGCTACCGTGGGCGACGGTGTGATCATCGGAGACAACGCCAAGATCGGCCCCAGAGCCATGGTGAATAAAAATGTAGAAGGCGGTGAAGAAGAATGGTAAATATGAATACGAGCGCACTTGGAATTATATTCCCCAACAGTTATGACGCATTGGTTCCGGATCTGGTGAATGTGCGTCTGATGGCATCCATTCCCTTTGCCAGCCGTTACCGCCTTATCGATTTTATCCTCTCCAGCATGACCCAGTGCGGGATCGACAATATCTCCGTGATGGTGAACAACAATTACCATTCTCTCATGGATCATCTGGATTCCGGCCGCGAGTGGGATCTGGTGCGCAAGAACGGCGGATTACATATCTTCCCGCCCTTTGCGGAGAAGGCGGCGAAGCCCTATACGGGAAGGGTGGGCGCCCTTGCCAATATTCTGGACTTCCTCAGGGACGAGAGAGAAAAGTATGTGGTTATAACGGACACCAATATCGTGGTGAATTTTGATTTCAATGCCATGATACGCCGCCACATCGAGAGCGGAGCGGATGTCACGGTGGCCTACAACCAGCAGGAGCTTCCGGAGAGCCTTATGAGATCGCAGTCCAACGATCAGGGCTACTATTATACCTTTGGCATCGAGGACGGGCGGATTACCAAGATCTATGTGAATGCCAAGGATCCCGGCGTTCAGAACTTCTCCATGAATATCTTTGTGGTGGAGAGAGAACTTCTGATCGACCTGATCAACACGGCCTTTGTCCGGGGACAGGAGTTCTTTGAGCGCGATGTGCTGCTGCCCAGATTGAACAAGATGAACATTCAGGCGTACAAGCATGAGGGATACATTGCCCGTATCTGCGACATGAAGAGCTATTTCGACGAGAACATGAAGCTGCTGGATGAGTACAATCTGGACTCGCTGTTCTCCGGCCATCAGATCTATACCAAGATCCGCGATGACAATCCTACCAGATACATAGAGGGGGCTAAGGCTCAGAACGTGATGGTTGCCGATGGATGCGTCATTGAGGGCGAGGTGGAAAACAGCATTCTGTTCAGGGGCGTGCGCATCGCCAAGGGCGCAAAGGTGAAAAACTGTATTCTGATGCAGGATACGGTGGTAGAGGCCGGCGCAAATGTGGAATATCTGATCATGGACAAGAATGTCACCATTACCGCGGGCAAGGAGATGAAGGGAACCGGCACCTTCCCCGTGTACATCGGCAAATTCCAGACCGTGTAGAAAAGACATGGGGGAAAGCTCCAAAATGGCGCCGGAGAAACGGCCAAGAAACACGGCTGAGACAAAGGGCGTAAAAAACAAAAATCAGTATTGACACCAAGGTGAGAGTGTGATAAGCTAAATGAGTGTGCAAGTAAGCACAATAGCAAGCAGAGTATCCACTCTCACCTTACGGCAAGCGGGCTTGTAAGTGTTAACATTTTTCAACCAAGGGCAGGGAAGGCTTCTGTCTTATGTTGGGCGAGTTTGAGTGGATAGTTATGCTATCCACTTTTCTTATGGAGGTACAAGACCATTAGCGATTTAATGATTAACGAACAGATCAGGGACAAGGAAATACGTCTGGTTGGCGAGGACGGATCGCAGCTTGGCGTCATGCCCACGAGAGATGCCATGAGGATGGCCGAAGAGGCAGGGCTGGATCTGGTGAAGATTGCTCCCACCGCGAAGCCTCCCGTATGCAAGATTGTCGATTACGGCAAGTATAAGTACGAGATGCTCCGTAAGGAGAAGGAAGCCAGAAAGAAGCAGAGGACCATTGAGATCAAGGAGATCCGCCTTTCTCCCAATATCGACACCAACGACTTGAACACCAAGATCAATGCGGCGAGGAAGTTCCTCACCAAGGGAGACAGAGTGAAGATAACGCTTCGCTTCCGGGGTCGCGAGATGGCACACATGAACAGCAGCAAACACATTCTGGACGATTTTGCCCAGAGCTTGTCTGACATCTCCGTGGTGGAGAAGGCGCCCAAGGTGGAGGGCAGAAGCATGACAATGTTTTTAACTGAAAAGCGTTAGGGAGGTATTCCCTATTCGCTTGGTTAAAATAGATTATTATAGTATAGGAGGAATATGTTATGCCTAAAATGAAAACAAATAGGTCGGCAGCAAAGCGCTTTAAAGTAACAGGAACGGGTAAATTGAAGAGGAACAAGGCCTACAAGAGCCATATGCTGTCCAAGAAGAGCGCCAAGGTGAAGCGCAATCTGAGAAAGTCCACTATGACCGATGCATCCAATGTGAAGAATATGAAGAAGATTCTGCCCTATTTATAAGGCATGGAAGGAGGAGATTTAAGACATGGCAAGAATCAAGGGTGGCATGAATGCCAAGAAGAGACATAAAAGAGTATTAAAGCTTGCGAAGGGTTATAGGGGGGCGAGAAGTAAGCAGTACAGAATTGCGAAGCAGGCTGTTATGAGGGCCCTCGCCAGCGCCTACGTGGGCAGAAAAGAGAGAAAGAGGGAGTTCAGGAAGCTCTGGATCACCCGTATCAATGCGGCTGCAAGGATCAACGGACTTTCCTACAGCAAGTTCATGTACGGCCTGAAGCAGGCAGGGATCGATATGAACAGAAAGATGCTTGCGGATCTGGCTGTGAACGACGCAGAGGGCTTCAAGACTCTGGCAGAGCTTGCGAAGAGCAAGATTGCATAAATAATCACATGGCATAATGGCTGTTTCGGGCAGTGTACCGTAGATGGCATTTGTCATGATGGGGACAGGCCCGGCGGAAAACTGCCGGGCTTGTTTTGCGCAGGGGAGAGACATAAGGCCGGCAGTCCCGGCTTCCGGCGGGTTTTCGGTGTGGCCGGGGAGCGGCAGGGCGTAGGGCTGAGGCGGCGCAAGGGTGTTTGGCGCAAGGGTCAGGAAGAGAGGGTAAAGGGCATGGAGAAAATATTGGTAGTGGTAGACATGCAGAATGATTTTGTGGACGGCGCGCTGGGAACCAAGGAGGCCGTGGAGGTGGTGGACCGGGTAGCGGCAAAGATAGAGGGCTTTGAGGGCAGGATCTTTGCCACTCTGGACACCCATGAACAGAATTATCTGGACACGGCGGAGGGGAGGAAGCTGCCCGTGCCCCACTGCATTCGGGGCCAGAAGGGCTGGGAGCTGAACGGAAAGGTGCTTTCGGCTCTGGAGAAAAAGGGCTATACGGCTGTGGAGAAGGGAACCTTTGGCTCTGTGAAGCTGGCAGGGCTCATCGGTGAGATCGCTGAGGCGGAGGCCGGCGGAATCTGTGTGGAGCTGGTGGGGCTGTGTACGGATATCTGCGTAGTGTCCAACGCGCTTTTGCTGAAGGCGTATTTCCCTGAGACAGACATAGCGGTGGACAGCATGTGCTGTGCCGGAGTCACCCCAAAGACCCATGAGGCGGCTCTGGAGACTATGGGGATGTGCCAGATCGACGTCCGCTGACCGGAGGTGATTTTGGTTTCTGCTGCAGGTTCCGTTTCGGCTTCGGAGCCTGCCGGAAAAAGAAGACAAGGACTGCTGGCAAAAACCGCAGGTGGCTTGCAGAAAACAGAGCTTGTGGGCAAAGACCGAAAGCGGCCTGCAGAAAACAGAGCCTGCCGGAAAAGACCGAAAGCGGCTTGCGGAAAACCTGCCGATAAAAAACCGCAAGCCCTTGATTCTTGAAAAATCAAGGGCTTGCGGCGTATAAAAGGGGAAAAGCAGATAACGGGAATCGAACCCGCCTTTCCAGCTTGGGAAGCTAGCGTTCTACCAATGAACCATATCTGCATCTTACACTGACCTGAACGTATCGGTCGAGTACGAAACCTAGTATAGCAGATTTTTTTGGTTTTGGCTATAGTTTTTTGAAAAATTTTTCTGGAAAATTTTTGAGCTACAAATCCGTCTCTGCCCTCCTATCATTTCGGAACCCCAAGACAGAAACCGCAGCGCTCACAGCCCTCCGCTCCGTAGTGGCGGGCGTCGCACCATGTCCTGCGGTGGGATTCCATGGGAATAGGCTCTTTATGCAGTAATAGGGGAGCCTTGGAAAAGCCGTTCTTCAGCACGTAGGAGGCTGTCTGTACCAGTTTTGCGCCGTTTTCCAGCAGCAGGTCCGCATCCGCCGCTTTGGCAATGCCCCCTCCGGCGCAGACCTCAAGCTCGTAATTTACGGCATGCTGCAGATAGAGCAGAGTCAGGGGCAGCTGCTTTGGGCCGAAATAGGATGTGGTTTCCGGGTGCAGGCCGAACCTTGCAGGCAGAGGGAACCGTATGGAGTCCAGCAGGGATACTTGTCGGACCTTCGCTTTCGCAAGGGCTCTGCAGGCCAGCTCCGGGTCGAGGCCGAAGTTCAGCTTGGGCATTATGAGGCAGTCCAGCTCCTGCCGCAGCCGGGACAGCAGCTGTTCCAGATCCAAGTAGAAGTCTTCGTTCTGGCCGCAGATGACTGAACCCAGATAGAAGAAGTCCAGCTGCAGGAGCTTCGCTCCCATGGCCTGAAACTTACGGCATATTCCCAGCCAGTCCGCAGCCTCCAGTGAACTTGCGCTGACGCTGGGAATCAGCAGCATGTCTCCTTTGTGGGCTTGGGCCTTTCTGTAAAGCGCCAGGCCTTCTTCCTCGGTGAGGATTTCCCTCTGAAAAGAAGCGTCTGCAAAATAGTCCTCTCCTATGAAGACAACTTTTCGGCCGTATCCGGCTTGGGCTCGGTGGTAGGGTGAAGCTGTCTTTAAAATTGCGCTGCCGAAGCCGGCCTTTGCACAGCGCTCTATGCGCTCCGGGCTTTCCGTCAGGGGGCTGGAGGAGGCAGTCAAAGGGTTTTTCAATTCTATTCCGCCGAAAGCTGTTTTTTGCTCCATCTGTTTTGCGCCGGACGGACTGCCCGGCCCTCCCTTCTCATGGTTATGGCTATTTTTTGTCTTGTTTTTTGATTTCCTCATGGTAAAGATAGGAGATCAGGGGCACCTTCATATGTTCTCTCAGCTCCGCCATCTCCTGCTCCAGACGGTTCCAATAGGCTTTGCCCATGCCCATTACATAAATCTCTTGATACAGCGGCAGCAGCCGGGGATGGTGATTTGCGATATATTCAATAACCGTAGCCTTATAGCTGCCCCGCAGGTTCAGGTTCTCCACGCACACGCTGTCCACGAAGCCCTCCGTGGAGGCTACCAGTTGCCGGAGATTGGTGATTTCCGGAAAATAGGGGGCAACGAATAGGTAGGTGCTTATGCCGTTTTGGTGGAGGGACTTCAGGGTATCCAGACGCTCTTGGACACTGGCGGCTCCGGGCTCTAGATTCCCGGCGTCCTGCTGGGAGGAAAAGGCCAGAGATACGCCCACGGAGAGGTCTGGGATCTGCTTTAGCAGCTCCATGTCCCGGAGGATGAGCTTTGACTTGGTCAGGATTTCCACATGGGCCTTGGAATTTCTCAGAGCCTCCAATATGCCCGGCATCAGCCTATATTTTTTTTCTGCCGGATTGTAGGCATCCGTGACGGAGCCTACCAGAATGGTGGTCCCCTCTTGTTTCCGGGGCAGCTTCATGGAGGAGAAGCGTTTGGGCTCGATGTAGGTTCCCCATTTTTCCTTATGCCCCGTAAATCTGCCCATAAAGCTGGCGTAGCAATATAGGCAGTTGTGGGTGCAGCCGATGTAGGGATTGATCACGTAGTCAGCAGCCGGAAGCTTGGACTTGGAATATAGGCAGTGTCCTTTTGAGACGGCTTTTTCCGCGGCATTCCCGTCCGAAGCATTTCTATTCTCCGGAAGGGTCTTGTGGGGGCTGGTTTGGTTCATAGCTGCTTTGTCCTGAGATTTCTTGTGTTCCGTGTTCTGCTGTGCAGCATTTTTGCATGATGAGGTCATTTTTCTCTCCTTGTTTTGAAAGCTTGGCCTTTTTGACGCGGGGCTCTTTTAGCAGGTGCTTTGAGCAGAGTCCTAAGGCAGTGAGTAGGGTAAGCATTACAAATATGCAAGAGTATATTGTCAGTGTGGCTCCCAGCCCGGCTGCCCCCATCAGCAGGCTTTGGAGGTCTTCGGGGCCTTTGGACATGTTCAGTGCGATGAGGACCGCAGCCGCCGTGCCCAGAAAGTGACCGATATTCTCGGACAGCGGCATATTGCGCTTTTGGCTGAGGGGAGTGAGGTATTTGATGCAGAATACGCTGCCTCCGCCCAGCCCCGTGAGCAGCCATGCCGCAAGTCCCAGCCTGATGTTTCCTAGAGAAAAGGCTTCGTTCAATAGGAGCATGGTCAGGGCAAGCGCGCCATGGCATAGCAGGAAAAAGAGCGTTCGGTACAATCTGTCCGTAAGTCTTTTCTCCAGCCGCTGGGGCAGCAGGTACACCACCCATGTAAGCCCGTATAGGGCAGCGGCGGCGTATATGCTGTCTGTCAGCGCCGCTACGGTCAGGGGCATGATATAAGTATACACGAAATAATGCATCTGGTGAAGTATCATAGTTGCAGAGAGGCCTTTTGGGGCAGGCGAGCTGTCCTGAACCGGCTCCGCAGGCGCGGGGGCCTTGCTTTCGGATAGGGCGGCTCCCAAAGGCAGGAGGATGCACAGAAGCATTCCTGCATGGGGAAAGCTGACCATAAGAGGAGCCAGAACGAATCCGGCGATCCGGAAGGTTCGTTTCAGCCATGTGGGGCAGGCGGCTTTGTATTCGCCCCGCACTGTCTGGATGCAAAGCGAGGATAGGGCTATCTGAAGGGCTCTCAGGCACAGAGAGGGCGGAAGAGGCCACACTGGTGTGAAGGCCGTATTTTCCATCCAAAGCCCTGCTCCATATAGGGCCAGATTTGCCAGCCCCAGCCAGACGGCCAGCCGGGGTCTGGTCTTTCCGGGAATGCAAAGGAGGTTTCCCAGCTGGTACATAAGGGCCATGGATAGGACGGCCCAGATCGGCAGTCCCTCCGTAAAGGCCCAAAGCACTGCTCCCAGTTCCAGCATTCCTGACAGCAGGCTCAACGATAGAAATATTTTCATGATCTTCTCCTTTCCGGCCGCCTTTGTCAGGCGGCTGTCAGTTCGCAGTGATGACTGCAGCAAAGCCAGTACTTTGCCGCGGCCCCGCTGATAATGTCCGTGAGGCTCTGTTCCCTGAGGTTTCCCAGCTTGAATTTGGGAGCGATGATTCCCGTATTGGCATCCACGGCCCAGAAGCAGGAGGTAACGCTTCCGTCGGGCATGATGCCGATGGATTTTTTCACGCAGCGGCATTCATCGCTGTGCTTGGGATGTCCCTTCATGGTGTAATGGAAGTCCACCTTAGGTTTGTCCGGAGAGGGGTTTGCTTCATCCAGCTGTTGGATGAAACGGACTGCCCAGACCTCCTGATCCGGGTCAAGCTTTTCATGAGGGTACGCAGCGCCTCTTCCTGAGGGGTAGAACTTCAGCAGGCTCCAGCAGTCGATGCCTTCTTGGCAGACCCATTTATAGACATTCCGAAGGATGTCCTCGCGGCAGTTGGAGCGGGCCAGAACTGTCTGTATGCCGGTGGAGATGCCATGTTTTTTCAGGAACGGCGCCGCCTTTGCCGCGGCGATGGCATACCCCATGGGGCGCAGGGGATAGGGCTGCCCGGGCGCAGTGTCCATGGTCATCTCACATTCGGATATGCACTTGGAGAGGCGCAGGGCCATTTCGTCATCGATCCTGAAGCCGGAGGAGCTGATGCCGATGCGGTCCTGCCCCAGAAGCCGTGCCGCGTATTCGATCACTTCCACATTGCGCAGATCCGTGAAGATCTCTCCCCCGGAGAAGTCCACCCGGATATCCCGCAGCTGTGTGGCTTCGGCAATCTTGTCAATCACCTCCAGCTTCTGGTCAAAGGAAAGCTCCTGACGGCATGCGCTTTGTTCTGTCTTGGCCCCCATGCAGCAGATGGGGCAGTCCCAAGGACACCGCAGGGTCATGTCGTATACGATGGATAATTTGTCTTTCATTTGAATTCCTCCCTTCAATCTCTTTTTTCAGCCTGCGTTTTCGGCACTGCAGGCGTAAGCGCCTTAGAACGGCGGGACACATCCTTCAAACCGTTTATAATCCTATTATATGGATATCAATATGACATTTCCAGCAACTGTATAAAATATATTTGTAATGTTTTTAAAGTATAAATCATTATTTTACTAGATAATATAGGGATTAATTGGTTGATTTTTGTAATGAAATGAATTACAATGATATGGATACATATGGATATAAGGAATAAGGAAACGAAAGCCTTGGGCATCATGCCGGAAGCAAGTCAGGTGGTTTTAGGCTGTATTTTGCAGATACAGCCGGGGCAAAAACGGCACAGAGAACCATGGACTAAAAGGGGGGACCGTATGGGATTTTCAGTGGATAAGGATACCAACAATCAGCAGAGAATAGGGCTGTCCCAGCATGCGGAGGATATTATAGAGAATGACTGTGTCATGTTCGGCTGTCTGGGCAAAAGGGATGCGCCTGCTTACCATACCTTTATCAACAAGATATTCTGCAGCTTTTACCCGCAGTCGGACGCAAGCATAGAAAGGCGGGTTCATGAGAAGAGAGGGGAGCTGGAAAGGATACAGGGGGACGGGGGCACGGAAGAATTGGGGCGGTTTGCCGAAAAGATTGCGGAGGCCTATAGAGAGGAGCTGAGGCAAAAAGTGAAGGGGCTGCTTTCCAAAGAACAGGCCTGCAGCAAGGTCATCAGTCTGAATGGGGAGACTCTGAGGATTCTTAAAGGCTCCGAGGAATCTAAGGAATATTCAGAGAAGCGCGCTTCCAAGTATATTCGCGCCGTGATGGAGGATTACGCGGAGTCCGATTTCCTCACCCGGAAGAAGATTTATTATCGGGATATCATTGAGAAGATTCAAGGCTATATACAAGACGGATCCGTCATAAGGTTTTGCAGATTGGACGGGAAGGAGGAACATAGGGTAAAGCCTGTATTTTTCCGGGCGGACCAATATGAGACTCACTTGTATCTGGCCGCCGTGGTGTGTTCGGAAAACGGAGAGGAGCGTTTCGGCTCCTACAGAATAGACAAAATTGATGGGAAGTCTCTGGAGTGCGTCTACAGAAGCCCCGTTTCCGCGGCGGTGCGGACGGCGCTGGAAAGGAAGGCGGACAGCGTGGGAATCCAGTATCTCTTAAATGAAGCGGATGTCACCCATATGCGGATCCGCCTCAGCCCTGACGGAATAAAGCACTATAGGCAGTGGACGTTTCAGAGGCCTATGTATTCCGGCATTGAGGGAGAGGAAAAAGATATCTATATATTCGACATTCCTTATTATCAGGCGGTGGTTTATTTCTTTAAGTTCGGCGGGGACGCCGTGGTGCTGGAGCCGGATTCGCTGAGGGAAAGGTTTCGGAGAATGTACGAGGATGCGGTGGGGGCATATGGAGGATGATGGCTTCAGGGGCTGTAGTGAAGGCAGGCTAAATTATTCATGACAATAGAAGAGTCGCGAAGCGTGGCTCCTATTGTTTATGGGAAAGATTTGCCGGGCAGACAAAAACGCTGTGCAGCCGTTTTGTCTGCCCGGATCTGTCTATGAGCGCCAGCCCTCCGGCAGGTAGCGCAGGGTATTGGAGATCATGTCGTCAGCAAGGCTGCGGATTTGTGCTTCCGTGGCCCGGCCCTTCACCAGCGGATCCTCTGCGAAGGCTTCATAGACCAGCTCCCTATGGCAGGTAAGGGCCGCCTGCAGAACTCTTTCGTGGTTCTCTACATGGGGCATGAGCAGGGCTCTGATGTTGGCAGGAACCTTTCCGGCCATCACGGGCTTGATGGAATCCCGGCTGAACAGAGCGTTGGTCTCCACCACGGCTTCCGAAGGAAGGTTCGGAATCTGCAGCAGGGTGTTGGGGATGTTCACATTGCTGACGGTGCGGCCCAGCCCGCAGAGCGCCTTCAGCAGCATCAGCCCCTCCTCCCCGGAGGGCTTCAGGGAGATTTCCTCCTCCCCTGCCGCCAGACGGCGGCTCCTCTCCAGACGCTTTTGCAGATCCTTCTTTCTCCAGTCCACTGTTGTGAGGCCGAACCTCCATCCGGCCACGGTGTCGGGATCCTTGAGGTATTCCTCTCCGGGCATGAACTCCGCCAGATGTCTGTCTCCCGCGGCGGCTATGAGGCCATACCGTCGGAAGAGGTCAAATTTTACCCTATGGGCGCAGCTGAAGGAATTGCTCACCCAGTTTGAGCCGGCGGCCCCGTAGCCCTGCTCATAGTGGGCTTCTATGTAGTCGCTATAGACGGGAAATAGGTCTATGCCCATGTAGGAGGCCTGATCAAACCAGGTGAAATGGTTGATGCCCAGCACGTTCACGTGGATGTCCTGACGCTGTATGTCCGTTAGGCCAAGGGTTTCCTGACAGATACCCTTCAGTACATTCTGGGTGCCGAAGACCTCATGGCAGCAGCCGAAGGCCTTGATGTCCGGATAGACATGGTACAGTGTCTTCACACAGAGGGACATGGGGTTGGTGTAGTTGATGACCCAGGCCTTGGGGGCGCGGTCTCGGATGGCGGCGGCGATCTTGGCGAACATGGGGATGGTGCGCAATGCCCGCAGGATGCCTCCGGGGCCTGCCGTGTCGCCCACGGACTGGTAGATGCCCAGACGCTCCGGCAGATGGACGTCGGACTCCATCTCGTCGAAGGTACCGGGCAATATGGAAATCACCACGAAGTCGCTGCCCTCAAGAGTCTCCTCCAGAGTGGGGCAGGCGGCATAGCGCCATTTGCCCTTGGCGTCCGGGCGGCTGCTCAGGCGGTTGCCGATGATCTCGTTGTTTTTTGCGGCCTGCTGGTCGATGTCGTAGAGCCGGACGGTTCCGCTGACGGAATCGTCCATGGCAAGGTCCGTCATAAGGGACCAGGCCCAGCCTCTGGAGCCTCCGCCGATATAGGCGATCTGAATGTCGGAAACTTTGTTGTGGGAATAGTTCATGGTTGGGTTCCTCCTTTTTTGCAGGGTGCGGTTTTTGTGCCGGCAGAGGCAGAAGGCTTGCCGTAGATTATTGGAACCGCATTTTTATATTGCCATTTTACCTGAAAATAGTATAATAATCTCGTAGAATCATGCTTAGATATTGTATTTTCGTACTTTCGGATACAGTGCGCGGGGAGGGATTATGGAACGGACGATTTTCCGGCAGGAGCTGGAGGGGCTGGTGATGGTGGAGCAGGTGGTTCGGGAGGAGGACTATTCCATGAAGAGCCGTCATTTTCATGATACCTATGAGCTGTATTTTCTGGAGGAGGGAGAGGGGTATTATTTTATAGATAGGGAGACTTATCTGGTGAGGGCGGGGGATGTGGTCTTAATCAAGCCTAACCAGATCCACAAGACCAGCATGGAAAGGGTGGCCCGCCACGGCAGGCTTCTGCTTCAGATCACGGAAGCGCCTATGGACGCGTTCCTGCGGGGGAACGGGTTTATGACGCTGGAGGAGCTGTATGACAAAAAGGGCCGGATTGTGAGTTTGGGGGAGAGGGCAGGGGCAGCCGTAAAGGAATTGATGATTCGTGTGGGGGAGGAGATACGGGATAGGCAGAGGGGCTATGACCTGATGGTGAGGCTGAAGCTGCTGGAGCTGTTGGCGGTGCTGTGGCGCTGCGGGGAGGACGCGCCGCCGGAGGGGGAGGAGCGGGTGGCCCAGAGTCCCAAATACCAGAAGGTGCAGGAAGTGGCGGAGTATCTGCAGGCCAATCCGGGAACCAGAGAGAGTCTGGACCAGCTGGCAGGGAGATTCTATATCAGCAGGTCGTGGCTGAGCCGGATTTTCAGGGAGGTCACCGGCTTCAGCGTAAGCGAATACGCCAATATGGTTCGGGTGAAAAGGGCCCAGAAGCTGCTGGCCCACGGGGACTATTCCGTCACGGAGATATCGGAGCTCGTGGGATTCGAGAGCATCACCTATTTTGAACGCATTTTCAGAAGGTACACGGATCGCACGCCGCTGGGATACCGACGGGAAAAAAGAGGGGATATAGCCCGGGGCAGGGAGTGATGCCCCGTTTTTCTGCCTTATCTTGTGGGTCAGAAATGAACTCTTTTTCAGCTGACCCATAGAGGGCAGGATACATATTGCTGCGCCAATACTATATATGAAAACATAATGTTGACGTTATTAAATGCATGTGTTATATTGATAAACAAAGATAAACTGCACCAAACAAAGTTGAGCTAAGGGAAATAATGGCTATGAATAAAAAGATGTTTTCCAGTGTGGTAAGCCTATTTTGCAGCTTAAGCATAAGTGCTGTGGTAAATTATTTGGTAGTTTTTGTCTTTAGCCCACCGGTAGTTTATAACATCTTGCCGATGTTGCCGGTAGCTTTTTTGCGGGCAAAGGATTTGGGGAAAAAATGTTCCAAGCCATGGCAGTATGCTCATTTTGCGGTTATGCTTATCATTTCATTTTTGCTTTATGATATGCACAGAAAGATATGGACTCGTGAAAGTTTGTTCAGTGAAATTCTCATGACCTCTGTACTGGTGCTGTGGTGTGTTCTTTGTGTGGAGGGTAAAATTTCTCTGCGAAAAAAGGATATGGGATATTTGATCCTTTTTGTTGTAATCTGCGTCCTATATTTTGTTCTGGTCTGGAATCATTATAACCAGAGAGCGGCGGCCGCGATTGATTATATTGTGGAAAATGATCAGCCGGAAACTATAGCTGCGGGTGAAATAGATGCCCTTTGTCAGGAAATTGATCGGGTGCTTCTGGGCGGTGATAATGATTATAGGTTCTGGGATCTTGCGGATAGATACAGAAGACGCAGCGGTTCCTATGAGGAGGAGTACAGAGAGTTACAAAAAACGGTAAAGAATCCGGACAGAAATAAAATACATGTTCTAATGAATGCAATTTCATCACCAAGAGAGTGAGAACCATGCTGATACTATTAATCAAATAGGGGGAAAATCATGGTGGAATGGGAGAGGGAATGGGCATATGAGGGAGGCACCAGCGGGGCGGCTGTATATAACGCAGGGCCTATGCTGGAGAACGACAGTGAAGCTGTCACGGAGGAGGACAGCCGGATGCTGCTGGTGGCGGATACCTGCCGGAGGGAGTACGAAGCATATCTGGAGAAGCTGTGCGGAATGGGGTTTCGGAAGGTTTTTGAGAACCATACCGGGGCGGTGGACTGCTGTCAGCTGATGAAGGGGGAAGATTTGCTGTATGTCTATTATACGCTGAGGACCGGGGAGGTGCGCGTCATTGCTGACAAGGCCTCTGTGCCGCTGGACGAGTTTTCTGATTCTTATATGGAAGAGGGGCCGGCTGCCCACATGTGGGGAACCATGGATTCGGCGGAGATATATCAATATGGTCTCTATTATGACCCATGCAACGGACACAGCCCTACTACCACCAACTGCGGCATGTTCTACATCATCCGTTTAAGGGACAATCGTCTGGTGATGATCGACGGCGGGCACATTCTCCAGTGTTCGGCGGAGGCGGTGGAAGGGATGTACCGCTTTTTGCGCAGGATCACCGGCACGGCAGAGGGGGAGAGGCTTCGCGTTGCCGCATGGATTTTCACACATGCCCACGACGACCATATGGCGGCCTGCGTAAGGCTTCTGAGGACGTATCCGGAGGCATTTGAGATAGAGCGGGCAATGTTCAACTTCCCCTCACATAGGGTATGCTCCGGGCATTCGGACTTCTTTTGTCTGCGTGCCACGCTTAGAGAATACTGTCCGAATATAAAGTGCCTGAAGCTTCATAGCGGACAGAGGATCGTCTTGGCCAATGTGTGCTTTGACGTGCTGTATACCCATGAAGACGCGGTGAGGCTTGAGACTCCGGAGGTTTTTCCCTTTCATGACTTCAACTGCACCTCCGTCATTCTGAAGATGACTACGGGAATGGGAACAATTGTGTGGCTTGGGGATACCAGTACGGAGACGGAGGAGCTGGTGGTCAGGACGGTTCCCGCTGCCGTGTGGAAGGCGGACGTGGTTCAGGTGGCCCATCACGCCTTCAATTTCCTGACAGAGCTTTATGCTCTTATTGACGCGGACTACGCCATGGTGCCCAACAGCCGCTATGGGGGGAACGCAGGCGACAATCATCAAAAGCTCATGGACGTGGTGAGACGGCTGCCCTCGCCGGACAATCTCTGGTACGAGGATGAAACCACGGGCTTTCGATTTGAAGAGGGAAGCTTCCGGGTCATTCTGAAGGAGGACTTGGTGGGAGGAGAGCATGACGGCACCGCTCTGATGGGATAAATAATAGAAAGAAAAAGGGCGGAAAAAGTGTAAAAAAATCAGCAGAAAAATTAGTGCAGAAAAATTAGCAAAAATTTGTTGACAAATGAATTGTCTCATTGTATACTAACAAAGTCGGTTGCGCGATTCATCGGCTAAAAGGAATCTTAGCTCAGCTGGGAGAGCATCTGCCTTACAAGCAGAGGGTCATAGGT